>Ga0206923_1150_pt1 | contig 13896 bp, 5 predicted proteins | sample Alteio_BWOrgHeat_64_FD_152961 | JGI IMG/M metagenome (GOLD analysis project Ga0206923, IMG submission 152961) | Enriched cells from forest soil in Barre Woods Harvard Forest LTER site, Petersham, Massachusetts, United States -... | ecosystem: Environmental > Terrestrial > Soil > Temperate forest > O...
GAATTTGGTCTTCCTCACGGCAAATGAGGGAGGCTCGAACCCCCAAACCGCCGGCGAAGCTACACTGGCAACTGGTCTCATTGCCAGTTTCAGCGGTGCGCCGACCAGTGGGACGGCGCCGTTGTTCGTGACCTTTGCCGACACCTCGACCGGCAGCATCACCAACCGCTTCTGGGATTTCGGCGATACCACCACGACGAACATCACGACCAACAGCGTGATCCACACGTATGCCGCCGGCACGTACAACGTAACTCTGGTGGTCAGCGGCTCTGGCGGTAGCAGCACCAATACCCAGCCGAATTACATCACGGCGCTGACGGCGTTCCAGAGCTGGCAGATGCAGTACTTCGGCTGCACCAACTGTGCGCAGGCCCAACCAAACGCGGATCCGTACGGCAAGGGCATGAGCAATACCAATCAGTTCCTCGCGGGATTCGATCCCACCGACAGCACGACATATCTGCACGTCATCAGCATTGCCAGGACGAATAGCACGGACGTCGACGTGGTTTATCTGGGGGCCGACGGCGACAGTACGTGGTCGCCGGGCATCGTGTCGCGCACCAATGTGCTGGAGTTCACCGCGGGCACGGCCAGTGGCGGCTACTCGAACAACTTTGCGAGCACCGGCCAGACGAACATCCTCAGCGGCGGGACCGGCCTCGGCGCTGTAACCAACATGGTTGATCCGGGCGGCGCGACCAACTCACCGTCGCGGTACTATCGGGTCCGTGTGTTGTTGCCGTAGCGCTCTGCCAAAGTTGATTTCAAGGATGGCGCGGGCGCGACCGCTGTGCACGTCGGGTCGTTTGTCTCCCGGGGTCGAGCGGCCGTAGGTTCGCGCCATAGCCAGTGTCAGTGGTCGAATCAACGCCAGCCACTACATTTCGTCCCTTTGCAGGTTCCTGTACTTTGTTCGCACTGCGATCCCCCGCCTGGGCAATGCCAAGCTCTCCAAAAGTAACCAGGCGACCCTTGGGTGCATGCGGTCGGTACTCCATATGACGTAGCTTGACAGCAGGGCGATCCAGGCGCGGCTGGTTTCTGGGGACATTCCCCAGTGGAGTCACCGAAGACCCTGCCGGTGAGCGTGAACGAGGCGCTTAATCCAGCTTTCAGACCCGTGCCCACCCCGCCGCCGCCGCCCGTGACGCCCTGACCATTGCCCTGGACTTGGGCACTGGCGATGCCGACACTGCCTTGCACGGACCAGCCCTTGCCTTCAACGTCCCCAACGTAGGTGAGCCCTCGCATTTCCAGCCATTGTACCCCTGCGCCTATCTGAAAACCGACATTAAAGCCTATGCCGGCATAAACTCCCCAGTTACCGCAGCCGTCTTCGCAATACATCGCACAGGGTGTGACACCTCCGCCGACTGTCACTTCACCGCTAATTTGAAGGCAACTAACACTTTTGCCATCTGGATCGGTGCCATTCACAGGCGAATCTTTCACATACTCGTACAGGTTCATTCCGTCTACGTAACCCAGCGGATCGCGTTGGAGGAACCGTCCCTTGACGGTGTCGTAATAGCGAGCGCGGTAGAAATACAGGCCGCCTTCTTCGTCGAGTTGGCGACCGGTATACAGATAGGGATTACCGATCGAACTATGTGCAGTGCCCCACGAATTGGTGGACACAGTCAATCCCGAGCCGTCCGTGACGGTCGGGGCACCATACGCGTCATACGTGTAGCGCTCGACGATATTCGTGCCCGTACTGTCGACCACGGCGGCTGGCGACCAGAGCGAGTTCTGGTAATAGTAATACGTCTGCCCGGCCCGGCCCATGGTCAGGACCTCGTCAATGTAGTTGCCGTACACATACGTTGCCAGCGTCGTCCCGACGCCATCTTGGTCTTCCAGGATGCGGAAATTGTCATAGAAATAACGCGTGGTCGTGGGCGAGCCGTTGGGATCCGCCACCTTTTGCACGCGCCGCCCCATAGCGTCGTACTGATACTGGCCGACCACCGCGGAGTCTGACAGACGCGTGACTTGGGTGAGCCGGTTTTCCTCATCGTAGGTGTAGGTATAGACCGCGTCGTCGAGCAGGTTGCCGTTCGCGTCGTAGGTGAGATTCGTCAAATCAATCATGGTCAATTCGTTCACCGCGTTGTGCGTGCGGGTTTCGGTCACGGCATCGGTGGTCTTGTTCGTCCAATTGCCGACGGGATCCAAGCCGTACTGTGTTTCGGTGACGACGCCGGTGACACAGCTTCCGAAGAGGGAGCCAACCTCGTAGTCCGTAAGCCGATAGATCGCATCGTATCCGTAGCATTCGGAGTCGCCGGCATTGTACTGGTTCTCCTGATACAGTTTGTGACCCTCGTTGTCGTACGCGTACCCGAAACCGGCGATGCGTGACGTGACGTTGGAATGCTCGAGCGAAACAACACGGTTAAGGTTGTCGTACGTGTAACCCGAGGTGGTGCCGTTGCGATACACGCGGGTCAGGATACGATTCCCGAAGTCGTAGATATACTGCACGATCGGCGGCAAAACGCCGTCATCGATCTCGAGTTTGCGGCCGCGGTAATCCATCCGCTGGATAATGCTGCGCCCGCCGGGATAGGTATTCGTGACAGTTCGGCCGGGGATATCATAGCCGTAGGCGAGAGTCCGGCCGTTTTGTGTGGTGTTGACCAGACGGTCGGCGCCGTCATAGGCGTAAGTAACGGTCCACCCGCCGCGCGCGGCATTGGTCATGCGCCCGGAGAGATCGTAGCCGAAACTGTCATTCGTGCCCCCGGAATAGTTCCGTTGGGTCAGACGATACAGGTCGTCGTAAACATACGTCGTGGTCTGCCCGATCTGGTCGGTGCGGTTGGTTCGGTTGCCCACAGCGTCGTAGGCGTAGGTGCGGGTCGTGGAATCGGCGTACGTCTCCTGCGTGAGGCGGTTGACCGGATCGTACTGATATTGGGTGGCATTGCCGTTGGCGTCGATAACTTCGATCCGGTTGCCGATGGGGTCGTACTGATACTGGGTCACGTTCCCCAACGCGTCCACCGTGTTGGTGCGGCGGTAAACGGCGTCGTAGGCATACGTCGTCACATTCCCGTCGCGGTCGATAGTTGTGAGCAAGTTACCGACGGGATCGTAGATGGAACTGGTGACTTTACCCAGCGCATCCACAGTGTTGGTTCTGCGATACAGGGCGTCGTAGGCATAGGTGGTGGTGTTCCCATTGCCGTCGGTCTCCGTCAATAGGTTGTCCTCCGCGTCGTAGGTGTGGTGCAGGAGCGGGCCGACGTTGTCGACGAGGCTGGTGGCGCGATCCAGCGCGTCGTAGGAGAAGACGGTGGTGTTGCCGCTCGGGGAAATCGAGCTGGTGACGTTGTTCATGCCGTCGTAGAGGGTCGTCGTGGAGTCCCCGGCGGTGTTGACCATGTTGGTCTGGCGGTTCAGCGGGTCATAACGGAAGAGCGTGGTGTTGCCATCAGGTTCGGTTGTGCTGAGCAAGTTGTTCATAGCGTCGTAGGTGTAGGTTGTGACGGCGTCCACGCCCGGATTAATGACGTCGTTGGTGCTACCGACCTTGCGGATGACCATGATCTGGCGATCCAATTCGTCGTACTTGTAATACGTCACGTTGCCATTCGCGTCGGTCTGCCTGGTGATGAGGCCGGAGCCGGGGGTCGCGCCGCAGGTGGGACATCCGCCGCTGCCGCCCATGTCGTACTGGTACTGTGTGACGTTGCCCAAAGCGTCCGTCACGGACGTGCGGCGGTTGAGTGCGTCGTACGTGTAGGTCGTCACGTGCCCGTCCCTGTCCGTCGCTGAGAGCACGTTCCCAACGGGATCATACGTGAAGGTCGCCGTGTTGCCGAGAGCGTCGGTGATCTGGGTGGCCCGGTTCTGTGAATCGTATTGGTACATCGTCGTGTTTCCGTCGCGGTCTGTGGTCGAGGTGAGATTGTTGTTGCCGTCGTACGCGTAAGTTGTGGTCTGGCCGAGGGCATCGATCATCGCGACCCGGCGCTGGCGAAGATCGTACTGGTATGAAGTCGTGTTTCCGTCGCGATCCACGACATTTGCGATGTTGCCCTCGTTGTCATAGGAGTACCGCGTGAAATCTCCAACGGGATCGGTTTCCTGAACGAGACGGTTCAACCCGTCGTACTGGTACTGGGTGGCATGGCCGTTGGCGTCGGTGTAACTGGTCATATTCCCGACAGAATCATAGATGAAAGAGGTGACGTTACCGAGCGCGTCGGTCACATTCGTGCGATTGCCTTGAGAATCGTACTCGTAGGTGGTGGTGTTCCCGCGCTTATCGGTTTCGGCGAGAACGTTGCCGTGGCCGTCGTAAGTCCACGAATTGGTTTGGCCCAGCGGATCGATCTCCTGGGTGCGATTGCCTTGCGCGTCGTACTGATACATCGTGACCCGCCCCTTGGGATCGGTCATGCTGGTGACCTGATTGAAGTTCGTCTCGTACGTATAGCTGGTCACATTGCCCAACGCATCAGTCATGTTGGTACGATTGCCCATGGAATCGTACTGGTACGTCATAGTATCTCCGTTGGGGTCGGTCATGCTCGCCAGATACGTCGACGTGGGGTCGTACGTATAGCTCGTCGTGGCCCCGTCGGGCGCGGCAGCCTGGGTAATGTATCCGTTCGAATCATACGAATACGTCCATAGATTGCCTCGGCCGTCGGTCTTGGAGGTTGTCGAGGGCACGTAACGGCGTAGTTGACTCTGGGAAAGCATGTTGGTGTTCATCGCCCAGCCGCTGGAGTTGTTGAGCCCGAACCATTTGTGGAAGGACGAGTCCATCATCAACGTAGGCTTCCCGCCGGCATAGAGGTTTCGGGTCAGCCGTCCGTCTCGATCATTCTGCTGGGTGATCTGATACTGGAAGTTGTAACCGTACTGGGTGGTTTTGCCCTGGGGATCGGTCACGCCGGTGAGCTTCCGACCCGTCGGATCATACGTATACGTAGTGGTTCGTCCGAGCGGGTCGGTGACCTTGGTCAAATGGTTGGATGCGTTGTACGTGTACGTGATGGCGCGACCGTAGGTGTCACTGACGCTTGTGAGATTGCCGGAAGTGTAGGTCAGGGTATTTGAGTCGCCATTGCGGTCCACAATACTCGTCAGTCGATAGACCGGACCGCCTACCAGGAACGACGTATTCGGGATCGACGCGTAGTTGTACGTGGTCCCATACTTGTCGGTCAACGTAAAGCTACCGTTGGGGTTCTTGACCAGCTTTTGGAAGTAGCCGGTATCCGATGTATACTTCCCGCCTGGACCCTTCGTGTACTTGGTGACTTTGCCGCTGCCGTCGTAGCGAAACATGTTGCCGACCTGGCTATACAAGAAATCGTTGTAAGTATGCGTCCATCCATAGCCCATCCCGGTGTCGATCTGCGCCCGCGAACCATCGGCATTGTTGGAGTTGTAATTCATCTTGTAGGAGACCCCGTGGGTGGGCGAGGCGCCCCTGTTGTTCGAGCAGGTACCGTAATTGGAACAACTATTCGGGTTGGACGGGGGAGCACCTTGATTACCCGGGGGCGTGCCTTGATTACCTGGGGCTTGGGCCGGACACCCTGTGTTGCAATTCTTGCAGCCGACTTCGCAACTCTTGGCGCCCTTCTTCATGACTCTATTCTTCACTTTCGGTGGGCAGGGTTTGGTGGCCGTGCCGGATTGGATGTTGTTCACGGGGTCGTATGTGAGATTACCGTCCGTCAGGCTGATCGTGCTGCCAGAAGGACCCGGCACCGAGATTGTAACGCCCGGCGAGGGGGGATTGCCACCGCCGCCGGTGTATTTGGCCTGGGTGGTCGTTGAGGGAAGCAGCAGCGACAGCAGCAGGATCGACATCCACAAACAGTTACCCAGAGAATTGGTCCTCGTTTTCACGCTATGGGTGCTCCGTTTCTTCCGCCCCGTCTTTCTTGCCGCGGCGGCCAGTACCGAACAGCCGGCCAGGATCAGGGCGAAGGTCGACGGTTCTGGGACGGTGAGCGCCGTCGTTTCGGCGTCCGGCTGCGCGAACACGACGTAAGACGTGCCGAACTGCAAGGCAATGGTGTTGCTCAAGGACACCGCCACCGGCATCGCCTGGGTGGAGTTTGGACCGACCGACAACAGGGTGTCATTGAAGAGGGTCGAATTGCCGTCCAGTGTGAGGTTGAAGATCGTTTCGGCTTGGGCGTTCGCGCCGTACGAATCCGTCATCACGCTGAGCAGCCCGCTGAGATCCACCGAAAATGCCACGTTCACCGCCCCCGTTCCGCCGGTGATCATGAACGTGTTGTACACGTCCGGTTGTCCCTCCGAAATGGCTTGCAGCGTATTGCTGCCGGGAATGAGGGAGCTGCTCGAGGCGGTTCCCCCCAGGGTGAGTGGCGATGCGTCACCGTGCCCCGTGGCATACGTTGCCCCGGCGTCGGCGGTGGCCGTGGTCCCGTTGGTGCTGACATACTGCTGGCTCAGTTCCCCAAGACTGTTCTGGGCTTGAGCGAAGGACTCCGCTGTCCACGGGCCAGCGTACACCACGGTGCCCGCCGAGGGCGCGACTGTGAGGTTGCTGAACATGAGGCTGGCGGAGGCAGACGCGTCGGCTTCAACGCGACGGGGCGACGCCAACACGAGACAGGCCAAGGACAGCAAGGCAAAGTATGAAATAGATCGTAGTGTCATAGAAGCTCCTTTAGTTTCCAAACAAAGCAGAGAGACCGGGACAAAGTGGAATTGGTGTGGTGGGAGGATCCAACAACGATGTGCCGTCGTTGGTTGCCGGGAATGCCGCCTCGCCTGTCGCTGTAACCTTCCTCACCCGACCCTCGCCAAGGTCGGATAGTTGCACTGACAGAGTCTGACGTCAAGCAAATCCTGTCGGATCCGGATGCTAGGGACAGGGACGTTTTCGTCGGATGGGTGCTCTGTTTTACCCTCCCCGCCAAGCGTTCCCTGTCTCGGAGACCGCACAGGCCCCCGAGCACGTGCGTGTGCGTGTCGCCCGGTGTAAGGTTGTGACTCGCGCTATTTGCCCTATTGACGTCCGCTGCGGCCTTGTCATCCGATTCCCAAAGGAGCAAAATCGGTTCGGGTGAAGGTGAAGCACCCGAATGGCTGACAAAGAAACGCTCAAAAGATTGAAGGTTGATAACGCTGGTCTAAAACGCCAAGCCACCCGGCTGCTGGCCGCGTTGTCAGACCTGCTCGACGTAGCGCAGGCGCTGAAGAGCTTCTGTGGTATTCATAAACCTTGACGGTGCGGGCGATTATATTAGCATGTACCGCGCGTACAAGGGCAGAAGAGGCAGGACTGCTCGATCGCCGCACATACGGAATCGCACTTGATAGTGTAATGCGGAGAAATCACCTATGAACATTAAATTTATTACCCTCGCTTTAGTCGCTGCGACAGCCACCGTTTTTGGCGGTCAAAGTTCTCCTTATCGGGACAAAGACGAAGCAGATATCATAGTCATTGGTGGTGGAACGGCGGGTTGCATATTGATGAAGGAGCTATCAGAGAACGGTCGCTTTTCCGTGTTAGGAATAGAGGCAGGGCGAAATCTAACAACAGATCCAGCCATAGAGGCTGTGGGTCTCCCAGCATTCCAATTGGCTGAGACAGGAAAGCCCCAGTATTTTTGGCCAGGATGGAATCAAACCTTGCCAATGGCAGGACTTAATGGACGAACAGGTGATTGGACAACAGGAATGCTATTGGGTGGTGGCTCATCGATTAACGGATTATACTATGGCCGTGGCTCGAGCGCCGCGTACGCGCTTTGGGAAGGAGTTTCTGGAAGCACCAATTGGAGCTTGGGCAATATTCTGGCAACCTTCACGGCTCTTGAAAACTACCAAGGATTGACAATCACACCTGGGGCACGAGGAAACAATGGTGCTGTCAATGCGCTACAGACACCTACGGTGTCGCAGATAACAGCGGACGTACTATTACCCGCGACACAAGCAGCGTTTCCCGTAATTCCAACTGTGGTGGATTACAATGATCCGAGTGTAGAGAACTGCATAGACCCTCGTGCCCAGTGGTTTATTGATCCTGCAGGTACCCAACGGGTGAGCAGCGCGACAGCATTTTTAAATAACTCGGTTATGACCCCAGAAGGTCAAGGAGTGAACGGACACAAACTGTTCGTGCTCTTCGATGCAGTAGCTGTGCAAATAGAATTTAACAAACACGGGGTTGCCAAAGCAGTAAAATATATTCAGAACGGTAAAGTCCATAAGGCACAAGCTCGGAAAGCGGTGGTTTTGTCGGCGGGCATCAACAGTAGCAAGTTGCTACAGCTTTCAGGCATTGGTCCGTCGCAAGCGTTACAAAATGCAGGCATCAAGCCCGTTTTCATCAATGAGAACGTAGGAAAAAATCTCCAAAACCATCCCCTCCTCTCGATTTCGTTGCCAGCAGATCCAGCTATCACTGGGATACCCCCGGGAGCATCTTATGCATTTACTATCCATAATGTCTTCTTGCCCGCGGTGGGTGGTACTGCGAGCGACCCGCGAATGGTGCAGATTTTGTTCGATTACATACCGACAAATGCACAAACATCCATTCCGACAGTAAACGTTAGATTGGAGCTATTGAACCCTCAGAGTACGGGCAGCGTCACAATCCAAAGCGGCAACTCATTTCAGATAGCCGCAGCGGACGACGGCTTTTACCAAAATTCTGTAGACCTGGAGAATATGAAGAGTGCCGTCTCGGTCTATATTCGCGCTCTGCTAGATCAACTAAATATCCTGTACCCATTCCCCTCGCCTTATTTTAAGCCCATTGTAAGTGACCCAATCAATTTAGTCATCCTTTCAGACTATGACGATGCAACGGTTGAGGCGTATGTGAAAAACAACAGCAATCTTTCACTGGATATGCACCATTTTACATCACACTGTAAAATGGCTCCCCTGAACGCCGGAGGCGTGGTAGATGGCAACACACTTGTGTATGGCACAAAGAATGTTTTTGTAGCGGATAACTCCATCTGTCCAGTGATTCCCGATAGCGATACGGCAGCAGCAGCTATGATGATCGGATTACGGACTAGCGAAATTCTGAAACATGTCGCAAAATAAATAATCGTAACAAGATCATCGACATTAAAATAACATTTCTGTTCCTGCCCACGTATTGGGCGAGTAGTTCGACAAGATCGAAGTCCACAACTGGGCCCACAAGATTTAGGCGCAGATTGGCACGGGTTGGCGCGATCTGTCAGAGTAATAACTTATGAGACCTGACCCCGCACTTGGGCGTTTTTAGGTTTTCTGTCCTGTTACCGCGCCCTCAGCGATCACTCTTGAGGCGACGTTCAAGTGAAACGTTGTTCCGGGTTTCAGATCCCATCCGATGCTCGTCGGCATACGGAAGTCGGATAGTCACGTCAATCTGTTGTCCGACCGGAAGGACTCCCAAGCCATCATCGCCAGTTAGGCGACGGCCCGGCGACCGACCCAAGATCGCCGTTGGCGTCGAAACTGAAGGTGGTCGACTGGCCGTTGATGGTGCCCGTAGTCAGCCGGTCCGCATTGTCGAAGCTCTGCTGCTTGACCACCTGCGTGGTGGGTTTCGGGCTCAATCCACCGTTCACGTTCTCCTGCTGCTTGTCGCCGACCGCGTTGCGAGCGATGACGCGGTCCACGAAATGGCCGCCGCCAGAATAAGCATGATAGAAGCTCGTCACCCGATTCTCGGCGTCGCAACCGAAGGTGGCGCTGGTGCCGTTGGCGAAGCCCACGCCCGTCAACCGCCCGGCATTGTCGTACGTGAAGGTCGTGGTGCCGTTATTGAGTCACGGAAAGCACAAGTACCGATTGGCTGCCGCGCCAGGGCTCGAACCTACAGGAATTACAATACCGGCTTGATAGAGCTAGGGTCATGGCCACCGGTAATGTCTGGAAGGTTCAGTACCGGAAGCTGCTGTGGCCGATGAACTCGCGCAGGATCGAAGTCGGCGGCACCACACGATCGGAGACGCCCAGGAAACTCGAGAGGAAGGCCAGCAGGCGCCGCGCCTCCGCGTACTGCGGATGGTACGGTTTGATCTCGACCAGCAGCGGCTCGACAAACGGTTTGAGGACCGCCAACTCGTAATCCAGGGCCGAGTTGAATGCGATGTCGGCTTCTTGTTGGTAGGGGAATATCCACTTCTTCTCGCCGCGCCGCACGCTGGGCCACATGTTCAGCGTGTCCAGCGCCGAGTTGCCGCGGAAGTTGTTGTCCCGTACCATGCGCCGCACCAGCCGGTTGTCCGTGGTGGAGATGCGGTTGTTCGAATCCAGGTTCAACTGCGTCAGGGCGCTGATGTAAATCCGCAACTTGCGTGACGTCGGCACGGACTGGGTCAGGCGCGGATTCAATCCGTGGATGCCCTCGACCAGGACGATCTGGTCGGGTTCGATACGCAATTTGTCGCCCCGAAACTCCCGGCAGCCTTTCTCGAAGTTAAAGCTGGGTAGCTCCATCTCTTCGCCCCTGTCCAGCCGCATCAGGTGCTCGTTGAACAGCGGTAGATCAACGGTCTCGATATTCTCGAAGTCGGGTTTGCCATGATCATCCAGCGGCGTGTGCTCGCGATTGACGAAGTAATTGTCCACCGAGATGGTCACCGGTCGCAGGCCGTTGACACGCAATTGGACGGCCAACCGTTTGGCGAAGGTGGTCTTCCCCGAGGAAGACGGCCCGGCAATCAAGGCCCACTTGATCTGATCCCGATGTTCATGAATGTGGTCGGCGATTTGCGCGATCTTCTTCTCGTGAAAGGCTTCGGCGATTTTGACAAACTCGCCAATTTCCCGGTTGGCGATGATCTCGTTGAGCCGTCCCACCGTGCTGACACCAAGGATGCGGCCCCATTCCTTGTGTTCCTGAAAGATCTGGAATAATTGCGGCTGCGGTTCAAATGGGCGCAACTGGTTCGGGTTCTCCTGCTCGGGGAGTTGCAGCACAAAGCCCGGCGGATACCAAATCAACTTGAACAACGACAGCGCCCCCGTGCTCAACGCCAGCGGGCCGTGATCCAGATCAGAGAAATTCTCGCACCAGCACGTCGCCACCTTCGACGGGTTTTGAAAGCGCAACAGATTATATTTGTCCAACTGCTTTTCCTGTTCGAATCGGCGGACCGCCTCGGTGTAGGCAATTTTGCGCCGTTCGATGGGGACATCGCGCTCGACCGTGGCCCGCATCTGCCGGTCGATACTCTGCAACTGCTCATCGGAGATGCCGGCCTTGCCGTTCATCTCGAAACTACAAAAGATGCCCGTACCCAGCGAGTGCTGTACCGCGAAACGGGCGTCGGGAAAAAACTCCTTCACCGTTTTGGCCAACAGAAAGCACATGGAGCGGTAAAAGATTTGGAAGCCGTGTGGGTCTCCGCGGGTCAGCAAGGCGACGGTGCTATCCACTTCTACCGGATACGTGAGGGAGACGGCATCGTTGTTGACCAGGGCGCCAAGGTAATCTAGCCCCGCAGGTGAGCGGCGCTGCGGCAGGATCTCATTGACAGGGGTGCCGGCGGCGCACTGAATCTGGGAGCCATCGTCCAGCGTGACCGTGATCGTATTGAGGTTTGTGTTCATTCCGACTGGTCGCAATATACGGAGCATCGCCCGACGGCTGGAAACGCATTTCGATAACCGTGGACGAAAAGCCCCGCCTTTGGCAATCGTGTGCCGTATGTATATACGGCTTTCTGATGATTGGAAACTTCTTTTCACGTGGCGGTTGAATGGACTGCCGCGGCTTCCAGTTTTGCTTGATGTTTTATGCCAGCAAATCTAACGTTCGCTTAACAGATTATTCGCCCACCACGGAGAGACTTTGACAACCAACGCGATACCCGATGAGTTCATTCGCCGCATTCCGAAGACGGATCTGCATCTGCACCTCGACGGCTCGCTGCGGATTCCGACGTTGATTGAATTGGCAAAACAACAACGAGTCAAATTGCCATCATACACCGAGGACGGACTGCGGCAGCTTGTATTCAAGGACACGTACGCCAATCTGCCCGAGTACTTGAAGGGATTCGCGTACACCTGCGCAGTGATGCAGACCGCCGAAAGCCTGGAGCACATCGCGTGTGAGCTGGCGGAGGACAACCTCGCGGAAGGCGTCCGCTACATCGAAGTGCGGTATGCGCCGCAGTTGCACATCAATGATCGGCTGGGTATGGAAGAGGTCGTCGCGGCTGTTTGCCGCGGTCTGGAACGCGCGCGGAAACAGCACAATCACTCCAAGGCTGTCCGCACGGGCGCGGATGTTCCGTTTCATTTTGGCATCATCGTGTGCGCACTGCGGTTTATTCTGCCGCAAATGTCGCCGTACTATCGGCGGCTGTTTGAGGTGATGAGCTATGCGACCCCGAAACAGGTGTGCGCTGCCGCGTCCATGGAATTGGCGCGGGCGGCAGTGGATCTGGCGCACAACAAGGGCTTACCGGTTGTCGGGTTCGACCTGGCGGGCGCCGAGGCGGGTTATCCCGCTGATGACCACAGGGCGGCCTATCAGTACGTGCACTCGAACTTCATTCGGAAGACCGTCCACGCCGGCGAAGCGTACGGGCCGGAGTCCATCTTCCAGGCGATCACGAAATGTTACGCGAACAGAATCGGCCACGGCACATGGTTGTTCGCGCACCAGATGATTCAGAATCCAAACATCGCGGACCCCGAAGCGTATACTCGCTACCTCGCCGAGTACGTGGCCAGCCAGCGCATCACCATTGAAGTGTGCCTGACCAGCAATGCCCAGACACTGCCACGAATGCGAAACCTCTCCCGCCATCCGCTACGGCAAATGCTCGATCATGAGTTGTCCGTCTCCATCTGCACTGACAACCGTCTGGTATCCAACACCTCCGTCACCAACGAACTGCGACTGGCCATCGACAGACTGAAGCTGACTCCCCGCGAACTGCGCAACATCGTCATCGCCGGTTTCAAGGGCAGTTTCTACCCGGGCACCTATCGCGAGAAGCGCCATTTCGTGCGGCAGGTTATTGATCGATACGAGGTACTCGAGCGCGATCTCCTCTGCAGGACGCCCAAGGATCGACCACAGTAACATCATGCCTGCCACGGCGCGGCTCGCGCGTTTGGCACCAAGCCGGGTGCCCGGAAAGGGGTGCAACGGCAGTCGCAGCGCTTGGAGGTTCATCCCCATGCGGCCTTGGTAGGAGCGCACTTTGTCAGAACCCGCTGCTCAGCCGTTGCCAGGTAACCTCGCACCAACCGCCACGAGTGCAATAGTAGAAGGCACCCGATTTGTGCATAGGAAATCCGCCTGCGCCGGTCTACGGCCTCGATAAGTCTTGCTTTACCAAACCCATCATGTTATACGAGCCCACGCTGGCGTGGTTTGGTACGAGGCGAGGAGATGTTCAGTGCGAGAATGTCTATACAGGTCGGTGCTATACACCTCTTGCGGCAGCGAACCGCAGGTGGATTTCTTTTCCGTCACTCTCAACTCCTTCACGCCATTCCGGTCGGCCAAATTCAATTTATCTAACCTGGCTGCCACGTCGCCGCCGACAACAGGAGTCCGCTTATGAAAACGTCTTCGGCTTTACGTGTACTGGCAGTCGCGATGGTCACACTTGGCGCTCAACAGGTGGGGGCCGTGAGCGGGCCGGGCTCTGTGGCGACCAACGGCTTTCCGTGGGTCGTGCCTCTTACGTTTGGCAACACCGGAAGCGGCTTCTTGGGAACGGGGAGCTACATCACCAACGGTGTGGTGCTAACCGCAGCCCATAACATCAATACCGAGGACTTGATCACGGCCGGGAATGTCACCAATTCAATTGGCCGAACGATAGATAGCGTCAACATCGCCGGCCAACAGTACTTTGCACTGGGCGTGCAGAATCCTCTTTATGCCGGCGCGGTCGG
>Ga0206923_1151_pt1 | contig 13767 bp, 8 predicted proteins | sample Alteio_BWOrgHeat_64_FD_152961 | JGI IMG/M metagenome (GOLD analysis project Ga0206923, IMG submission 152961) | Enriched cells from forest soil in Barre Woods Harvard Forest LTER site, Petersham, Massachusetts, United States -... | ecosystem: Environmental > Terrestrial > Soil > Temperate forest > O...
TATTCAAATAGTTGAAATAATCTATCCGCTGATCACCGGTATTGCTTGCAGCCACGGTAACAAATGCTGATAAATTATCCTTAACATATTCAGTTTGTAAATATGCGCCATAATTGTTTATCAGGTATCTGTAGTGATTATTAATATAATCGCCGGTTATAGCATGCCTGTTAGGGTTATTAACATCGGTGTTATCTATAATATACGAACCACCTAACAAGTTATTTAACCGGTAAAATTTATCGCCATTATAAGTTCTAAGGTCAATACCAGCCAATAAATTCAGGTTATTGCCTAATTGTTTTTTATAAGAGCTTAACAAGCCTGTTTGCCTGTGATTATTAGCGGCATCATTAAAATAAGTGGTTGAAGTACCATCGGCATTAGCCATATTATTTTTAACTATGGCATTAAAGTCTATTGGAGAAAAAGCATTCCCTGTTCTTGGCACCTCAGTTTTGCTTCCATAAGCAAGGCCTACGTTACCACCGGTTATATAACGAGCAGCACCCACACCTGATGACCAATAAACAACTGTTGATAATGATGATGTTTCATCTATCTTCCAATTATGGTTTAATGAAGCCAATGGTTTATTATAAAGATTTTGCTCTGCGCTTAATATCTGTCCGTTAAGATATCCGTAATCAGAGTTATACAGTATGCCTTGCGGGGCCATCCTGTAGGTGTTAATGTTTTGATAGGTATAGCGTTGTCCGTGTATTTGCGAAGCACCCATAAAGTTTAACGATATGGTTTGTGATTTGCTGATCACTTTTGAGAGGTTAAAGAAATAGCTGTAACCTGTAAAATATAAACCTTCGGCATTACCATCACCGACATTTCTTGATAACAGGAATGAAGATGCCCATCCTTTATCACTTAATCCTGTTGCATAAGATACTGTAGTTTTTAAATTATTATAGCTGCCCATGGATTGCGATACTGTTCCGCCTTCTTCTTTCTCTAAACTACGGGTACTAATATCAATAGTCCCGCCCATTGAAGGCACCGCTATTTTTGCAGCACCCAAACCGCGCTGCACCTGCATTGAAGTGGTTACATCAGAAAGGCCTGCCCAGTCGTTCCAGAATATTTTACCGGCTTCAACATCATTAACAGGGATACCATTAATTAATAAAGCGATGTTGTTACTGTTAAATCCGCGGATAGCGATACGCGAGTCACCATAACCACCACCTGATCTGCTAACGGTTACACCAGGAGTTGATTTTAAAAGTTCAGGAAACTCTGCTCCTGCGCCTTTTTCCTCAATATATACAGCTCCAACACTTGAAACAGCGATAGGTGTCTGTCTGTCGATAGCCAGTGCTGATCCGGCTACAACAACTTCATTTAAAGAAGCTGAAACAGGAGCCAATAATATATCACCCAGATCTTTTCCGGATACTGTAACCTCTTTTGACACATAGCCAATATACGAAATTACTAATGTACTACCGCTGGGAGCGGTGATCTTAAAAGAACCATCCAAAGATGCTGATGCACCATTAGTTGTCCCTTTTACTAAAACGGTAGCGCCAATAAGCGGTTCCTTTGTTTGCGCGTCAAGCAATTTGCCAGTTACTGCGGTTTGTGCAAATGTTGCTCCGGCTGTTAATAGGCTGACCAATAAAAAAAGTAAAAACTTCCTCATGCGTGATTTTATGTGAGTAAATGAATCAATTAATTGCCACAAATATAACCTATCGTAGTATTGATAGTGTTAAGTTAGTGTTAACAATTATAATTATTTATTATGTTTTTATCAACATTTTATAACAAAACAATATAAATACAAAAAAATATACCCGAATTAATATGAAACTCACACCGTTTTATAACTTTTTAATCTCAAATTAATCTATTGGCTTAATAGATTATAAATGATATTCAGGATGATGTAATAATATAAATGCAGCTTTCGCATTTCAGCCCTTTTACTTAGCTTTGGCTTTCAAAAATTTTAAAAAGAACGGATTTAAAAATATGAACTACGATGTAATAGTTATCGGGTCGGGCCCGGGTGGTTATGTAGCCGCTATACGGGCTTCCCAGTTAGGTTTAAAAACCGCAGTAGTTGAAAAAGAATCGTTAGGAGGTATTTGCCTTAACTGGGGCTGCATACCCACCAAGGCATTATTAAAGAGCGCCCAGGTGTTTGAATACCTAAACCATGCTGCAGATTATGGCATAAAAGCAAATGGCGGCGAGGTTGATTTTGAAAGCGTAATAAAAAGAAGTCGCGGCGTAGCCGACGGCATGAGCAAAGGCGTACAGTTTTTAATGAAGAAAAACAAGATAGATGTATTAATGGGTACCGGTAAATTAAAAGGCAAAGGCGTTGTTGAAGTAAAAAACAACGATGGTGCCAAAGAATTTAGTGCCAAACATATTATTCTGGCCACTGGTGGCCGTTCGCGTGAGTTACCTAATATTAAACAGGATTATAAAAAAGTTATTGGCTATCGTCAAGCCATGATCCTCCCAAAAAGACCCACTTCAATGATCGTTGTAGGTTCGGGGGCTATCGGTATTGAGTTTGCTTATTTTTACAACTCAATAGGCACAAAGGTTACTGTTGTTGAATATTTGGATAACATTGTTCCGCTGGAGGATGAGGAAATTTCAAAACAACTGGCACGTATACTTAAAAAACAGGGTATTAACATTCTAACAGGCTCAAACGTTGAATCAGTTGACACTTCTGGCGAAAACTGCAAAGTGACCATAAAAACTGCAACAGGTACCGAAACCTTAGAAGCCGAAATTGTTTTATCAGCAGTAGGCATATCTACCAATATTGAAGGCATAGGTTTGGAAGAAACAGGTGTAAAAACCGACAAAGGCAAAGTTTTAGTTGATGATTTTTACCGTACTAATATAGAAGGTGTTTATGCCATAGGCGATATTGTTAAAGGACAGGCCCTTGCTCACGTAGCATCTGCCGAAGGTATTATCTGCATTGAAAAAATTGCAGGCCTTAAACCCGAGCCTCTGGACTATAATAACATTCCCGGCTGTACTTATTGCATGCCTGAGATTGCTTCGGTAGGCTATACCGAAAAAGCAGCAAAGGATGCCGGATACGAAATTAAAGTAGGCAAGTTCCCGTTCTCTGCATCAGGCAAGGCAAGCGCTGCCGGTGCTAAAGATGGTTTTGTTAAAGTGATATTTGATGCCAAATACGGCGAGTTTTTAGGCGCGCACATGCTCGGGCATAACGTTACCGAAATGATTGCCGAAGTAGTTACCGCCCGCAAACTGGAAGCTACCGGCCACGAGATCATTAAATCAGTACACCCGCACCCAACCATGAGCGAAGCTTTAATGGAAGCTGCCGCTGACGCGTATGGGGAATGTATACATCTGTAGTTCAAAATTAAAAAGTCAAAATTTAAAAAAAGGCTGATGTTTAAACGTCGGCCTTTTATTTTACCATAGCTCCTATTTTTACTTTTGAATTTTTAATTTTGACTTGAACATGAAACTACACACTATCGATACGGGTTTTTTCAAATTAGACGGCGGCGCCATGTTTGGTGTGGTGCCCAAAACCATATGGCAAAAAACCAACGCGGCTGATGAGAATAACCTGTGCACCTGGGCCATGCGCTGCTTATTAATAGAAGATGGCAATCAATTGATCCTGGTTGATACAGGCATCGGTAATAAGCAGGACGTAAAGTTTTTTAGTCATTATTATTTGTATGGTGATGCTACGATGGATAGCTCGTTGGCCAAATTGGGTTTCCACAGAGATGATATTACCGATGTATTTTTAACCCACCTACATTTTGACCATGTTGGCGGCGCAATAATGCGCGACGGAGAAAAGCTGGTGCCCGCTTTTAAAAATGCAGCCTACTGGAGCAACGAGAAACATTGGAACTGGGCCATATACCCCAACGAACGTGAAAAGGCTTCATTTTTAAAAGAAAACATATTACCCATACAGGAAAGCGGCCAGTTAAAGTTTATAGAAACTCACGATAATGTAAAATTTACACAGGATATAGCTATACGTTTTGTATACGGGCATACGGAATCAATGATGCTGCCGTTAATAAAATATAAGGAAAGAGAGATTTTGTATATGGCCGATCTGCTGCCATCAATAGGGCATTTACCACTCCCCTATGTTATGGCTTATGACATGTTCCCCCTGCAAACTTTAACAGAAAAGAAGGTTTTTTTAACCGAAGCATTGGATAAAAATTATGTTTTGTTTTTGGAGCATGACCCTGTTAATGAGTGCTGTACTTTGCAACAAACAGAAAAGGGCATCCGTTTAAATGAGACGTTTAGACTAAGTGAGTTATAGTGTACCCGCAAAAACCATGCAATTAATTGCTGATTATGAATAATATATAATCTTTTTTTTATACTAAAATATAGGTAAAACTTTTCGTACCTTTGCACGTTCAATTCTCAAATTAAGAATCGAGGTTTATAAAATAAATGAGACAACTCAAAATAACCCAATCCATCACCAATCGTGAGTCACAATCACTTGATAAATATCTTCACGAAATTGGTAAAGTTGACCTGATAACAGCCGAAGAAGAAGTAATATTAGCCCAAAAGATACGTGAAGGTGACCAGGCTGCATTGGAGCGTTTAACTAAAACAAATCTTCGTTTTGTGGTATCTGTTGCAAAGCAATATCAAAACCAGGGCTTAACCCTCGGCGATTTGATAAACGAAGGTAACTTAGGCTTAATAAAAGCCGCCAAACGTTTTGACGAAACCAAAGGTTTTAAGTTCATATCATACGCGGTATGGTGGATACGCCAGTCCATACTACAGGCTATTGCCGAGCAATCGCGTATTGTGCGCCTGCCATTAAACCAGGTAGGTTCATTAAGCAAAATAAGCAAGGCATTCTCCAAACTGGAGCAGGAGTATGAGCGCGAGCCATCGCCTGAAGAGTTAGCCGATATGCTGGAAACTACGGTTGATAAAATTTCTGATACGCTAAGCAATTCAGGCCGCCATGTATCTATGGATGCGCCGTTTGTGCAGGGAGAAGAAAATACATTGCTGGATGTACTGGAAAATTCTGAACCGAATACGGATTCCATCCTGATCAATGAATCATTGTCAGAAGAGATTAAACGTTCACTTTCAACATTAACTGAGCGCGAGCGTGAGATCATTGTATTATTCTTTGGATTAGGTACCAATCATCCCCTTTCATTAGAGGAAATAGGCGAAAAATTTAACCTTACCCGTGAACGGGTAAGACAGATAAAGGACAAGGCGCTGCAACGCCTGCGCCATACCAGCAGAAGTAAAATTCTGAAATCATATTTAGGTTAACAAAAAAAGCCTCCTGGAAATTTGGGAGGCTTTTTTGTTTGTGGCCTGATACGAGTCAAAAAAACTATTGATCATCGTCTGTGATCTTATCATCCAGAATTGGTTCGACAAAATAATCCAAAGGTGTAAGATCAGCGATCTTTAACCATGACCAATATCCTGAATAAGTGAAACCCCGAGCCGGCCATTCATAATTTCTGTCAATCATTACCGTATCGCCCCAGCGTGGCATTATATTGGCTACCTGCATGTTGTTTCTTATCTTTTTGGGTAAACTTATTACGGGGAAGTCAATAGGATTACCCGTTCTATAAAATAATGGCGGCTGCATTTCATTAGTGTTTAATACAAAAAATCCGTCTATATTATTAGTCGGCTTAAGTGTTTTGAAACCATTGCCGGCATCTTTAAAAATCGAATTAATATTGTGTATTCTAATAGCGTATCTTCGTACGATATTTCCTGTAGGAAGTTGCTGGTAATATCGTAAAATATCCGGTTTCGATCGCTTGGTTACCTCGGCAATAGTTACGGAATCGTAAACAGGCTGATATATAAGATACCCTTCTTTTTTTGCAGTATTATCAATTACTGCTCTAAAAAAGTGCCTGCTTGAACTTAAATAGGCTATACGCCGGTTGATCGCCCATTTTACTTGTTCTTCCTTAGTTCCTGCCATCTCCTTAAAATAAGGAGAACCAATTATAGTGCAAACATGCCCATTCATGTCAAGCTCAAAATCTTTCAGCAGATAGTTAATATAATATCCCAAGCCTTTATTTTCGATAACAATAAAGTCGTCTGCATCTGCTTTAAGAACTTTGGTGCCTCTGTTATAATGAAAATTTAAAACTTGCGGATTAACCAGTTTACATTGCTTTGCGTTTATGGTTTCGCCTATAAAATATTTCAGAAATTGCCGGAGGTAATCATCTCTGTTGGGATCGGGCTTACCATTTATAGTTACTGCCTTCAGGAATGTATTGCTTTGTTTTAAACGGATATTAAGGATAACTGATTGGGTTTTAACAACAACATTTTGGGTATATGGCTCAAATCCCATCATCCTGACTGCTATTTCATAAGTTCCTGATGGTATATCGGCAAAGCAAAACCCACCCGAATTACCGCTTGCAGCAGCATGACTGGAGTTGGTTATAAAAACGGTTGCGCCGGTTACCGAATGCCCGTTTTCGTCAGTTACAGTGCCGCATATTGACAAAGGTTGGGCTATGGCATTAACTTTCAGTATCAGTAAAAACAGGCATATAAGATATTTCAAAGGTTTAATCATGTTTACATTTTTAATTGTCCCGCTATTACGCATATTATTCAGATCTTGTAACATTCAATGTTTTGCTTCTATTCATTGCATGTGATGAATGAGGTTTGGTTGTAAATACTAATTTATTAAAAAACAGGGGGGGGCAACATAAAATCAAACCATTGTCAGTGTATTTATTTGCGGAAAAACAATAAATCCCTGTTTAATCTGTTTCATTAACTATCACAATTACAACTTGAAGCATTTAGCCATTATCTCACTCCAGTATTACCGCCTGCTGTTAGTTTATAACCTAACATTTTCTATCCTGGTAATTTTTCTTTTCGGTTTTCCTGCACCCCATTTTGATACGGCAAGCTTTTTATTGGCTAAAATAACAGGGTTTGCATCGGCAGCCGCGCTATATCATTATATGAGCAAAGAAAGCTATTTCTATTTTCGCAATTCAGGCTACTTTATTTGGCGGATAATGGTTAATGCCTTAGTTATCGACCTCTTGCTGTGTATCTTAATAATTTCACTTTTTCATTTAATACCGCATGCCGTCGCACCAGTTAAAAGTTGATAGTGTACAGTTATCATTTGATGACCGGAAGATATTGCAGGACGTATATCTCCATTGTAAACAGGGCGAAGTTATTGGCCTGCTTGGGCGAAACGGCAGCGGCAAGTCATCCCTTTTAAAAATTATTTTTGGCACACTTGTACCCTCTTACAAGTATGTAAGTATTGATGATGAATACATAAATGAAGGTTATCGTCATAACCGCATAGCCTATTTGCCGCAGCATAATTACCTGCCTGATGGCATCTGCATCAGCAACCTTGCAAAAATGCTTGTCGATGAGCAAAACTGGGAAGCGTTTGCAAATCTTGATATTTATAAAAACCATCATCATAAAAAAGCCGGACAGCTTTCGGGTGGAGAATTACGGCAACTGGAAATGCTGATGATACTTTATAGCAAAGCTGATTTTATTTTGCTTGATGAACCATTTACCCACGTAACCCCTGTACAGGCAGAATATTTTAAGGAGATTATTAAAACCGTTTCCCAAAAAAAGGGGATCATTATTACCGACCATCAATATTATAATGTTTTGGATGTAAGCACTAAACTCATTGTATTAAGCGATGGATGCACAAAACATATACAAAACGTTGATGAATTAATTACTTACCATTACCTTAGTGGTATAAAATAATTAATCATGACTATTCCTGTTTACCAGGCTGATGCCTTTACCTCGCAGCTTTTTGGTGGTAATCCGGCTGCAATTTGTCCGCTTACCGAATGGCTGCCGGATGATTTAATGCAAAAAATTGCCCGGGAAAACAACCTGGCCGAAACTGCCTTTTTTGTAAAAACCAATAAAGGCTATTTACTCCGCTGGTTTACACCAGAATATGAGATAGACCTTTGCGGCCATGCCACCCTTGCATCGGCCCATATTTTATTTACCGAACTGGGATACACGGAAGACACCATACATTTTGAAACCGTAAAGGCGGGTGTGCTCACCGTGCAGCGCGATGGCGATAAGTATACGATGGATTTCCCTTCGAGACCGCCCATACCTATTGAAGAACCTAACGGCTTGGTTGAAGCATTAGGCGGCGGGAAACCGGTTGCTATATTACGGTCAAGAGATTATTTTGTGGTGTATGCCTCAGAAAAGGAAATAAGCGAGTTAGCGCCCGATTTTTACGCGCTATCAAAGCTGGATACCATCGGCGTAGTTGTTACGGCACGCGCAAAAGAGAAAGGTATTGATTTTGTATCGCGATTTTTTGCGCCCGGGGCAGGTATCCCCGAAGACCCGGTTACAGGCTCGGCACATTGCAATCTTATACCCTACTGGGCAAAAATATTAGGTAAAGACCAATTACATGCTTACCAGATATCAGCCCGAAAAGGCGAGCTTTGGTGCGAGTTAAAAGGCGACAGGGTATTAATGAGCGGTAAGGCGGTTACGTTTTTAAAAGGCGAAATATACCCCCCGGCCCCCTGAAGGGGGAGTAACGGAACTGGTTAACCAAGAGTAATTAATGTCGAATATTAAAACGATATTACTCCCACTTCAGGGGGCTGGGGGGTTAATAACCCACCGTCATCTGCTCCCTGATGTGCATTGGGTTCTCTATTTCATCCACAACAGCAACAGCAAAGTCTTCCATGGTTATAAAGCTTTTGCCTTGTGCGTCAGTGAGTAGCTGGTTGGTACCGGTTCGAAATTTACCGGTGCGTTCACCGGACGCTATTTCAGCTGCCGGACTTATATAGGTCCAGTCCAGCTCTTTTTCTTTTTTGTATAGCTGCAGTGCTTCGCGGTGGGCCAGCGCCGGTGCCTTGTAGGCTTCGGGGAAACCTGGGGCATCAACCAATTGCACACCTGGCGAAACCTCCAAACTTCCTGCCCCTCCTACTATGATCAGTCGTTTGGTATGCGCCTGTTTTAAGCCTTGCACAAGCGGAACCACAACCTCTGAAAACGTTGATGGTGCCGCACCGCCGGTATAGTTATAAGCACATACCACGGCATCCTGATCAAACGCGCCTGTTTCAACATCCTGCGCTTTAAACAGATCGCCCCCGATAACTTTCAGATGGTCATGTATGGTGGTATAATTTTCGGGATGGCGCACAATGGCTGTAACATCATGCCCTCTGTTCAAAGCTTCGTTAACAATACGGCTGCCTATACGGCCACCTGCCCCAAATACTGCAATTTTCATACTGTTGATTTTTTATTTATGCTGATAAAAGTGATAATAAAGCTTAAATGTTTTATCAGTATAAAATCATTTTAAAAATCACAGTTAATAACCAAATTGGTGTGGATATTTTTATCGGGGAATTTGTTTTTTTATAGCTATTTTGAAAGCCTGAAATTCATTGAGCGATACAGATTAAATGCAGCTTACACAATTAGAAATCAAAGGGTTTAAAAGCTTTGGCGATAAGATCACCATCAACTTTAATGAGGGTGTTACCGCTATTGTGGGGCCTAATGGTTGCGGTAAATCAAATGTGGTTGACGCCATACGCTGGGTATTGGGCGAGCAAAGTACACGTATGCTGCGGTCCGAGAAGATGGATAACGTTATATTTAACGGTACCAAAAGTCGTAAAGCGGCTAATTTAGCCGAGGTTTCGCTCACTTTTGATAATACCAAAAACATATTGCCTACCGATTATTCGCAGGTTACCCTTACCCGTAAGTTGTACCGCAGCGGCGATAGTGAGTACCGGCTAAATGATGTACAATGCCGTTTAAAAGACATTACAGACCTTTTTCTGGATACCGGTATAGGATCCGACTCGTACGCGATAATTGAGCTGAGAATGATCGAGGAGATCATCGCGAACAAGGAAGGCTCGCGCCGTAATTTGTTTGAAGAGGCATCGGGCATATCAAAATATAAGCTGCGTAAAAAACAAACATTCAGTAAGCTTAAGGATACTGAAGCTGATTTGGAACGGGTTGAGGACCTGCTGTTCGAGATACAGAAAAACCTAAAGATGCTGGAAAACCAGGCCAAAAAAACCGAGCGCTATTACCGCATAAAGGAAGAATACAAATCGCTCAGCGTAAAACTGGCTTCGTTTAAAATTGCCGCGTTCGGTACATCATTAAACAATATAGAGCAGCAGGAGCTTAAGCAGCGGGAAGAAAAATCGGGCATAGTTACCCAAATGGATAGCCTGGAGGCCGCACTGCAACAACAAAAGCTGGACAGCCTAACAAAGGAAAAAAACCTGTCCATACAACAAAAAGCCACCAATGATTTTGTTGGAAAGATACGGGCCTATGAAAGTGACAAGAAGATAAAAAACGAACAGCTAAAATTCCAGCAGGATAAAGAAACGAGATTGAGCGAAGAATTGGAGCGCGACCGCAACCAGCTAAACCATGTGCTTTATAACATTAAACGGCTTAACGAGGAGAAAGCACAGGAGAGCGAAAGCCTGCAAACCATAACAGCCAAAGTAGCCGAACTAAAACTGGCAGTTGACGAATTGCGTTTACAGCAAACCAATGCACGCAACGAATTGAATGAGTTAACCACAGCCAATAACAACCTGCAAAACCAGGCTTATAAAGCCGAAAAGGATATTGATATACTGCAAATACAGGAGCAGGCGCTTGAACAGGAAAGCCAGCGTAATATGGAAGATGCAACCAATAAAACGGTTGAGCTTTCGCACTTTAACCAGGTAGTTGCCGAATTACAGCAGCGTACAGAAACGTTAGAACAGGAATATGAATTTGAGCTTGACCTGGAAAACAAGCTGCAGGAGCAAATTACGGCTATTGATAACGAAGCTAATACTGTAAAGGAAACCATCATTACCGAAAGCCGTAAGCTTGACGCCAAACAGAATGAGTATAATCTCACCAAAAGCCTGGTTGATAATTTAGAAGGATTTCCTGAATCTATCCGCTTTTTAAAAAACAATACAGAATGGGCCAAAAACGCGCCCCTGTTTAGCGATGTACTTTTTTGCCGCGAACAATACCGCGTAGCCATCGAAAACTACCTGGAACCGTTAATGAACCATTATGTGGTTGATACTTATGACGAGGCTGTAAAAGCCATTAACCTGCTAAGTAACTCGGCACGTGGCAGGGCGCAATTTTTTATTTTAAGCAATTATTCTACCCAAACGCATTTAGAAGTCTCCCCTACCGGCGGAGATTTAGAGGGGGCTCGTATCCCTGCTTTGAGTGTGGTGGAGGTCGATAAAAAATATCAGCCGCTATGCAACCACCTGCTAAAAAATGTTTACCTGGTTAATGATGAAACAGAGTTAAGCAGCGCAAATTTAGCCGAGGGTTTGGTTTTAATAGCCCAGAGCGGCAAATTCAACAAAACCAGGTACACCATGGCTGGTGGGTCAGTAGGTTTGTTTGAGGGCAAACGAATAGGGCGCGCCAAGAACCTTGAAAATTTGGCCAAAGAAATAAAAAAACTGGATGTTGACCTGTTTGAATTAAAAACACGGGCCAATGAGTTGCAAACAAAATCAACAGCTTTAAAAGCATCGGGAAAAGCTGCTGAACTGAACCAGAAACAAGCCAACTTGAACCGCCTAAACACTGAATTAATTACAGTTAAAACCCGGCAGGAACAATACGAAACTTTTATAGAGAACAGCCTTAACCGCAAGGAGGATATCGCTAAAAAAATAAGCGGCATTAAGGACGAAATACTTACCCTGCAGCCCCTGCTTGCCGAACTTAAGACCAAAAAGCAAATCCAGAATGATTTGCTGAGTAGCAAGCAAGCCGCTTTTAACGAATTGAATGAACAGGCAACCGCACAATCAAATACTTATAACCAGGAAAACATCCGTTTCCATCAGCAGCAAAATAAGGTTTCGGGATTAGCTAAGGACCTTGATTACAGGCATAGCCAACAGGAAAACCTGGAAAGAAACATTCAGCAAAACAGCGCCGAACTGGAAAAGGTAAAAACAGCCATACAGGAAAATTTGCAACAGGCAGACACCTCGGATGATAGCCTGCTGGAAATGTACAGCCAAAAGGAAGAGTTGGAAAAGGCCACACAACAGGCCGAACAGGAACATTATGCCCTGCGTGGCACCATAACCGAAACCGAAGATGCTATTACCGCATTGCGCCGCAAAAAAGACCAGGCAGAGGTTATTGAAAATGAGTTAAAGGATGAGCGCAATAACCTGCGTATAGAGCTAAACGCTTTGAAAGAGCGCTTGTCGGTTGAGTTTAATGTAGATATCAACGACCTGCCTGAAAACGAAACAGTGGCCGATGAGAGCGAACACACCGTGCGAGAAAGAACTGACAAGCTGAAGAACCAACTTGATGATTTTGGCGCTATCAACCCTATGGCGGTTGAGGCTTATAATGAAATGAATGAACGGTACGAGTTTATCCAGAATCAGAAAAAGGACCTAAGCGAAGCCAAAGCGTCCTTACTGGCTACCATACAGGAGATAGACGATACGGCCAAAGAAAAATTCATGCTGGCATTTACCCAGGTACGTGAAAACTTTATTAAGGTATTCCGTTCATTATTTAACGAAGAAGATTCGTGCGACCTGATCCTGACCGATCCCCAACAACCACTTGAATCGGATATTGACATTATTGCTAAGCCAAAAGGCAAGCGACCTTTATCCATCAACCAGCTTTCGGGCGGTGAAAAAACGCTGACAGCGACGGCCATCCTGTTCTCGCTTTACCTGTTAAAACCTGCCCCATTCTGTATTTTTGATGAAGTTGATGCACCGTTGGATGATACCAACATTGATAAGTTCAATAATATCATACGTAAATTCTCTGCCGAATCACAGTTCATTATCGTATCGCACAATAAGCGTACTATTGCCAGCACCGATGTTATTTATGGCGTAACCATGGTTGAACAGGGTGTATCGCGCGTAGTACCGGTGGATCTAAGGGAACTGGTTGATTAATGTGCAGATAATTTTCTCCTCGTCAAATTAATCGTCCGCGCCCGAATAGCGAATATCATATGCACATCCACGCATCTGCATATCTGAATATCAAAATATTACTTAAACTTAATCCTGCTATTAAACACCATTCCGTTAAACTGATGCTTAATGAGTTGCTTAGCCGCCTCGTTTGCCTGGTCAACCGAAAATGTTCTTTTGGCAGATAATCCCTGTATTTGCGGAGAGTTCATAGTATAAACGCCCGTTTTAACATAGTTTAATGCATGTGCCAGCAAACCTTCTGTTGGGTCGCCAAAATCTTTGGTAACATCGTCCAGGTCGGCTACGCCCGGATAGGTAGTTGACCCGGGTGTCATCCCGGTATAGTAACCACCCTGGCCGAGGGAATTTTTCGTCTCCAGTTCAGGGATATAAAGCTGATACTTATTAATATCTATATCAAAAAAAGCAACAGGTTTGCCATAGGTTGTGGCGCCTATTAGCTGCACATTTAATGTTGGGCGCAAATTATTTATAGTTAGCTCACTTGCCGAGGCTGTTGCTCCTGTAACAATAAAAAATACCCGGTTAAGGTTCAGTGCTCCTTTTTTTGCGAAGTTTATGGCGTTGCCTGCAACAGAATAATCAAGCTGTGCAAAGTTGTAAAGCTTATTTGTAGCTGGGTCACGCCTAACCTGGTTGGCCAGCATTGTTT
>Ga0206923_1152_pt1 | contig 13684 bp, 9 predicted proteins | sample Alteio_BWOrgHeat_64_FD_152961 | JGI IMG/M metagenome (GOLD analysis project Ga0206923, IMG submission 152961) | Enriched cells from forest soil in Barre Woods Harvard Forest LTER site, Petersham, Massachusetts, United States -... | ecosystem: Environmental > Terrestrial > Soil > Temperate forest > O...
GGCCGTTACCGAAGCGGGGTACACCGAACCAACACCCATCCAGACGGCGGCGATTCCGCCCGTATTAGCGGGGCACGACGTGATCGGTATCGCGCAGACGGGGACGGGCAAGACGGCGGCGTATACGCTGCCGATTTTGGGAAAACTTTCGGCGATGCTCGCCTCGGGACAGAAGCGCGGAATCCGGGTATTGGTCGTCGCGCCCACGCGCGAGCTGGTGGCGCAGATCGAGGAAAATGTGCGCGGCTACGGACGACATCTGCCGCTGCGTATGGCGACGGTGTTCGGCGGCGTGGGTGAACATCCGCAAATCAAGGCGTTGCAATCGGGCGTGGACATTGTGGTGGCCACGCCGGGGCGGTTACTGGATTTGATGGGACGTCGATTCGGCGATTTTTCGGGCGTGCAATTTCTGGTGCTCGACGAGGCCGACCGGATGCTCGATATGGGATTTCTGCCGGATATCCGGCGGATCGTGAAGGCGCTGCCGGCGAAGCGGCAGACGTTGCTGTTCTCGGCGTCGTTGTCGCGGGAGATCGAGCAGGTCACGCGCGAGTTTCAGCACATGCCGAAGATCGTCCAAATCGGCAAGCGCGCGAATCCCGCCGAGACCGTGACGCAACTCGTGTATGAAGTGCCCAAGCATTTGAAGTCGGCGTTGCTGCTGCATTTGCTCAAGGACCCGCAAATGAACATGGTGCTGGTGTTCATCCGCATGAAACACAGCGCCGACCGGATTGCGGGCGGCTTGGAACGCACGGGGATCCGGACGGCGACGATTCATTCGAATCGGTCGCAAGCCCAGCGGCTGCGCGCGCTGAAGGATTTCAAGTCGGGCGCGGTACGCGTACTCGTAGCGACGGATATCGCGGCGCGCGGCATTGATGTGGACGGAATCTCGCACGTGGTGAACTACGATTTCCCGATGCACTCCGAAGACTACGTCCATCGCATTGGGCGGACGGGTCGGGCGCACGCGGTGGGTGACGCGATCAGCTTCGTCACGGGCGCGGACTACGGGGCGTTGCGGGCGCTGGAACGGTTTATTGGACGCGGGATCGTGCGGAAGCGGGCAGAGGGTTTTGATTATAAAGCGGCGATGCCGCTGGGCGCTGACAGAGATGAAGGTGAGCGCGAGCACCGGCCCGGCCAGAGTCATGGCCAGAGCCACGATCACGGCCAACATAGGAAGTCAGGACACGGCGGTGGCAAAGTCGGTTATAGCTTCCGGTCTCGCCGGCACCGGTGAGCGCGCAAAAATGTCACAGATTATTTTTTGCATTTGCCGGGAGGTGTGCTAGTTTTTTTATGATCCAAGGGGAGCGGTAGGAATCGACCGCGAGGGTGGAAGGCAGTTAACCCTAACTGAAAGGAGAGTTGGTTATGTTTGTCGCGATTCATCACAACATCACGGATCCCAAGACGTGGGAGGAGACCACCAGCCAGATCGGCCCGATGGTCGAACAGGGGAGGTTGCCGAAAGGTATCAAGGCGCTCTTCTATCTGCCCAGCATGGACGGCCGCCGAGCCGATTGTGTGTGGGAGGCGGATTCGGTGGACAATCTGAAACGGTTCCTTGATCCGCTAACGTCGAAGGCCGCCCGGAACGAGTACTTCCAGATCAACACGGAACACGCGTTTGGCCTGCCGGTACACGCGCCGGAACATGCTGCTAATCGCTGACGCAGTGGGGGGCGATTCAACAGACACAGGTCTTCTACAATTATCGAAGACTTGACGAAGGAGAGGTCGATTCGGCCTCTCCTTCGCTTTTCGAGCCGGTTAATTGATTGCCGAGGGGTATATCGAGGCGATAACCTTCCGCCGCCGATTTATTGAATTAAAAGTCGGGTCCGGGCATCTAACCTATTGGATGGAGGGTACGGGTATGAAGAGAGTGTTTTGGAGCAGCTTGTTGGCGGTCGGACTGGTTCTGGCAATCAGAGACGCCCAAGCTGGTATGATGCAATCAACTGGCGGGAATTCACCGCAGCAGTTCACTTCATCGGGGGGTACACAGCCGGTGTTCATCGGGCGCGGCTATGGATTCGAAGGACAACCCACACCGATGGCTCAATTTGCGCAACCGGGCCATTCGATCGTCCACGCACTGCCCACATCGAACCAGAACGTCGGGTTTCATGAGGGGGACTCTCGTCGTGCCGGAGATTTTGGACACCGGGCGGATTTTGACCATGATCGCTTTCACCATCACCACTCCATCGTCGTTTTCGTAAACGGTGCCGCATGCTGGTATCCGTTTTACTCGGCCTATCCGTACTCTTACGATGTTCCGCCTCCGGTTGCATACAACAGCGATGCGAACTCCCCTTCGGATAGCGGGTACGTTCCACCTGTGGATACAAGCGGATCCGACTACAGCGATGTGGGCACGAGTTGGGGTCAGGATTTGCGGCGCGAAGTTGCGACATGGAACCAGTTCGTAGCCTATCTGAAGGCGTACATTGTGACAGCCCCGCCATCGGCGCAAGGCGATTTTCGCGAGGCATTCATCAACGCTTACCACATCAATGGCGCGGCGGCGTACGACAAGGCCGCAGCGGAAGCCGCCGGGAATTCTTCACAGTCACAAGGCCCGAAAGTCATAACCATAACCCCGTCGGGAAGTTAAGCTGGGGAAGCTTCGCGGCTCAGCTTCGACGAAGGCTATGGCAGATACTTCTTCAGGAAAGCTTCGTCGCCTTGCACGGTGAAGAGGTAGGTGTTCCCGTTTTGGGTCCAGGCGGCGGTCGGCGTGGCATCGACCATCTCAATCCGCGGGGTCCTGGTGGTCGGTGGATCAGGGAAGGTGGCGTTGTCGACGACAAACAGCCATGCGCCATGATCTTCTTCTTTCAGGCAGGCGAGGGCAACTTTGTGGCCATTCCATTCGAATGCGCCGCCACCCACAACCGTCGCGGTGCGAAGGCTCTCGGGCACGATGAAATCGGTTGGCCATTTGCGTTGAGCGAGCAAGCGCCTCAATTCATCAAAGTTGCTGGCTTTGAGGCTGACGACGTAGCGATCAGAGACGTAAGCCACCGTGTATTTCTGGTAGGCATTGAATGTATTGGAGGCGGCGGGCCTCAACATGACCCACTCGGCAATGGCTGCCAGAACAACGACGGCGGCGGCAGCCGTGAGGATGGCCCTTCGCCAGCCGAAATCAACTCGCACGAGCTTCTGTTCGGCCAAGATGCGCTGCTTGAGATCGGTGGGCACAGACATCTCACGAACCCGGGTCCGGATGGCTTCGTCTGCTTGCTGTTGTTGAGCAAACCAGCGGGCCAATTCGGAGTCCTGATCGAGCAACCGCAAGGCTTCCACGACCTGCGGATCGATTGTGGCGTCGGTGCCCGGCCGGTAATGGAGTAGAATCTCCTTGGCCTGTTCTCTATCCATGCGAGTCCCCGGCTCCTGTGATCGCTGACGGCGCGTCGTCGGTGAGAAGTTTGTACAGCTGGCTCTTGCCGCGGGCGATGCGCGACTGGACGGTCCCCACAGGTATATCAAGAATCTCGGCGATTTCCTTATACGAGTGGTCATCAAGGTAAAACAGAACCAACGGGGCGCGAAACACTTCGCTAATCTGTGCCAATGATGCCACGACGGTTGCGCCATCGAGGTGGTCGGCCATCGCGGGCGGTACGACCGGCAATTCGCGGGCGACTTCGTCCAGTTCGTGATGCGGAAACCGTGTGTCCTTGCGGCGAGCCTGAAGGAATTCGCGGTGCAACGTTGTAAAGAGCCAGGTTTTCACTTTGGATGGGTCACGCAATTGATGGCCCTTGCGAGCCCATTTCAGAAAGGTTTGTTGTGTCAGGTCGTAGGCGGTCGCCTCGTCATGCGCAAGGTTGTAAGCGAATTGATACAATCGTCGGTAATGTTCCTCCACCAATGTCTCGAAATCCGGTACGGACGAAGTTATGCGTTGTTTCTCCTTATCCATAAGACGTTTCGCACCGCCTCTTGTTCCCGAACTTAGCAGATTGCTGCCATTGTTGCGAACGACGGTCACACCTGCAACATAAAAACAGCGAGGGAACAAAGCCACCCCCAGTGCATCGCAATTCACAGGTGGGGCGAACGCTGTATTGCAATTTGGGAAGAATCTGCCAGGTGCTGCGACTGTTTGTGAGACAAGTGATCGACTTCTTTTGGGTCACATCGCAAATGAACATCGTCCTGGAAGGGGTTGGTTGACTGAGCGCAGTCCGCAGCATCTGGCCTATCGGCTTGGCGCATTGGGTTTCGGCGGGGGCTTGTGCAGCCCCGCCGACAGGGATGCACAGAATCGTGCGGGGCCGATTGCCAAAAATGCACGTTCTCGCAACTTTGCTACCCGAACATCGTGTTTCACGGTGAGGCATAGCCGATGCTCCGATTTACATATGACATGCAAGAACTGCATATCAAGCGGCGACAAGTCTACGGGATCGAGCTTATCGAACTCACCGGGGCGGTTGACGCTCTGGCCTTTGTGCAATTCTCCGCCACGCTGACCAAATTGATGGAAGAGGTCAGCCCGTGCGTCATCCTCGAATGTTCGCGCGTCACCTACGTCGGCAGCGCACAATTGAAGCAATTGATCGATTTCGCCCACGTGGCGCAGGCCCGCGGGGGCGACCTGAAATGTGTCGGCGTGCCCCAGACAATCCAGCATGTCGCCACCCTCATCGCGATGGGCGACCTGATGGAATTTCATGATGACGTGCCGCAAGCCTTACAGGCGTTTCGCGGTCTGCCTGCCGGCGTGGCGCAATAGCGCATCCCCTCGTCAGTGATCCTATGGCATGTACGTCAGGATTTCGAGATGTTCCTGGCCGCGTTCGGTGAATATCCAACCGTTGCCGCGCGCGTTGCGCTTTACCAATTGCTCGCACGTCCATCGCGCCAGCTCAGATTCGTTGACGCGGGAGACCACAGGCATGCCACGTTGGAGCAGGCGACGCTGTGGTTCACCCACCTCGTTTGCGGTCCGGGGCCACACGGTCACGGGAATTCCCCACGCCGTCATCCCGATTTCGTAGGCGATGGGAGTGCCAATGGCGGGCTGGATCTGTTCGGGATGAAGCTGGCGCCACGGCAGCGGGCGCGCGCCGACGAGGGCTGTAAATGCGATGGTCTGTTTCGCGAGATACTCGGCGAAGTTTAAGTTGCGATTGGCGGCATAGGCACGCAGGAAGGCGGCAGGGTCCAGCCCCAGAAGGTTTTTCCCGTTGTAATTGCCAAATGGCGGCGCTTTCGGGTCGTGCTTGGGGTACCAGATGTAAAAGTTTGGATTCAGCAGGAAATTGATCTCGAAATGCAGGTGGGCGCGGTCGCGCGAGATGCCTTCGCGGGTGTTGGTGGAGTGACCGAGTGTGGCGATAACCTGACCCTTCTTCACAGGCTGGCCGGCGACGAGGCCGAAGGCGATTTCGCTGAGGTGCGCGTAGAGCGTGCAAACCTGCACCCCGTCCCAGTTGTGACGGAGGACGATGTATCGGCCATAATTCGAGAGACCGGGCTTGGTGTTAATGAAGGCAACGTCGCCGTCGGCGACGGCGTGAACGGGATCGGTTGGTTCGCCGCGACGGTCGCGTTGCAGGCATTTGATATCGATGCCTTCGTGGAAACGGTGCCCGTGGCTGCGGACGCACCCGAACATGCCGGACTCGACCGTGCCTTCGACGGTGGGCTGAAAGAAATCCGCGTCGCCCCCTGGTCGCAGAAGCGCGTCGTTGGCTGTGGGTAAACAGATGTCAACCGCGCGGGAGGTCGCGGCCAGGACGAAGGTGGAGACGATGAGGGGAAAGACTCGCACCCAACTCATCGTTTATTCTTCTTACTCAGCTTATTAAGTTCATCCACGACTTTCTTGGCTTCCTCATCCGTGAAATCACCCTCAACGAGGAACTGTCCGTTGATGATACGTTGATCCACCAGCCACGCGCTTACGGGTCGCTTGTCGATCAGGACCGCGATGTACTTGCCGCGGGTACGGGTGGTCATTTCGTCGAGCAGGATCGTGCCGTTCGGATCGAACCGCAAAAAAATCGCCTTGCCACCCGCTGTGTCGTATAGCTCGGCGGATTGAACGTCCTGCTCCGTTAGCGTGGGGAAGGGGCTGACGGTCAACTTCAATTCGGTGCGAGGGATTTCAACCGTCTGTATCTGTTCAGCAGGGAGAGACGAGTCAGCCTCCTCGTATAAGCGCACGGTCGTCCCCTCGGGCGGCTTCGGAAACAGAGCACACCCGGCGAACAGGGTCGCGGACAGCGTGCAGCAAAGTGCCATTTTAATGGTTTGCATCGCCGGGGATTCTATGGTAGCGTCGGCCCCGCTACAATAAAATCATGACGGTCGATCCACGATTCCTCAAGGAGAAGGGGGCCGAGGTCTTTACAGGGAACGAACTGCTGATCAAGGGTGCGCTCGAGGCAGAAGGCGGCACCCATCTCCTGACCGGCTATCCCGGCTCGCCCATCGCGGGCTTTTTTGATGCGATGGAGCTGGTCGCGCCCCTTTATAAGCAAAAGGGCATACGCGGATGCATCGCCAACAACGAAGCGCTGGGAGCGGCGATGCTCAACGGCTCCCAAATGGGGCCGTTGCGTGGCATTTGCGCCATGAAATCGGTGGGCCTGCATGTCGCCGCCGACGCGCTGGCGCTCGGCAATCTCGCCGGCGCGCATCCACAAGGCGGCGCGGTGGTGATCATCGGCGACGATCCTTGGAGCGACTCCACGCAGGTGCCTGCCGACTCACGTTTCCTCTGCAAACACATGTTTATGCCGGTAATGGAACCCAGCACCAATCAAGAGTTGAAGGACTGGGTCGATCTCGCCTTCAAACTTTCGCGGGAATCGAATCTCTTCATCGGCTACCTCGTCACTACCAATCAGGCTGATGGCGGTGGTAGTGTTCAAGTCCGGCCCAATCATTTTCCTGACGTTAGCACTCTCAATAAGTACTCACTCGATACGGCGCGGATCGACTTCGAGAACACGGTGCTGTTGCCGCCGCGCACGTGGATCAAGGAAGAGGGGATGCCGCAGCGATTCGCGCGATTGTTTGAAGGCGCGCGACGCAGTGGAGTGAACCGCATCGTCAACGCGCGTGAGAACCCGCGTTGGCGCGCGGAAATTGGCTTCGTCGCGTCCGGCCTCGGTTTCTGCTACCTCGAGCATGCGTTGGCGGAACTCGGCGTTGCGGACAAGATCCCGATTCTCAAGCTCGGCATCAGTTATCCAGTTGACCCTGAGTTGGTCGAGGAATTCACACGGCAGGTGCGCAGTATCTTCGTTATCGAAGAACGTCGTGGATTCATGGAAGAACAGATCGCGGAGATTGTTGGCAAGCTCAACCAACTCTCGACGTCGGCCAACCGCACGAACGTTTGGGGCAAGGAGTTCCCCGCGGGTCTGACGGGGATTCCAGCGACGCGCGGACTCAATCCCAGCATTCTCATTGAGCGCCTCGCGCCACTCGGCAGGTTTTTCCACGATCCGAATCTCGTGCTTAATCAGGAGCGGATCGATTGCGCAGTCGAGTTGATTCGAGAGACCGACAAGTTCGACATTAACATTCCGTTGCGCACCCCGACGTTTTGCCCCGGCTGCCCGCATCGCGACAGCGCCAGCGTATTGATCGAGATGAAGAAGCAATTTGTCAATCCGCGCTACATGAAGCAGCACCACAAGCGCGGCCCCGTGGACCTTGTGTTCCATGGCGACACGGGGTGCTACACGATGTTGATGTTCGAGCCGACCAAAGACCTCATGCACAACTACAGCGGCATGGGACTCGGTGGCGGCACCGGGGCGGGCATCGATCCGTTCATTACGAACAAGCAGGTTGTCTTCCTCGGTGACTCGACGTTTTTCCACAGCGGAATGCTGGGCATCTCCAACGCGCTCAAGCAGGGTCAGGACATCACGTACATCATCCTCGACAACGCGACCACCGCGATGACCGGCCACCAGCCCACGCCGTCGATGGACGTGGATATCGTCGGTGAGCATACGTACAAGCAGAACATTGATGGTATCGTTGACGCAATGTTGGGGCAGGGCGTCCACGTCGTGCGTGCGAATCCGGCCTACCGCGAGACGTGGAAGAAGATGCTGGAAGAAACCATCCTGCGCGACGGCGTGAAAGTGATCGTCGCCGACAAGGAATGTGGCATCACCTATCATCGCCGGGAATCGCGCGAGGAACGTCGCACCATTCGCGAAGAAGGGTTCCTGCCTGAGAAACGATTCGTCAATATCAACCCCGATGTCTGCGAGTATTGCCTCGAATGTACGATGGCGACGGGTTGTCCGGGGCTGACGATTGCCGAGACGCCGTTCGGCGCGAAGATCCAGACCGATTTGTCGTGGTGTGTCGCCGATACGGCGTGCACGAAGATTTATGCTTGTCCGTCGTTCGAGGAACTAACCGTTGTCCGCACCCAAAAGCCGCCTTCGCCGATCGATTCGATTGATCTTGCCAACATCCCGCTGCCGAAGAATGCCGATTTCGGTGACACGTGGCACTGCTATTTGGCGGGGGTTGGCGGACAAGGCATCGGCGTCAGTACCGCGACCCTCGTGCGCGCGGGATTCAAACAGGGCTATCACGTGCAGTTCTGCGACAAAAAGGGGCTGGCGATTCGCAACGGTGGCGTGTTCTCGCAGATCACGTTCACGAAAGAGCCGAACCACACGTCCAACATTATCCCGTACGGCCAGGCCGACTTGCTGCTCGGCGTCGATCCGCTCGAAGCCACGCGCAGCCTGTCGCCGAAGGGCAATCTCCGCGTCGGCAGCCCGCGGCACACGGTGGCGGTGGTGAACGCATACAAGACACCCACGATCCTGACGTTGTTGGGCAAGGACGATTTCACCGTGGCGGAGTTGGAAGACATGCTACGCCGCTACACGAAGGCGGACGAATATTTCGGACTGAATGTGGCGGGCATCTCCGAACATTTCTTCGGCACAAAGTTGTACGCCAACGTGGTGTTGTTGGGGATCGCTTTCCAACGGGGCCTGCTGCCGTTGTCGCTGGAGAGTATCGAGTGGGGATTGCACGAGACGATGGGCTCGGCCGCGGCCGACAACATCAAGGCGCTTCATCTCGGCCGCAAACTTGTTTTCGAGCCGGCGCTGGCCCACAAGCATGAGTTGCACGAAACCTACGAGGAATTCATCACGGAACGCAAGGATGTGTTGCAACGCAACCATCGCGCTGGTGATCAATGGGCTCGTGAGTTTGACGTGCTGATTCGCCGCAGCAAGAGTTCAATTCGCCTGGGCGAGCAGACGGATCGTGACATCGTCCGGCGGTTGTACGACCTGCTGGAATACGGGGGAGTTGGCGCCTACGCGCGACGGTACCTCGATTTGGTGCGAAATGTTTACGCGAAGGACAGCGAGCAATTCGGTTATGTGGCGACCAAGGCGGTGATTTGGAACCTGCACAAGGCGATGGTCATCAAGGATGAGATTTACGTGGCCCATTTGTTGACGAGCGAAGAAAAAACGCGCCGCGACCAGCACCGCTACCACGTGGACACGAAGCGTGGCGACAAGATCGTTTACCATCACCTGAACCGGCCTGAGTTCAATGTCCTGGGCCGAGACTTCCGGTTCAAGTTTAGCCCGAAGAAATGGCAACTCAATTTGCTGAAGCACTTGCGCTGGCTGCGGCGCGTCATGCCGCAATGGCACCGCCGCGAGCGCGAATTCCGTGATTGGTATATCCGCCTCGTCGAGAACTTCCACTACGAAGACCGTCCCGGCTACGACCGCTATGTCAAGGCCCTCCGCTGCGTCGAGGAAGTCCGCGGCTACCGCGAAGTCCGCTACCCGAAGATGGACGAAGCGAAGCGCAAAGTGGAAGGATTGCTCTCTCAGCCGTCCAAGACCTCGCCTGTGACCGTTTCGGTGTAGCTATTCTTGTCACCGCTGGCATGGCGTGGTGCTTCACAAGTGAGAGGGCGCGACGATTGTGCGCCGCGAAACTGCTTGAATCAGAAAACGGAGCAAGCCTACACTGTGCATCAGCCTCACTGCTGAGGTGGAGGTGCCGTGCGTTTGCTTGGGTTTCGACTGAAGTCATTGTTCAAGGAACTGGCGATCCTCTTCGGCTTCCTTGCTTGTTCAATTCTTGGGCGCTGTCTTTGGTTGTCAACGCACGTCGGAGATTTGACGTACGAGTATTCACTCCGGACGCCGACGTGGTACGATTTCATTTCGACTTGGCGGCTGGGTCTTGCCTGTTTCTGCATCTTTGCCGTGTGTTTCGTGTTGGCCGGTTGGGGCGGGCGTCTGAAACGATTCGTTCCATTGCTCAAGAAGCTTGCCCTCGGGTGCGGCGTTCTGCTCGCGGTTCTTGCCCTATTCGTTCTCGAGGAAAACATTCGCGGCAAGATTGCGCTGCGCTCTTGCATCCGCCAGTTGCGCGCTCAAGGCGAAAAACTGAAGTTGGCGGACTTCGATTTGCCGAAATCGTCAAAGGAAGGCAATGGCGCAGATGCGCTGATCACGTTGACGAACCAATTCAATGCGATGCGCAAAGATTGTCCCTTTTTTCTTGAAAGTATTGTCACGAGAATCCAGTTGGTCGCACCAGGCCGCGCCATTGTTCGCTCGGACCAAATGGACCTGGGTGTCAATCGCACGCCCGTCAGCTATGATCCGCCAGCGCCCTCTGGGACAGCCGGTGGACGGAGAGGTAGGACGGCGTACGAAGGGGAAACAAACACGACTTTCCTTGCCCCAGTCAAGGCTAGTTGGGCGGACCTCGATGGACAAGTTCTTCGGGCTTCTAATTTACTGGAGGAAGTGCGAACTGTATTAAGCTGCCCGTCACTGATCATCCAGATCGATTATGCGCAAGGCTTGGAGGGAATTCGACTGCCGCACCTCCCAGTGATACGCGCGGCGGCGAATTGGTTTGCGCTGACGGCTTTGAGTGAAATCCATTCTCGAAATCTCGACGGTGTTACGAGCAACATCATGTCAATCGCCACGCTGACCCACTTCGGACAAGACGAGTTGCTCCTCATTTCGCAGACCTACCGCTGGCAGATTGGACTCACTGGATTGGGAGTGACTTGGGAGGCGTTGCAGAGAACGGGATGGACTGACGAGCAACTTCTCGCCTTGCAGCAGGCATGGTCGCAAAGCAGCGTAATCCAGAATACACCTTCGATTCTGGAAATGGAGCGTCTGCTCTATCGCAACCAGTTCGTGCGAGCGCGGCACCTTCCCACGTGGGGCGAGTTCGGAAACGGCCTCTTTTATGATTCACAAGGAGGATCGCCGCCTTATGATTTGGACGAGGTCCTCTCCCACATTCGGGACAGCGCAAACGGCATTGCTTGGAGGCTTGCATGGTTTGAGCAGGATGAGTCACGGTTTCTACAACGGTATGAACTCGTGCTTGATCGGGCGCGAAATGCTGTTGCTCGTCAGAACTGGTCTGCGTTCGGGCTTTCTGAAAAGGACTTGCCGCCGTCACGAAGTCTTTATGATCGCTGGCGATTTCTCCTATCCAACGTGTTCACCCCGAGTGTCGAACTTCCGCTACTCCACATGTTTGAATACGAGACGCAACGGGAGATGACTGTGGCGGCCATCGCCATCAAGCGATATCAGCTTCGCACTGGCGCACTGCCTTCTGATCTGGCCGCGCTGGTACCGGGTTATCTTCCATTGCTTCCACACGACTGGATGGATGGCAAACCGTTACGCTATCATCCAAATACGGATGGAACGTTCGCGCTCTATTCTGTCGGAGTAGATGGGCGCGACGACGGGGGCGATCCAACGCCCACCAAAGGGAAGCGGGCCAATTCGATTTGGGATGGACGCGACGCTCTATGGCCGATGCCGGCCTCAGCGGAAGAGATCGCCGCATCACTTCACCCATCAACGCAGTAAGTTCCGCCATCGCTTGCTTCAATTGCCGACACGGGTCGGCGTGGTCAATGACTTGTCCCTTTGGCACGCGCCAGTGCCGCGTCCTCAATGCAACGCGCCGCGAGCGCGGTCCAGCCGGTCTGATGGCTAGCCCCGACTCCCCGACCATTATCGCCGTGGAAGTATTCGTAGAACAAGACGAGGTCTTTCCAGTAGGGGTCCTGGGCGTAACGCGCTTCGGTGCCGTGGCATGGACGACGACCGCTGGCATCAGGGAGGAAAATACGTGACAGGCGTGCGCGCAATTCGTCGGCAACCTGTTGGAGAGTTATCATGTGGCCCGAACCGGTCGGGCATTCCACCTTCAGCGTGTTGCCATAGAAGTGGTGATAACGTTCTAGCGCCTCGATAAGCAGATAGTTAACAGGGAACCAAATTGGCCCGCGCCAGTTGGAGTTGCCTCCGAATAATCCCGTGTTCGATTCGCCGGGCACGTAGTCAGCCCGGTACTCATCGCCGTTAACACGGAACACGTAAGGATTGCGCTCGTGATATTTTGAGACGGAACGAATCCCATACGGAGATAGAAATTCGCTTTCGTCGAGCACGTACCGCAACACTCGCTCGAGGCGTTCCCGCGACGGGATGGCCAGCAGTCGATGTCCATGGACTTTTTCGCCGCCCTCCGATTCCATGTAAGAAATATTCTGGGCCAAATCTTTGCGATGATCCAGGAACCACTGCAACCGCTTGTTGAAGCCGGGCAGCTTCTTGATAACCTCGTCCTCCAGTACTTCGACAGCGATCAGTGGCAGCAGTCCCACCAACGAACGTACCTTAAGCGGAATCGTGCGTCCGTTCAGGGAAAGCTGGTCGTAATAGAAGCCGTCCTCTTCGTCCCACAACCCCATGCCGCCGTGTGTATTGATCGCATCGGCGATGGCCACGAAGTGCTCGAAAAACTTTGACGCCATATCTTCGGTTGCGGCATTGTCTTGCGCCAGTTCCAGTGCCATCGACAACATCGTGGTGCAGTAAAAGGCCATCCACGCCGTACCGTCGGCTTGCTCAAGTTGGCCGCCTGTGGGCAACGGCTTGGAACGGTCGAAGACGCCAATATTATCCAGGCCGAGGAAGCCGCCCCCAAAAATGTTTTTACCTTCAGTGTCCTTGCGATTGACCCACCACGTGAAATTGATCACGAGTTTCTGGAACGTCCGCGACAGAAAGACACGGTCGCGTTCACCGCGATCGCCCGTCATTTTGTACGTACGCCAGCATGACCACGCATGCACGGGTGGATTGACGTCGTCGAATGCAAACTCATACGCGGGAAGTTTGCCGCTCGGGTGCATGTACCATTCGCGGAGAAGCAGGACGAGTTGTTCTTTGGTGAATTGCGGGTCGAGTCTGGCGAACGAAATCATGTGGAACGCGAGGTCCCACGCCGCAAACCACGGGTACTCCCATTTATCCGGCATGGAAATCACGTCACGCGTGTAAACGTGTCGCCAGTCGGCATTGCGACCGGTTTTGCGGCTTTCAGGAGGAGGCGGCTGTTGCGGATCGCCGTCAAGCCAGTCGTTCACAATGTAATGGTAGAACTGTTTGCTCCAGAGCAAACCGGCGTGAGCCTGGCGCACGACATTGTGTTCCGCGGCGGAAAGCTCAGCAGGGATACTGGCACCGCAAAACTCATCCGCCTCTCGTATGCGCGCGGCGAAGATGTCGTCGAATTCTGGGCCGAGGTCTTTCTCGACGGAGAGTTGCTGGTTGGAGAGGCGCAGTCG
>Ga0206923_1153_pt1 | contig 13625 bp, 11 predicted proteins | sample Alteio_BWOrgHeat_64_FD_152961 | JGI IMG/M metagenome (GOLD analysis project Ga0206923, IMG submission 152961) | Enriched cells from forest soil in Barre Woods Harvard Forest LTER site, Petersham, Massachusetts, United States -... | ecosystem: Environmental > Terrestrial > Soil > Temperate forest >...
GTTACGTATGCAAAAAATACTGATCGCCAATCGCGGCGAGATCGCTTTACGGATAATGCGTTCGGCGCGCGAGATGGATATAAAAACAGTGGCGGTTTATTCGGCCGTTGACCGTAACGCCCTGCATGTACGTTATGCCGATGAGGCAATTTATATCGGCGAAGCGCCATCAAACCAATCGTACCTGGTTGGTGATAAAATAATTGATGCCTGCCGACAAACCGGTGCCGAAGGCATACATCCCGGATATGGTTTTTTAAGTGAAAATGCCGCTTTTGCACGGCAGGTGCGTGAGGCGGGTTTAATATTGATAGGCCCTTCGCCCGAGGCTATGGAAGTGATGGGTAATAAGCTATCAGCCAAAGCTGCGGCTATGAAATATAATATACCCATGGTGCCGGGCACGGAAGAAGCCATTACAGATATTAACGTAGCCAAACAACGCGCTGTAGAGGTTGGCTTCCCCATCCTGATAAAAGCTGCCGCCGGTGGTGGCGGTAAAGGCATGCGCATAGTTGATACCGAGGCCGATTTTGAGGAACAAATGCAGTTAGCCGTATCCGAAGCCACATCTGCATTTGGCGATGGGTCTGTGTTTATTGAGCGGTACGTATCATCACCAAAACATATCGAGATACAGGTATTAGGCGATACACATGGCAACATTGTACACTTGTTTGAGCGTGATTGCTCGGTACAGCGGCGACATCAAAAAGTGATAGAGGAAGCGCCTTCATCCATATTAACACCCGAACTACGCGAACGGATGGGTAAATGTGCGGTGGATGTGGCGCGGTCTGTTAATTATACAGGCGCAGGTACGGTAGAGTTTATTATGGACGACCAATTAAACTTCTACTTTTTAGAAATGAATACCCGTCTGCAAGTTGAGCACCCGGTAACCGAATTAATAACCGGTATTGACCTGGTAAAAGAGCAAATACGCGTTGCAAGGGGAGAGGCTATCAGCTTTAAACAGGAAGATTTGAAAATAAATGGTCATGCTATTGAACTGCGTGTTTACGCGGAAGACCCCGCCAATAATTTTTTGCCGGATATAGGCATCTTACAAACCTATACCACACCCCAGGGCCCCGGTATAAGGGTTGATGATGGCTTTGAGCAGGGTATGGAAATACCTATTTATTACGACCCTATGATAGCCAAACTCATCGCTTATGGTAAAGACAGGGCCGAGGCTATAGAGCGGATGTTACGCGCCATAAACGAGTACCAGATAACCGGTATTACCACTACCTTAGGTTTTGGACGTTTTGTAATGCAGCATGAGGCATTTACATCGGGTAATTTTGATACGCATTTTGTAAAAAAATATTTTACGCCAGAAGTGCTGCAAACAGGTAATGAGGATGAAGCATTAATTGCAGCACTGGTAATGGAGCAGTTATTAAATGCTGAAATAAATACGGTTGAAAGTAGTGTTCCGCAGGCATCCAACTGGGTTAAAAACAGAAAAGAAACGTAGAGACGCCCCGATTTATCGGGGCGTCTAATTGAGGATTTTATCCAGCGTGTTTTTTATCCTTTCAGGATCAATATATAAATCTTCATCCAGGTTACGGTAATGCGATTCCTGTATATCATCTGCAAACAGGGCAAAGTATCTCAATTTAAAAACGGTCGACAGGTACCTGAAATAATCAGGATAATAATTATTAGGAAACAACTCTATCAAAACAGTTCCGGGTTCGCAATTGATGATATTGGTATACGATGCGCCATGCGGGCCAATAATAACCTTTGCCGATCTGTAAATAGCTATCTGTTCGGCCACGGTGCGGGGTACGTCATCGATAATGGTAAAATCAAACTCCTTTAAAAGTTTAATAACTTCCTCTTCATTAATCAGCTTTCTTCGCCCTTTTCTTGATATATAAATGCGTTCGTTACCGGTATCAGCAGCAATTACGGCCGATAATGTATTTTTTAATAATTGCAGATCGTATTTGTTATGATAATACCAGTTATCATTTGTTGCCAGGTAATAATTATCGGCCTGTATTTGATGTTGTCGCGTATCAATCAATTGCTCGTCATTAACTCCGGCATATTTCATTAATTCCTTTTCAAATGGGGTGCCAACTAACGGATAAGCTAATTTAGCCTGTTTAAAATCATCATCATTCATTACGCTTTTTATGCGCAGTAATTTGGCATATATAAAATACATATAATCATAATAGCCATTTCCCCAATAATGCGACCACAGCACAATGCAATCTCCGCATTTTATAACCGGCCTTTCATCTTTTTTTAACAGCGTTTTTATAAACAACGATGAACCAAAATCCATATCCAACACATCCGCGTTTAATTTAACGCCACCGTAGGGATATATCTTTACCCGGTGCTTATTGCCGGTAATTTGATAAACATTAATAAATGATGTAGTTTCTGTTTGGCTATTGATGAAGTGTTCGGGCTGGTTGCCATCAGCTATTCGGGCAGGGGGTATTTTAACTTCCTCACCTTTTTCTGAAAATATTCGGTAGGGTTTCAGCTTTTCTAATGTGGCTTGCTTGCCTAATAAATTAGCGCCAAAAAGTTTTGCTAAAAGGGGGATACCTTGTTTTGCAGTACTATATAAAAAGGCTTTTATTTTTTTCATATTATACTGCAATTATAACAATATAATACGTAGAGGCGCAATATATTGCGTCTCTACAAGGCCTTATGCCGTAAGATGGAGCAACTCGTCAATTAAAGGTATCTGCGCCGGATTGATCTTAATTTTAGCATCATCCACACCAAACCATCCTGCCCGGTCAACTTCGGGAAAACTTGCCATTTTTCCTGATCTCGGCGGCCATTCTATTTCAAACAGGTTACTTACAATTATTTCATGATCAATATCGCCCTCAAGCGCCCAAGCGGATACGATCTTTCCGCTTTTTTGTTTAATAGGATTTAGCCTGGTGAAATTACCGGCGTTAATTTTTTGCCCTGTCTCTTCTTCAAATTCGCGTTTGGCTGCTGCCAGCGCATCTTCGTTATCTAAAAATTCTCCTTTGGGGATCGACCAGTAACCCTCATCCTTGTTTTTAAAGTATGGCCCGCCGGGATGTACCAGGAAAACCTGTATACTGTTATTTATGGTTCGGTAAAGTAAAATTCCGGCGCTTTGGTTGGAGATATGCATAGCTTTTAATAAAACTAAAAGTAATATAATTAGTTTTGCAATTCAAAAGCTCCCCCTTTAGGGGGCTGGGGGGTATGTTTACAGGAATAATAGAAACATTAGGTAAAATAATCAATCTGCAGCATGAGCAGGGTAATTTACATATTACGGTCGAGTCGGCTATATCGAATGAATTAAATATCGATCAGTCCGTTGCGCATAATGGCGTATGCCTCACTGTTGTTGCTATGGCTGATGGTAAACATACTGTTACGGCTATTGAAGAGACACTAAGCAAAACCAGCCTAGGCCATTTAATTGTTGGCGAACCTGTAAACCTGGAACGTTGCATGCAAATGAATGCCCGCCTTGATGGCCACATCGTTCAGGGGCATGTTGATCAAACTGCCGTTTGCACCCAATTTAAAGAACTTAACGGCAGTTGGGAATATACCTTTGAATATGATGCCGCCCAGGGCAATGTTACCGTCGAAAAAGGATCGATATGTGTTAACGGCATCAGCTTAACGGTGGTAAACTCGCAGGTTAACAGTTTTTCGGTAGCTATTATACCTTATACTTTTGAGCATACCAATTTACACAATGTAAACAAGGGCTCGGTTGTTAACCTGGAGTTTGACATTATAGGCAAATACGTTGCGCGACTAATGCAACGCTGATTGGACCGGTTCGGGGTTAATAATCCAAATTTTAAACAAATTGTTATTTAAATGGTTGTGTTTATACACTAACTAAAAAGCAAAATGGATACGTTAAAGAAATTTGGATTGATGGAAAAGATTGTCCATGAATTAGAGGATTTGAAAAACAGTCAGCAGGCTATTATTCAAAAACTAGCTAAAATTGAAGTAGACAATATAGACCTGGGCGATAAGAAACTGGAAAAAGACCTGCCCGATATGCATCAGCGTGTATCAGACAACCTGGATACCATAGCAGGTTTGCTGGAAGACTTCGCCAATAAAACAAATAATTTCAGTGATAAAAATAATATCACCGCTTTAAAGGAGCAGGAAGCAATCAGTAATTTATAAACAAGAGGCCCCGGAAGGGGCCTTTTTTTGTTTTGCGGGTTTTAATATTATTTTTACTGTTATAAGGAGATCGTTAACTTAAAGCGAGATCACGATGACGGTAAATGAAATAATGGCCGATCTGCAAGCGGCGGGCAGTGAAAGCATAAAAAAAATATTATTGAAGCATGGCGTTAAAGAGCCATTTTTTGGGGTTAAGGTTGAGCATTTAAAAACCATCCAAAAAAAGGTTAAAACCAATTACCAGCTGGCAAAGGACCTGTATGCAACCGGTAATGCCGACGCGCAATACCTGGCCGGCCTCATTGCCGATGATGCGAAAATGACCAAAGCTGATCTGCAGACCTGGGCAGAGCAAGCTTTATCTGATAATATCAGTGGCAATACTGTACCCTGGGTGGCTGCCGAAAGCAATTACGGCTATGAAATGGGGATGGAATGGATTGAAAGCGAAAAGGAATACATTGCAGTGGCGGGTTGGGCTACCATAAGCGCCCTGGTTTCGCTCAAACCTGATAACGAACTGGATATTGCCACTTTAACTTCATTACTGGATAGGGTAGAAAATACTATTCATTCATCGCCCAATCGCGTACGCGCCGTTATGAACAATTTTATTATTTCGGTAGGGAGTTATGTAGCACCACTAAGTGAAAAAGCTATAGTTGTTGCCAAAGCCATTGGAACCATAACAGTAATTAAAGAAGGTACTGCCTGTAAAACTCCATCGGCAGTTGAGTATATTGAAAAGGCAAAAAGCAAGGGATCGTTAGGGAAGAAAAGGAAAACGGTGAAGTGTTGAATACATCCAGATTTACGAAGTTTTTAAAACTTCGTAAATCTTTCTTTTACTACTCTATACTCTTACCCTTCATGGCATGGCTTATAGCCTGATCCATTAAGCGCTCAGCGAAGGGGCGGGTAAACTCGTTCACTTCATCTATCTTTTTCAGTATCGCGTCTTTATCGCCGGCTGCAAGAGTAGCTTTCAGCGATTCGATATAATCGTTAGTCGCCGCCAATTCATCTGCCGAAAGATAGCTGCCGTTCTTCTGTATAAAACGTTCAACCGTATAAACCATTTGTTCGCCTTCGGTGCGGGCCTCTATCAGCATACGCTGGCTTACATCATCTTTGGCGTGGGTAATGCTATCCATCAGCATTTGCTCAACCTGGTCGTCGGTAATGCCATAGGTTGGTTTAACTTCAACCTCCTGTTTTACGCCCGAGCGTAGTTCGATAGCCTGAATTTTTAATATACCATCGGCATTCAGCAAAAAATTAATATCCACCTTAGGGAAGCCCGCCGGCATAGCGGGGATACCCTTCAGCTCAAACTCGGCCAGCTTGCGGTTTTCTTTTATCAGATCGCGTTCGCCCTGGTAAACGGCAATTTTCATATTTACCTGTCCGTCTTTTGATGTAGTGTATTGCCTGCCCGCTTTGGTTGGAACCTTTGAGTTGCGCGGAATGATCACATCCATTAACCCGCCCATAGTTTCAATACCTAATGACAAGGGGGTAACATCCAGCAATAAAATATCCTTGCGGTTGCCGGCCAGTATATCAGCTTGTATGGCGGCGCCTAATGCCACAACCTCATCAGGGTTAACCTCATCATGAACAGGGCGCCCAAAAAAATCAGCCACCATTTTTTTAACCAATGCCGTGCGGGTTGAGCCGCCAACCATTACCACTTCGTCTATCTGTTCAATAGTTAGTTTGGCATCCTTTAACGCGTTTGCGCAAGCGGTAATGGTTTGCTTTACTTTGGGGAGTATTAACTCCTCAAAAGTGTTACGGTCAAGCGTGCACCATATATCGTCTATCTTTTCGTTAAATATACTTTGATGGGTCAATGCTTTTTTAGCTTCTTCGGCTTTTAAGCGAAGTTCCTGCGCCAGTTCGTTATTGGCTATCAGTTCGGCTTTATTTAGTTTGTTTTTTTCTATCCAGTAATCAACAATAGCGCGGTCAAAATCATCGCCGCCTAAAAAGGTATCGCCGTTGGTTGACAATACTTCGAAAATGCCATTCTGTATTTGCAGGATAGATACATCAAATGTGCCGCCCCCCAAATCATAAACTGCAATAGTTTTTGTCTCGTCAGGGTTTAGGCCGATGCCGTAGGCCAAACTTGCCGCGGTAGGCTCATTTACAATACGTAAAACATCCAGCCCTGCCAACTTACCTGCATCGCGGGTAGCCTGTCGTTGCGAATCATTAAAATAAGCCGGAACAGTTATAACCGCCCGGTTAACAGGGGTTTTTAAGGCATGCTCGGCGCGGGACTTTAGTTCCTTTAATATCAGGCCGGATAATTCAATAGGTGTATAAAATTTATCGCCTACGTTTATTTTAACTAAGCTTTCGCTGTCGTCATCAATAACTTTATAGCTGAAAAAATCTTTATAATTCTCAATATCATGATATGACCGCCCTAACAACCGTTTAACAGAAAATACAGTGTTTTTTGGGTCAGTTATTAAATAGTTTTTCGCTTCGTTGCCAACAGTAACATCTCCCGTTGGGCCAAAATGTACAATGGATGGCACTAATACCCCTTTGCCGGTATCATTTATTACCTGCGGGTTTTTATCAGGATTAATAAAGGCAACCAGCGAATTGGTAGTGCCCAAATCAATACCCACGATGATTTCTTCCTTTTGTATAGAACCTGTTGCCAGGTTGATAGAAACTTTAGCCATTGTATATTGTTAACAAGCGGCAAATGTAGGGAGTTTTGCGCGATGGTATGTCATGTTATTGTGAATTGCCTAAATTGCGTTACTTAATAATCATGCTGAAGCAAAAGGTTAAATATATAACTGTTTTTTTACTCCTTGCTACGAGTACAATTGCAACCAATGCCCAGCAATTCGGCGGCAACCCCCCATCCATCAAATGGAAACAGGTAAATACACCGGTTGCCAAAGTAATATTTCCCGCTGGGTTGGATTCGGCAGGTATACGGGTTGCTGATATTGTACAGCGCATGAACAGCGCTATACAACCTACCATAGGGTATCAGCAAAAACAAGTGAGCATATTACTGCAAAACCAAACCATTATACCCAACGCTTATGTGGGTTTGGCGCCTTTCAGGAGCGAGTTTTACTTAACTCCCGACCAAAACAGTTTTGAAATAGGCAGCCTGCCGTGGACGGATCAATTGGCTATACACGAGTTTAGGCATGTGCAACAATACAATAATTTTAATGTGGGCCTGTCAAAAACCATGCATATGCTGTTTGGTGAAAGCGGACAGGCCTTTGCCAACTCGGCAGCTATACCTAACTGGTTCTTTGAAGGCGACGCTGTTTTTAATGAAACCCATGTAAGCGAGCAGGGCAGGGGCCGCTTGCCCTATTTTTTAAATGGCTACCGCGCCTTATGGGATGCCGGCAGAGATTATAGCTGGATGAAGCTGCGCAACGGCTCATTGCGTGATTATACGCCAGATTGGTACCCCTTAGGTTATATGATGGTAGCCTACGGACGTGAAAAATACGGGGACGATTTCTGGAAAAATGTAACGCATGACGCGGCGGCATTTCACGGGTTGTTTTATCCGCTTCAGAAAGCCATCAAAAAATATTCGGGTGAGAGTTTTCAGCAATTCAGGAAGGATGGTTTAAACTACTTTAAGCAGCAATTTGCCAACGACAAACGTTTACTTATTAATAACCCCCTTCAGCATTTTATTGGCGATGAAGAATACCCTGCTTATATAGATGACCGCACCATAATTTATATGAAAAGCACGTATGATGAGCTGCCCCGCTTTGTTATTAATACAAACGGGCAGGAGCGTAGCATAGGCATACGGTCGGTATCGCTGGATAATTATTTTAATTATCATGATGGCAAAGTGGTATATGCCGCTTACCGCCCCGATATACGCTGGAACTATCGTGATTACAGCGAATTACAGGTTTTAGATATCGCAACAGGAAAGGAATCAAGGATAACTAAACGCAGCAAGTATTTTTCTCCTGCTTTCAGTAATGATGGTAAAAGCATTGTGGCCGTACAGGTTAGTCCGGCAGGCAAAAATGAGCTGCATATATTAGATGCTGGTACCGGAAAGCTTATATCGGTTGTGCCGAATAAGGAGTACCTGTTTTTTACCTATCCTAAATTTTATGGTACTGCCGAACTGGTATCGGCAGTACGGAACAGGGAAGGCAAGATGTCATTAGCTGTTATTAATATTAAAACAGGTAAAGCAAAATATTTGCTGCCGTTCTCTTATCAGCCTATAACTTTCCCGACAGTGCATCAGGATACTGTTTATTTTTCGGCTACTTCCGGTATTAATGATCGACTATTTGCCATACCCGTTAATAGTGGTAAACTATCTGAAATAAATCATGCATCAGGCACGCCAAGCGAATATGAAACTGCTATTAGTGCCAATAAAATAGCGTACGTGCAGTTTACAGCGTTTGGCTATAAATTGAATCAAATGGATAAGAGCCTGGTTCAATGGACACCATTACCCGACAATAAAATACCCGGCGGATTGCCTGATTTTAAAATATCGGCGCTGAAAAGAGATTCATCAAGCGATTTGCTGCCAACTATAACTGATAAGCCCTTACAGGTCACCAATTACAACAAGGCCCATCATTTATTTAATTTTCATAGCCTCATCCCTAACTTTAGCGACCCCAATTATACCATCGCGTTGGAAGGGGAAAACGTGCTGAATACTTTTCAGTCGCAGCTTTCATTTAACTATAACCGCGATGAGGGGTATAAACAATTTGGCTTTGCTGCCATATACGGGGCTTTATTTCCTTATATATCAGGTGGTGCCGATTATACTTTAGACAGGCGCGGCTATTATAAAGGCAATAATGTATACTGGAATGAGAACGATGTGCACGCCGGGTTTGAACTTCCCTTAAATTTAAGCGCCGGAAAACAAACCACTTACATGAGTATTGGCAGTGATCTTTATTATAGCAGTACCGCGTTTCAACAAGCGTATCAGTCCCAGTTTCATAATAGGGATTATACTTATTTAAATAACTATATATCGTTTACCAGCCATATTCAGCAAGCCCGGAAAAATATATACCCCCGGTTAGGGGAAAGCCTGGTTTTGAATTATAAATCAACTGTTTCCGGGCTAAGTGCTAATCAGCTTCTGGCATCGGGCACGTTTTATCTCCCCGGTTTATTTAATAACCATAATTTGGTTATTAATGCCGCTCATCAGCAAAAGGGGCAAGACAACGGGATAGATTTTTCAAACAATTTCCCCTTTTCGCGCGGGTATACTGCCGAGAATTTACATAACATGAACAAGATAGGGGCTAACTATCATTTCCCCATAGCTTATCCCGACGCGGGCGTAGCCAACGCTATTTATTTTATGCGAATAAGGGCCAACCTGTTTTATGACTATACCCGCGTTACCGATTTTTATACTAATGGCACCACATTTAAAGGCAATTTCCGATCAGCAGGTGCCGAGGTGTTTTTTGATACCAAATGGTTTAATGAGCAGCCTTTAACCTTTGGTATCAGGTATAGCTATTTGCAGGATAATGATATTTTTGGCGGCAGCGGGCGTAACCGTGTAGAGATCGTGTTGCCGGTAAGTTTTTTTTAGTGAGTGAATGTTACCTATTCATTTCACTTGCCTTTCGTTGGCTTTTTTCAGGATGTTTTTTACGCGTTCGGCACAGGTGGTGTCAAAAGCATATTCATCGCCGTAGTTGCTGCCCATAACAATATGGTCATTTTGGTATTCCATTTTACTTTTTACGCGGCTTAACGCTGCCGAATGTATTTCGCTGGCACCCGTGAATATAATGAGGTCGGCAACATTTATTTCAGTTATGCCGCTTCCGGGCATAATGGTTATTCTCCCGGCGGATTTTTTAATTAATTCGCTGATCGTGCGCGAGCCTTCAATGGCCGTGCTTTTACCGCCCGAAGTAAGGATACGCTCAAAACCTATTTCAATAATATCCTCCATAGCCTGGAATTTGTCTGCACACATATCAAATGCCCGGTGAAAGGTGGCGCCCAGGCCTGCCTGTTTTGCCAGCTTTACCAGTTCCCCACAACGTTCTTTATCAACCGATCCGTCTGCTTTTAATATGCCGGTTACAATACCATCGCAACCGGCCTCTATACAAAACTTCATATCGGCAAGCATAGTTTCAAATTCAACATCGCTGTAAAGAAAATCGCTTCCACGCGGCCTTATCAGTACATAAAGTTTAATATTCAGCAGTTTTCGGGCGATCAATATCTGTCCCGGCGATGGAGTTGTGCCGCCCTCATATAAATTATCGCATAGCTCAACCCTCACAGCACCACCTTCCTGCGCCGCTAAAGCCGAACTAATTGAATTGGCGCAAATCTCCAGTGATATCATACTTGTTTAGGGGGAACTTTAATTATTATGTAAATATAAACTATTAGGAAAATAGTCGCAACTGATCAGTATTTACTAAAATATCTAAATTAGCGGTATAACCTATTATTTGTATTGATATAATTACAATAGCTTGCCGCGATGGTTTATTTAAAATCGCGCTGGCAGTTAAAGCAGTGCCATGCTTTATTTGCATATAAAGGGTAGGTAGAAAACAGAAAAGCGATTAAGGTAGCAAGCCAGTTTGCTTTAACTTGTGTTGCCGACCCGTATCGTACGTTGGTTGAGTGGCAGTACGGGCATGCTGTTTCTGTCTCATGTAGTTGGTCATCGCTTAACGCCAGTTCTTCTGGTTGAGAGAGGATCTCTCTGCATTTTTCAACATCATGTTCAAATACTTTTAGTTTAACACCACCCAATGCCTGGTTATATATGGGGTTTATCCCAATGGTATTATCATCGGCTATAAAACAGGCTATGCCATTAGCTTCAAGGCGACCGCGTATAATTTCGGCAAGCATGGGGTCGTAAAATGTATCAAGGGTTACAATTTTATCATTCATAAAAAAGCATTATTATTTAACTAATATACTTGTTTTATTTAAATTGGCGTTTCATGAATCGTATTGACCGCATATCAGCCATATTAATCCAGCTGCAATCTCGCAGGGTTGTAAAAGCTGCTGATATTGCCGAACGCTTTAATATAAGTTTGCGCACGGTTTACCGCGACGTAAAAACCCTGGAAGAAGCAGGGATACCTTTAATAGGCGAGGCAGGTGTGGGCTATTCTATTATGGATGGTTACCGGCTGCCACCGGTAATGTTTACCAAAGAAGAAGCCACCGCCTTTTTAACTGCCGAAAAATTCGTTGAAAAATTGACCGATGCCTCCACCTCGGCTAATTACAAATCGGCCATGTATAAAGTACGCGCCATACTGAAAACAACCGAGAAGGATATGCTGGCAGGGATGGATGACCGCATAGCGGTTTTAAAATCTTTTCATCAGCCCGAAAACATGGGGAATGACCATATTCAAACCATATTACATAGTATTGCGAAAAAGGAAGTTTTATCCGTTTACTATTTCGCGCAGCATAGCCAGGAACATACCAAACGATATGTAGAGCCTGTGGGTATATTTTACCTGTCGGGATATTGGCATTTGATAGCTTATTGCCGTTTACGGAAAGCCTACCGTGATTTCAGGATTGATCGTATAAAAAGCCTGGCGGTTACAGAAGAGCATTACCGCGACGAGCACCCATCTTTAAAAGATTATATAGCCCAAACAGCAAATGAAAAAGAACTGGACGCGGTAGTGATCAGGGTTGATAAAAGTATTCACCCGCATTTGGAGAATCAAAAATATTATAGCGGGTTCATATCCGAAAAGAAAATAGGCGATAGCGTGGAAATGACTTTTTTAACCGCATCATTAGAAGGCTTTGCCCGCTGGTATATGATGTTTGGCGAGCAGGCTGAAATTATAAGTCCGGATAGCTTGAAGGAACGAGTGAGGGAGATTGCTGATAAATTAATGCAGCGAAATTTTATATCTGCTGACATAGGGTTGTCATAATCGGGTTGTTTTTTTGCAAACAGATAATAAAATTACCTGTTGAGCTTATATTAATCCAATCAAAGAAATTATGACAAATCTGAGTTTAAAAACATCCATCACTATAAATGCCGCCGCCGATAAGGTTTGGAAAGCATTAACAGACCCCGCAATTGTGAAGCAATACTTTTTTGGTACGGATGTAAAATCCGATTGGAAGAAAGGGAGTCCCATAACATGGAGTGGTGAGTGGCAGGGCAAAACTTACCAGGATAAGGGTACTATATTAGAAATTACTCCCGGTAAGTATGTTAAATATAGTTACTGGAGCAGTATGGGCGGCAAAGAAGATAAGCCCGAGAATTATCAGAATGTGAGTTATACACTGTTCCAAAAAAATGGCGTAACTACATTTGAATTAACACAGGATAATATTAAAGATGAAGCGGCCAAACAACATTCAGAACAAAACTGGCAGGCTGTTTTTGGTAAGATGAAAGAAATGGTTGAAGGTGGAGAAATTGGCTGAAAAAAATAGTGATGAATATTAAATTTCATCATTCCGCATTCAATCCTTTGGTATAGAATCGATCAATCGTTTGGTATAATCTTCTTTGGGATGTGAAAATATTTCATCAGGATACCCTGTTTCAACTATTTCTCCCTTATTCATTACCATCATACGGTCGGCAATATGTTTAATTACAGCCATATCATGCGATATAAAAATATAGGTAAGGTTAAATTCATCCTGTAATTCGCGAAGCAGGTTTAGTACCTGTGCCTGCACAGAAACATCAAGCGCTGATACCGATTCATCACAAATAATAAATTTAGGCTGTAGCGCCAATGCGCGGGCAATTACAATGCGCTGTCGTTGTCCGCCTGAAAATTCATGAGGGTAGCGGTTAAAATGTTCGGGTAATAAATTCACACGGCCCAGCAGTTCCAATACTCTTTTTTTGCGCTGGGTGTTATTGTCAAAAAACTGATGCACCTGCAAAGGTTCCATAATTGATTCGCCAACGGTTAGCTGTGGGTTGAGTGACGAATAAGGATCCTGAAAAATGATCTGCATATTGCGCCTCATACGACGCATATCAGTAGTATCTAAGCTGCGCATATCGGTATTTTCAAAGTTGATACTCCCTGATGTGGGCTCAGTTAAACGTAAAATGCTTCTTCCTAAAGTTGTTTTGCCACAGCCCGATTCACCCACCAATCCTAATGTTTCTCCGGGATAAACATCAAAGCTTACCTCATTAACAGCCTTGATAATTTGTTTTGATCCGCTAAAAATCCCGGAACCAAGCGGAAACCAGGTGCTCAAACTGTTTACTTTTAAAATGGGTTGATTACTGTATAGTTTTTCTTTTTTTGATGCTATTTCTTTAGCAGGGTAATTGTATTGTTCACGTATAGCTTCAACGGTTTTATCACTATCCATAAAATCAGCTATAACCGGTAGTT
>Ga0206923_1154_pt1 | contig 13589 bp, 16 predicted proteins | sample Alteio_BWOrgHeat_64_FD_152961 | JGI IMG/M metagenome (GOLD analysis project Ga0206923, IMG submission 152961) | Enriched cells from forest soil in Barre Woods Harvard Forest LTER site, Petersham, Massachusetts, United States -... | ecosystem: Environmental > Terrestrial > Soil > Temperate forest >...
AGCATATTGTTGAGGCGCACCAGCAAACTATTAACGTGCGCAGTACCGAGGGACTTGGCTCAACATTCGGCTTTACTTTGCAAAAAGCCAAGCCGGGTTTACAATTCCCTAACATACCTATTCTAAAAAATTAACATTAACTTAACATTGCAAAGTTACCTTTGCCCAAATACCCATAAAATATGTCACTGAACAGCATTTTTCAATATTTCGTTCCAAAGGATAAAAAGATATTTTTTCCCTTATTTGAGCAGGCATCCAACAATGTAGTGGTAATGGCAACCATACTGGTTGAAACTGTTAACTCAAACAACCCGGCAACGCGCGAAGAACTGTTTAAGCAAATTGATAAGTTAGAGAATAAAGGCGATGAAATTACCCACCAGGTTTACCTTGAACTGGGCAAAAACTTTATTACCCCTTTTGATCGTGAAGATATACACTCGCTGGCAAGCGCAATAGATGATGTTGCCGATTATATACAAGGCGCCGCAAATCGCATGAACCTTTACCGTATTGATGATTATAACGAGCATATCCGCAAATTATCAGAACTCGTATTACAGGCCAGCATCGACCTGGAGAAAGCGGTACGTGAATTAAAGGACCTGAAAAATGTACGCAACATTGCCGATTCGTGCATCCGCATAAACAGTGTAGAAAACCAGGCCGATTATGTGTTTGACCGCGCGGTTGCCGACCTGTTCCTTTATGAAAAGGATGCCATCCACCTGATAAAGTATAAAGAAATATATGCAGCCCTTGAAACAGCCACCGATATGTGCGAAGACGCTGCCGATGTTATGGAATCCATATTAGTTAAAAACGCCTGATCAACTTAGTATAGATAAATGGTTACTACCCTATTAGTTATTGTAGTTGGTTTGGCATTAGTTTTTGATTATACCAATGGCTTTCATGATGCTGCAAACTCAATTGCCACTATTGTTTCTACAAAGGTATTAACGCCTTTCCAGGCGGTATTATGGGCAGCAGCCTTTAATTTTTTAGCTTATTTTATTGTTAAGGACCATAAGGTAGCCAATACCGTATCGAAAATTGTAGTTGAACATTTTGTAACAGTACATGTAATATTGGCCGGGTTAATTGCCGCCATTACCTGGAACCTCACTACGTGGTGGTTTGGCATACCATCCAGTTCATCGCATACGCTTATAGGGGGATTTGCCGGCGCGGGTATAACCAACGCGTTGTATATGGGTTCATCAGCCTTAAGTGCAGTAAACATGCATTATATTATTACCATTGTATCCTATATTGTACTGGCGCCGTTCATAGGTTTATTTATGGGGTATCTCATAACCATTATTATACTTCATATATGCAAAAACGCTCGCCCTTCTACTGCCGAACGCTGGTTTAAAGTACTGCAACTCTTATCATCAGGCCTGCTTAGCTTTGCCCACGGCACCAATGATGCCCAAAAGGTAATGGGTATTTTATATGTAACACTGATATCAGCCAAAGTGATCAGCCACGGGGCTCCAATGCCCGAGTGGATACCTTTAGCCTGTTATTCAGCAATAGCTTTGGGTACCATGTCGGGCGGTTGGAAAATTGTTAAAACAATGGGTACCAAAATAACCAAGATAACCCCGTTGGAAGGTGTAAGCGCCGAAACCGCCGCGGCCATAACCCTGGGCCTTACCGAACATTTTGGCATCCCGGTTTCTACAACACACACTATTACCGGTTCAATAATTGGCGTGGGCCTAACCAAACGTGTATCGGCAGTGCGCTGGGGAGTAACCATTAACCTGGTTTGGGCATGGATAATTACCATTCCCATCTCTGCACTTATAGCGGGGCTTGTATTTGCGCTACTAAAGGCGACAGGATATTAAAATCAGTTGATTTTTTTAAATTTACGGCATGAAAAGATCGTTCCTGCTGTTCCCGGTATTAGTTATTTGTATTGCACAGCAATGCCACGCGCAAATTACACCTACTTCGCTCGAAATTGGTACCGCTTTAAAACAGGCGCTTGAGCAAGGTACTATTAAAAGTACCGATCAGCTTTCGGCGGTAGACGGTTTTTTTGGTAATACTGCTGTGAAAATATTATTACCGCCCGAAGCGCAAAAGGCCGAAAAAACATTGCGCGGTATGGGTATGGGTAAGCTATGTGATGACGCGATCCTGTCGCTGAACCGTGCTGCCGAAGATGCTGCCATACAGGCAAAACCAATTTTTATTACTGCCATTAAACAAATGACGCTGCAAGATGTAACCAATATTTTATTGGGCAGCCCTGATGCGGCTACACAATATTTTAAACGTACTACCACTGCCGATCTGGCCGTTAAATTTAGCCCGGTTATTAAAGTAAGCCTTGATAAAGTTAATGCCACCAAATATTACGCTACAGTTGCCGCCACCTATAATAAGGTTCCGTTTGTGCATAAGATAAACCCCGATATAGTAGCATATGCTACACAAAAAGCCATTGATGGTTTATTTATTGAAATAGCTGTACAGGAACTAACCATCCGCCAAAATATTGGTGCAAGGCCCACACCTTTATTGCAAAAGGTTTTTGCTTTCGCGGATAAGAATAAGAAATTTTAAATACGCTTAATCAGCCTGATGAAAATTAACCTTAACAGTAACCTGTTCGGGCTGTTTGTTGGCGGCGCCTGTCCATAAGGGGCCTTTTTTTATGATCTCAATAGCTGCTTTATCTGTAGCGTCGCTTATGCCTTTGGTGGCTTTAAAATCAGTTAAAACACCATTGTAGTTTACAGTAAATGATAATTCAACCATCCCGGTTTTACCATCAGGAGATGTGGCTTTATCGTTTATATATCTTTCAAAACTAATCCAGCCGGTTTGCGGATGCGCTTCTTTAATATTGGCGGTTGTTGTTGCAGCCTTTTTTTTATTGGTATAAGCCATTACCATAGCCTCATCCAGCGGTGTGGCGTCACTTTCAGCTGCTTTGGCTATGGGTTGTTCCTTGTTTTTTTCAACTATGGTTTTTTTATGAACCGAAGGTGTATCTGCTAAATTAGATAATGGCGGGGCTGCTTTAACAACCGGAACAAAAGCGCGTAAACGATGGGGCCCTGCCTTAACAAAGGAAGCTGAAATGGTTAATGCAACCAATATCAGCGCGACAAAAGTCCGTTTCCCTTCAGGGATTACTGTTGTTTTTTTAGTGCTCACTCTTCTCGTTAGGTAAGTTTTTCTTTCGGGAAAAAACTTATCGGGAAAGCAAAATTAATTTATTTTAATCAATTATTAAAATCTGATTATTTTAATCTGAAATTCAGACAATTTTTATATTATACTTCTCCAAAAGTCCGTGTAAGCCGGCGGCCGAGAAAACAGCCTTATTTATATTATTCAGTTCAGGATCGATAATATAATTGAAGGCAGTAGAAAAGTTTACCGAGCTAAGGTCGGTTCCGTTAAAAACTGTACCTAAAAGATCGCACTCATTAAATACAGAGCCTGAAATACCGGCCTGTGTAAAAGTTGCTTCCTTTAAGGATGATTTAATAAAAACGGTTTTTGGCATTTTCTTACTCATGAATGATGAGTAGTCCAACATGCACGATTCGAACTTTACGCTAAATAAAAAATCTTCGCATAAGCTGAAATTTATTCCCAGTAATTTGCAATGCTTAAATACAACGTCGCTCAGGGTTGATCTGCCCCATTTGATCATGGACAGGTTACAGTTCTCAAAAATACAATCGATAAATTTACATAGCGCGAACTCGCTGTTGGATAGATCGCATTTTTTAAATACGCAGTTGTTGAACTCGGTATCGCGTGTTATTTTTTCAGCGTAGCTGATATCTTCGAAAGTTTTATCGTCGTGGATTTGCATATGCTGATTACAAAGATAAAATATGTCTTGTCATTCTGAGCGTAGCGAAGAATCTTCACAAAGCGATAAACACTACATAAGATCCTTCGCTATGCTCAGGATGACAAAAAAAAAGCGACAGGCCTAAACCCATCGCTCTTGTATCTTGATTCTTGTCTCTAAGAAAGACTATATCAACAGCCTCACCGGTTCCTCTAACAGTGATTTCAAAGTTTGCAGGAACGCCGCACCTGTTGCGCCGTCAACCACGCGATGATCACAACTCAGGGTTACCTTCATGATATTGCCGGGTACCACCGCGCCATTTTTAACTACCGGTACGGCCTGTATGCCGCTAATGGCCAAAATACAGGCATCGGGTGGGTTAATAATAGCGGTAAACTCGTCTACGCCAAACATGCCTAAATTTGATATGGTGAAGGTTGAGCCTTCCCAATCAGCAGGTTGTAATTTTTTAGCTTTAGCGCGTTGCGCGAAATCTTTTACCTCGACAGATATATGGCTTAATGATTTACCATCAGCAAAACGGATAACAGGCACTAACAAACCTTCATCAACAGCTACGGCAACGCCGATATGGATATGTTCGTTATAGCGTATCTTATCGCCCAGCCATGATGAGTTGATGGCAGGATGTTGTTTCAACGCGATGGCGCAAGCCTTCAGCACAAAATCATTAAATGATATTTTAACCGGTGCAACCTCGTTTATTTTATTACGCGCTACAATGGCCTGGTCCATATCTATCGACATGGTTACATAAAAATGCGGCGCGTTAAACAAACTTTCTGAGAGGCGCTTGGCAATAACCTTGCGCATCTGTGTAACCGGTTTTTCAGTAAATTTCTCTTCGCCTGTAAATGTCGGGATGCTAATTGGAACAGCGGGAGTACTTGCAGCGGCAGCCGGCTTAACATCACTGCTATTGCCACTTGTTGCTGCTACTTTGCTTTCGCCACCTTTAAATTCTTCAACATCCTTTTTTACAATACGGCCACCTTCGGCAGTACCGGTGATGGCGTTTATATCAATGCCTTTATCTTTTGCAATTTTACGCGCAAGCGGTGATGCTTTTACACGCCCGTCGCTATGGGTAATTTCTGCTTCTTCGTTACCCGGCGCACTTTCAGCAGCAGGTGCAGGGGCTGCAGTGGCTTCGGCAGGTTTTGCTTCGCCCGCCGGTGCCGCTGCAGGCGCATCCTGCAACAACGGTGTTATATCAGTTCCTTCCTTACCTACAATAGCTATAATGCCATTAACAGGGGCGGCTTCACCCTCTTTAGGGCCAATGTATAATAAAGTGCCGGCTTCGTAACCCACAACTTCCATAGTTGCCTTATCAGTTTCTACATCAGCTAATGAATCGTCCGATTTTACCTTATCGCCAACCTTAAAGTTCCATTTATTAATAATGCCTTCGGTCATGGTATCGCTCAGGGCAGGCATGCGGATAACCGTTGCCGGTATGTTAGATGTATCAACCTTAGCAGCCGGGGCCGGTGCTGCAGCAGGCGCTTTATCAGCAACAGGTGCAGCTTCCTTTTCGGTAGCAGCAGGTTTTTCTTCTTCTTTCTTTTCGGCGGGGGCCGGCGAAGCGGCTCCTTCCAGCGCGGTTTTATAATCCTCACCCTCTTTGCCTAAAACGGCAATAACCTCGTCAACAGGTACCGATTTGCCTTCCTCAACCCCGATGAACAAAAGCGTACCATCCTGGTACGATTCAAAATCCATGGTGGCTTTGTCTGTTTCTATCTCGGCCAGTACATCGCCCGATTTTACTTTATCCCCAACTTTTTTATGCCATTTAGCCACCACGCCATCGGTCATGGTATCGCTCATTTTTGGCATTTTAACTACTTCGGCCATATGTTATTTTAGGATGAGTGGTTTTGTTATAAATTTAGTAAGATTAATCTTTAATATAAGGATAATCTTTTTGTACATATACATCAGTATATAATTCTGATGCTTCAGGCCATGGCGACTCCTCGGCAAATTTTACCGATTCTTCTACTTCAGCCTTTATTTTAGCTTCAATATCCTCAAACCATTTTTCGTCGGCATAACCGGCTTTTTCTATAGCATGCCTAATGGCATCAATAGGGTCTTTAGCTTTATAGCTTTCCAGTTCTTCCTTAGTTCGGTATTTTTGAGGGTCGGACATGGAATGGCCCTTATAACGATAGGTGCGCATTTCAAGGAAGGTGGGGCCTTCGCCTTTGCGGGCGCGCTGCACGGCTTCGTCCATAGCGTTATGTACGGCAACCGGGTCCATACCATCAACAGGCGATGAAGGGATGCCATATGGCAGGCCCAATTTATATATATCCGTTTGTATGGTGGTACGCTCAACCGAGGTTCCCATGGCATAACCATTATTTTCGCAAATAAATATTACCGGCAGTTTCCATAGCGCAGCCATGTTAAAAGTTTCGTTCAGGGCACCCTGGCGTACGGCGCCATCGCCCATATAGGTTACGTTTACAAATTCGGTACCTTTAAATTTTTCGGCAAATGCTACGCCCGCGCCTAAAGGTATTTGGCCGCCAACTATGCCGTGCCCGCCATAAAAGTGCTTCTCTTTGCTAAACATGTGCATAGAGCCCCCTTTGCCTTTTGAGCATCCGGTTGCTTTGCCGTAAAGTTCGGCCATGATAGAATTGATGTCTACCCCTTTGGCAATAGCGTGCGCATGGTCACGATAGGCGGTGATCATGCTATCCTCCTGCTTTAATACAGATATTGCCCCGGCCAATACCGCTTCCTGGCCAATATATAAGTGGCAAAAGCCGCGTATTTTTTGCTGCCCGTATAGTTGTCCTGCCTTTTCTTCGAACTTACGCATCAAAAGCATCGACTCATACCACTGCAGATAAGTGTCTTTATTTATTTCGATTGAACCCATTTGTCAACAACCAGTTTATAGAATAATGCGCAAATCTAATTATATCCTGCAAATTATCGAAACTGCAACGTATTTGTTGTGAAGTTTTCTGCGATGCAAGAACAAAGATGGAACATTAAGAATGATTTACTATCAAATCAGGTAGTAAATATGCGTTTCCGACTTATAATCTTCCTATCTTAATTTTAAAAAAAGCTATGAAAATATATTTATCGCAATAAAAACTAACAATTGTTTGCGATATCAGAAAAAATGGATAGTTTTGTGGGCAACCTTATCGATTGTGTGTAACATAATGGACACTTTGTCCGTTAAACAAGAACGAAAGAAGGAATTAATGAAGAAAACAGTACTGGCCATTGCCTTATTTTTCAGCGTTTTAGCCGCCCAGGCCCAAACAAAAACTGTTCCAAACCAGCCGGCTGATAAGCCTGCTGACGAACAGGAAAGCTTAGCAAAGGATTATTTGTCGCAAATTATGGGTGTTGCGTTATCCGCAACCTCAAATATGAAACTTTTTCATTTTGTTTATGATTGGATAGGCACACCATACCGTTTTGGCGGCCATTCAAAAAAAGGCATAGACTGCTCAGCATTTACCAAACAATTATACAGCGAAGTTTTTAACCTGGATATTAAACGCAACTCGCGCGATATTTTCAGTATGGTGAGCCCGGTTAGCAAAGATGAATTAAAAGAAGGCGACCTGGTTTTCTTTAAGATACACAGCCACAGTATTTCGCACATTGGTATTTATTTGGGCAATAACCGTTTTGCACACGCTTCATCAGAAGGGGTAAAGATCAGCAGCCTTGATGATGCCTATTATAGCCGCTATTTTTATAAGGGTGGCCGTGTACTGGCAGCATTTAAAAATGAGTTGGGTATTTTACCTGATGATGGCAAAGACAATAATTAACTAAAGATATTTTTATGAGAAGATCCTTTCGGAAACGAAGGGATTTTTTTTGCACTAAACTTTTGGTTAATGTTCTTCATACGCCCCGCGCAGCAGGCTTACCCCGACAAAAAACATAAAAACCGAAAGCAAGATAATGCCCATTAAAGGCCCTTTTGACATAAAGCTATCTAATTCGCTTATAATGCCATAAATTATCCCTAAAGCACCTATAATAGTAAGTACTATACCCGAAACAGATTTTATCTTCATAATAAACGATTTATGGGCCGGCAATATAATGGTTTATATCGGCAAACTTAAAAAAACTATAAACCTTTAGTTAAACTTATTCCAAAAAGGTGTAAGTTAATTGAAAAATAATTTTTCAAAAATCTCCTATATGCTGAGAGCAAACAATAATACAAATGCGGTATTTAAGCTATAAATATTAAGGGGGATTATTTAAGCCACAAAAAAACCCTCCATTGCTGAAAGGTTGTTGTTAAAGTTATTTTCTTTGCTTAAGCCTGGTTCGTTGCATCACGTAACAGGGTTACGCCCGCGAAGAAAGAGAAAACCCCCAGCAGGATTATACCCGATAGTAAGCTTCGTGTCGCATAATCATTAAACAAATCAATAACGGCATAAATTAATCCGGCAATACCAATTATCGTAAGTATTGTTCCTAAAGAAGTTTTCGATCTCATATTACTAAAATTTGGTACACTTAGTCAGACAAATAATGCACCAGTAATTGTGCTTAAATACGGTCAGGTTCAAACGTATCAAAACAGCTTACCGAACAGCCGCATTACCACAAATAAGCGGGGCGATTTGGGGATTTTAATCCGCAATACAAGGTATAAAATACCCTTTATTTAACAGTATCAAGTATCAGGCCTCGTCTCGCGTATTACGCACCAGGCTAATGCCGGTAGAAAAGAAAAGTATAGCAATAATGCCTATTACAGTTAATGTGGTAAAATTACTGCTATGCTGAATAACACAAGCACCTGTAAATATTAAACCTATAATTCCCAGTATGGTTAATATTGTTCCGAAAGTTCGTTTTACATTCATTTTGATAATTAATTTTTTATGCATCTTTATAAAAACAAATAACACTCCAATAAATAACCCTATATTTATTTTTATAAAAAACCTTACTCATGGCAAATCAAATCGTCCTTTTAGTATTTATTTTCATCATACTGGTAATCGTATTTTCTTCATTTGTGACTGTAAAACAGGGCACTATTGCAGTAATTACCGTGTTTGGCAAATATCGCCGCATATTAACCCCCGGCTTAAATTTTAAATTGCCCTTAGTAGAAGCTATTTACTCTAAAATATCCATTCAGAACCGATCAGTCGAACTGGAATTCCAGGCGGTAACTTTTGACCAGGCTAATGTTTATTTTAAAGCAATGTTATTGTTTTCGGTATTAGACCAACAGGAAGAAACCATAAAAAATGTAGCCTTTAAGTTTGTTGACGAGCGAAACCTGATGCAGGCACTTATCCGCACCGTTGAAGGCTCCATACGTGCCTTTGTGGCCACCAAGCGGCAATCAGAAGTATTGATATTAAGGCGTGATATTGTGGAACATGTAAAGGAACAGCTTGACCAGGTACTGGAAACATGGGGCTATCATTTGCAGGACCTTCAGCTGAATGATATTACGTTTGACGAGGTGATCATGAAATCAATGAGCCAGGTTGTGGCATCGAACAACCTGAAAGCCGCTGCCGAAAATGAGGGCCAGGCACTACTTATTACAAAAACCAAATCCGCCGAAGCTGAAGGTAACGCTATTAAAATATCGGCCGAGGCTGAGCGGCAGGCATCGCAACTGCGCGGGCAGGGCGTGGCTTTGTTCCGCCAGGAAGTAGCCAAAGGTATGAGCGCTGCTGCCGAAGAAATGGAACGTGCCCACATGGACACTTCTGTAATATTGTTTACCATGTGGACAGAATCCATTAAACACTTTGCCGAAAACTCAAAAGGCAATGTAATATTCCTGGATGGCTCAACCGATGCCATGCAGCAAACCATGAAAGAAATGATGAGTTTAAACCTTTTGCACGCTGACAAAGTCAAAAAGTAAAAGATTTAAACATTTGATTAATGAGGTTTAGTTTTGTGAGGGTGATCTGTGTAATCAGCCTGTTGTTGTGCGTAAAAAATAAGGTGGCGGCGCAGGATGCCTACCATATGTTAACTTTAAGTGATTTTCAGGGTATTCCCCATTCATCCGGCGATAATGCGATAGCCTTTACCCATTGTTCCATTGATTTTCATTACCATGTTACCGGCGATAAAAACCGTTACCATTTAACTTTTGATATCAGGCTGATATTGGATAAAGATCAATCGTGGTTGGATAGAAAACATATACAATCGCCGCAATATATGGCCAATATACTAAAGCACGAACAAGGGCATTATTGTATAGCTTATATGGAGCAGCAAGAGTTGCTTCGCGAAGCCAATCGCACTAATTTTGATGCTAATTACCAGGCAGAGGCAACCGAATTGTTCGATCGCATACATGCTAAATATGAGCAGCTTAATTTAAACTATGACGATGATACCCGCCATATGCTCGACCCTATACAGCAGCATAGCTGGGACGTTTATTTTCAAAAACGATTAGCCTATATGCCGCCGGTGGCAAGAGTGGGTTATTAGTTAAAAGCCAGCTAACGCGCCTGCCACTTATTTGCTTCTTACATGTTCCGAAAATTATTTGCCCCGTTTTGATAAATCTGCCTGTTTAACAGCAGCCACCACATCGTCAATTTCAGTGGCCTTACTAAATGTTTTTACCAGTTTGCCATTACTGTTATATATCGCGATGAAAGGCGTGGTTATAACATTAAAATACTTTTGCACTAAATAAGTATAGCCCTCTGTACCAACAGTTATATTGGGGTATTTTTTCAGGTCGAAGTCACGAACAAAATTTTTGAGTGCCCTGATATCATAATTTGCCGACCATGTGATCATGATGATCTGGGTATTTCCCAACTCTTTCATTTTTTTCCTTCATACTATAGGTTAAATGCTGGCAATGCGGGCAATCAGGCGAAAAATAGATCAGCAATGTACGTCGGTTCTTTTTCAGGTTGGCAGGAGTAGAAAAAGTGCTGTCGGTTTTTAATATGCGATAAGGCGGCATACCGGTACCTGGTATACTTTGCGCGCTGCAATATCCTGTAGTTATAATTATAACAGAGATAAAAAGTAGCAGTAATTTTTTCATAATTCTAATATATACATTTAAAATCAGGCTTCCAGCATTTCCATTTGCCATGTCATATGCTCTTCGGTTATAGGGTATAACGCGTTATTGCGTATAGCATGATAAACAGCATAAAATAAATTTGCATAATCACCTTTAAGCGATGGCAGCCATTCTATACTTTTTTCACCATCGGCGCCAATAGTAACCAGTTTACCCTCGCTGGCAGCAGGTTCAATGCCATAAGCCTCATCAGTAGGCAGCATTCCTTTATCTAATTGGGCCTCCTGCACATCAACGCGGTATTTGCTATAGCTGCCTAATGTTCCGTGGGCTACAAATGCCGGTAACTGGTCGGGAATGATCAGCCCCGACGTTAAATATACTACTAAACCTGCGGGATATATCAAACGGTAATTTACATAATCTGGCACCTCTGAATTTTCGCGCTGAATAGCCGTAAACTTATCAAATGATAAAGGTTTCCCAAACAGGTGTATAGCCTGGTCGGCCAGGTGCGGGCAAAGCTCGTATACAATACCGTTTATGGGCGTATCCTTAGTTTCTTTAAATGGTTTAACGCTTAGCTCGGGTTTATAACGATCGTACCTTAAATTCACCTCACTCAGTTTGCCTAACCTGCCGCTTTCAATCACTTCTTTTAGCGATAAAAAATCACTGTCCCATCTACGGTTCTGGTAAGCCATTGCCTTGCGGCCTGTTTGGCGGGCCACATCATACAATTCCTTTATTTCGGCGGCATTACCTGCTGCTGGTTTTTCTATTAATACATGCTTACCGGCCCTTAATGCCTGTTTGGCAAAATCAAAATGAGTAAAGTTGGGCGTGTTAATAATAATGAGTTCTATCTCGGTATCATTCAGCAATTCATCAACCGAATTATAACTTACTATATCCGGATAACGCGCCGCCATTTTTTTTTGGTGGCGCTCAACCACTGCTTTCAACTTAAACTGAGGATTGGTGCTTAAAAATGGCGCATGAAATATTCTTCCTGACATTCCGTAAGCCATTAAACCTGTTACTATAGGTGATGACATATTATTAGATAGCGTGTATAAAGGCGCCAAATTATTGTTTTGGGGGCGCTTCTGCAAAAATAGCACGAAAATAACTATTTCATGCTACCCTGTATCGCGTCAATAGCATCCAGGTGGCGCTTCAAATTGGGCATATTTTTTCCGGCGAATGATTTTATATCCTTATCATATGCATGCGCAGCCGCGTTTTGAAAAAGCTCAAGGGCCTTTTTATGATCGGCCCTGGTTTTATTAAGGTAAGCGCTATCAAAATCTTTACCCGATTTTTTAGCAAGGTCATCTATCTCTTTTTGATCATCAGTGCTGATAGAATCGGGTAATGCTATTTTCTTTGTTTTTGCCAGGGTCGCTAACTTTGTTTTACCTTTGGTAAGGTCCTTTATCATCATTGCGCCAAAGTTCTTTATCCTTTTATCGTGGCCTTTTTGTTTTGCCATATTGCCGACTTTAATTTCGGCTATGCAGGCCTCGGCAATATCAGTAACAAACTTACTATCGTTTTTATCAATGATGATCTCGGCATGTTTTGCAGTATCGGCAGTTATATTTGTAGTGTCGCCCTCTCCGCCGCTAGCGCTATCAGTTCGGCTATGGCATGCCTGTAACAAGCAAGCAATAAATGCTGCAAACATTAATAGCGCCAATTTTTTCATTAAATACTTTTTATTTTGCCAGGTATTAACAAATTCTGTTCCACCAAGGTAATTGATTGATTAAAATTACGGTTTAATCCCGTTAATTTACCGGGTTCAATAAACTTTTTATTATTTTTGGCTAAATAAAATTTATCATATGAATTTCCCGGCTGAATTAAAATACACTAAAGACCACGAATGGGTAAAAATTGAGGGCAGCGATGCCTATATTGGGATAACTGAATTTGCCCAGGGCGAATTAGGTGATATTGTGTACATAGATATCCCATCAGTTGGAAAAAAGATAGCTAAGGAAGAGGTTTTTGGCACGGTTGAAGCCGTTAAAACCGTTTCAGATCTGTTTATGCCGGTTACAGGAACAGTAACCGAAGTTAATGCATTACTCAATAATGAACCCGAATTAGTTAATACCGATCCCTACGGCAAAGGCTGGATGGTTAAAGTAAGCCTTGCCGACGGTGCTGACGGCCTTTTATCGGCAGATGAATATAAAGCCATTATAGGTGTATAGTATGCTTAAAAAAATATCGATGGCGGCGGGGTTGATAGTGTTGATGAGTGCATCATCATGCGGCATTTTTCATAAAAGCTGCAATTGTCCGCATTTCGGCAAGGTAAAGGCTAATAGCACTCCAAACAGTAGGCAGGTTTAATGCACATAGGTCTTATTCAGCCATCCATATAGCATCAACAAACCATTTCTTATTGTCAAAAAAACGGTCAAGCGCCCTAAAACCGGTATTGGCCGCCATCTGATCGGTTTGCATAGTGGTAAATTTCTGTGATATTTCCATGTAAATATACTCGTCCTTAATAAACCTGATGGTCTCTTTGCCAATATTTACCAGTTGATCTTTCAGGCTAAACAAGTAGCTTTTACATGCGCCGCTTTCAGGGTCGTACAGGGCGTAATGGTCAAATTGCTCTGTATCAAAATTTCCATACAGTTCGCGGTTAATCCTTGT
>Ga0206923_1147_pt2 | contig 13421 bp, 16 predicted proteins | sample Alteio_BWOrgHeat_64_FD_152961 | JGI IMG/M metagenome (GOLD analysis project Ga0206923, IMG submission 152961) | Enriched cells from forest soil in Barre Woods Harvard Forest LTER site, Petersham, Massachusetts, United States -... | ecosystem: Environmental > Terrestrial > Soil > Temperate forest >...
TACGCTCAAGTTTGAAGTAACATTGATGATGCGGGACCTGGGGTGGAGCTTCGGAGGCCCGGCGAGCGGTACAGACCCGGGAGCGTACGCGATGATCGAGGCCGTACGCGGCGCGCTAACCGGGTTTCGAGTTCCAGGATGTGACAAGACGTATCCGCTGCGTGAGCGGTTTATCAAACGCGACAAGCAGGGAGGCGTCTGGGTTTACGCGATTAGCTTCGCGTTGCGGACGGCGGCGGTGGAAGCCTCGGCGCCGGACAATTACCCGCTGTTCCTGCTTGGTATCGCTCAAGAGCAAGGTGGCGTCACTTCAGTTACTGTCGCCCCGGCTTCATACCAATTCAATCCGAGCGACCAGATCAATCTTTCACATGGAAATATTTCGGCGCTGTTAATTACGAATCCGGACAATGGCGCCGCATACATCAGTGGGGGCGATTACACACTCGATGCGGTCAACGGAATTGTCCTGCGAAATCCGGCTGGCACGATTGATTCGGGCGCGCTGGTTAACGCCGGATTCACATACGGGGAGGTGGTGACCGCGATCGCAGGCGGGGGTGGCATTCCGACTGCACCAACCAACTGAGTAATGGCTCTCAAGGCGTATGCGAATACCACTGGTGCCGCGATTCCTGCGTATCGACAGTGGACCAACCCAGCGGTCAATCGAATAACCCAAGACCACAGGCGGACAGGAACAAAAAGATATCCCGGAACAAAAGCTCGACAGTCGGGAGCCAGCTCAATAGCACGCAAAACGCCCGCAGAGGTTAAGTACAAATGCCAGCATCCTTCCTGCACGGAGTAGAAGTAATAGAGCTCGTCACGGGCCCGGCCCCGATAACAGTGGTCAAATCGTCGGTAATCGGACTGGTGGGAACGGCGCCTTGTTGGGCAGTATCAGCAGGCGCAACCGCGGCGGGAATAAACGCGCCGACACTGGTGAGCTCGCCGCAAGACGCGTGCAATTTGGCCCGGCGGTGCAAGGATATACGATCCCCTACGCACTGAATGCGATCCTGGGACAGGGCGCGGGGCAGGCGATCGTAGTGAATGTCTTCAACCTCAGCAAGCACACCAGCGATATAGTCGCATCGCCAACATTCAGCGCGGCCGGCGCAATTAATCTCGGCCACATGGGTATCACGAACCTGTCGGTGATGCCGACGACGACGGCACCAGTCACAGCGGAATCGCACAGCTTCGGCGGCACCCCGGCCACGATACAACTGGCGCACGGCGACGTACAGGGTTCGTCGATAGTACTAACCAGTAATCCCGTCGGCACCACGTATGTCCAGGGAACGGACTATCTGGCGGACGGCCGTACAGGCTTGATAACTCGAGTAACGGGAGGGGCAATCGGCGCCACCGCGGCGGTATTGGCAAACTATACTTACTATTCGGGGACGGCGTATAGCGCGGTTCATGATTACGCGACCGATTCAATCAACGGGATCGTTACGCTCATCGCGGGCAGTACTATATCGGCGGGGTCAACGGTGGCCGTCTCATTCAGTTACGCCGACCCGACCAAAGTCCAGGACTCGGACATAATCGGGGCCGTGACCGGTTCCGGATATTCAGGGTTGCAGGCTTTTCTGACGACCTACGGCACCATGGGCTTCTTCCCGCAATTGATGCTAGCGCCCGGTTACTCGCAAAATGGCGATGTCGCCACCGCATTACAGGCTACCGCCGCCACGCTACGAGGAATGGCGCTCATCGATTCGCCGCCAAACACTTCTGCCGCAACCGCGATCGCGAATCGCGGGCTACCGGGTAACGCGTTCGACACGAGTTCGACGCGCGCGATCTTGTGCTATCCGCAAGAGACCTTCTATGACGACGGTTTAGTCCCGACAGGTGTAACGCTAAACGGTGCCAGCCCGATACAGTTGGTCGCGAACCAACCAGCAGTAGGGCCATATTCGGCATGGGTGGCTGGTGCGATCGCGTTAAAAGACCTTAACCAAGGCTACTGGTGGTCGCCGTCCAATACTCAAATAAACGGAATCCTCGGGCCTGATGTGACTCTGTACGCATCGCTACTTGACGCGGCTTCAGATGTTAACAACCTCAACTCGGCCGGCATCGTAACTGTGTTTAATGCGTTCGGCACCGGGCTCCGCGTTTGGGGTAACCGTTCCGCTGGATACCCGACGGTAACCACCCCGGACAACTTCATCAATGTGCGCCGAACGATGGATGTGATCGAAGAATCAGTTGAATTGTCGATGCTGCAATTCATCGATCAGCCAATCAGCAACGCTCTGATCACGGCAATCCTGGCAAGCGTAAACTCATTTATCCGAACGTTGATCCAGCGCGGAGCGCTGGTGGCGGGCTCCGCGAGTTATAGTCCCGCAGAAAACCCTCCCAACCAGGTCGCCGCGGGGCAACTAGTATTCGATATCGACGTCATGCCGCCGCCGCCGGCAGAGCGTCTGAGCTTCAACGTCTACATTGACAGCACACTGCTGACGCAACTCGGCACCTCAAGCCCGCTGACGAGTACGGCACTGACTGCATAGTTCAGCTGACCATCCGCAGAACCTCTTAGTCGCGACCGCAGGGCATCCGCCAAGGAAACATCAAATGGACATCTCGGTAAATCGAATAACCAACGCGAACATTTACATGGACGGTATCGGCCTGCTGGGACGAGCTGAAGAGATCCAGGTCGCACAGCCGCATCATCGAATGGCGGACCACAAAGCGCTGGGAATGGCCGGTACCGCGGAATTCTGGGCTGGCGTGGAGAAGCTCGAAGCCAAGATTAAATGGGCGTCGCTCTACCCTGAAGTCCTGGTGGCGGCTGGGAGCCCATTCGTATCGCACTCATTTCAGGTACGTGGAAGTCTCGATCAATACACAAGTCAAGGTCGGAGCGCGCAATTACCGGTGGTGTATCTAATGACGGGTGTATTCAAGGACGCAGGCGCCTTCACGTTCAAACAGCATGAAAATGTAAATACGACGTCGACGATAACCGCCTATCACACAGAATTGTACATCGCCGGAAACCAGATTCACCTATACGACGTGCTCGCAAATATATACGTCGTGAACGGAGTGGACCAACTCGCTCAGTTTCGCGCCAACCTCGGAGGCTGAAGGAAAACGATTTACTGCTTACGATCACAACTGAGTATTGGAGTGAGCAACGATGACTGAAGACAGAAAGACGATCGCACTGCCGTCAGGAAAACGAGGAGAGGTGCGCAAGGGTAAAGGCCGCGACCTGATGCGGGCACATCGCGCCTCTGCGGGCAATCCGGAACCAATGTCGGTGTCGTTCGCGTTAATCGCCGAATTGGCTCGTGTTGACGGAAGCCCGCTGGTGTACGAAGACGTCCTCGAGATGGATCTTAACGATGTATTGACACTCGAGGCGGAGATCATGGGGGTAGGCGAGAGCCGCGCAAATTTTCAGAACACCGCGGCCCCGCAAGAGGAGCCAACGGGCCTATCGGAGCCGCGGCAATCACCGGACTCATCGCCTTCGGATTCTCCTTCACGGAACTGAAAATAATGGACATCGGAGAGCTCGCATATTGGGCGAGAGCGACGACCGAATACCTCGCCCTTTTGCGCGTAAACAACACTAAGGAATGACGGCACAATCGGCTTAGCGTGGAGCGATATATGAGCAGGCGCGTGTACGCGGGAAATCTAAGTTTCGAGATGAACGACTTACTATTACGAGAAACCTTCGCACGAGTCGGGGGAGTGGAGGCGGCCGAAGTAGTCAAAGACCGATGGACGGGAATATCGCGAGGCTTTGGCTTCGTGGAGATGATAACGATCGAGGACGCTGAAACCGCGGTGAATGAATTGAACGGCTTCGAAGTAATGGGGCGGATGTTGCGAGTGGCATTAGCGAAGCCTCGTTGGGCCGCGGCCGCAGTCGAGAGCCGCAGCCGCCAATAAGTTTTACCGTGAGTACCGAACGACAGCGCAACGATCGCGCACCAAGCGCGGAAGTAGCTGGGAAGTCGCGAATTGGACTCGTCGAGCGAGCCCGACTCGGTGACATCGTTTCTTCTATCCGAATGATGGGGGCTGCGACTGCGAACCTACACACCCTGGAGACATCGAAAGCCCTCGAACTAGCCGAGTTGCCGGCTCCGTCAGCAACCCATGAAAATAGTAACCATCGCGTTGATCGCATGGCGGAACGGGACACCCTCGCTACAGGCCGACGGCAACTCTCTTTCCTCCGGGAGACTGCGAACAGGAAGAACTATTCCGACCTGCACGATATCTCAACCAAGACAGCGGGATTGACGGCGCTATTTCTCGCCACCACGTCGATTTTGCCGATAGCGTCGCGGGCTGCTACTGAACTTCTACTGATTGAAGCCCGAAGACGTTCCAGCACAATGCCGGCGCTTGCTGCCTCACTTGGGTCTCGCTTGATACATATCGATGCGCTCCCCGTTCCACGCGCGAAACAGATTCCGTCGCCGGAGTTTAAAGACACCTTATCCACGACGAAGCGACAAGCGACTGACTACATTGCATCGATGGTTGCGTCGTTCAACGCGCACGCTCGCTATTCCAGACCTGTACACGCTAGCAATCGTCGGTTTAATTCGGTGTCCAGCGAGACATTGAAAACCCTTGGAGCCATGCTCGGTTCACTCAAGCAACCCGGCCGAGAACAAACGTCCTTCCTCACTATCCTAGCAAGGAACGAGAGCAGTCACCGTTCAGCGCACCGTGCTTCCAAGGTCGGGATAATGAAGGCTTCCAACTGGCGATTTGCCGACACGGTCGATAGTGCCGCTTACCTTGGAGAACGCGCTATCGCCAGGAGACTCACGGCGGCTGACTCTCTACATGACCAGCTAGATCGATATGGTGGTGAACACGAGCCTTCCGCCGCGCTGCCACGAATCAATTCTCATGCTGCCGAGATCCTGAAATTGGGAGATCAATCGTCAGCATTTCGTCAACCGACACTGGCCCAACCGCCGAACCTCCGTAGTTTTACATTGCGATCAGCGACGGGGCCGAATGAAACTAACTCTCCCGTTGTTCTGAATTTCTCGCCCACCGTGGTTGTTCCAAGTGACTTCGGGGTTGGCGATATCACAGAGGCTGTGATGCAAGCTATCAGACGACAAAGTCACGAGCTTATCCAGATTATCAAGCGGGAAATAGGAACGCGGAAACGCGCACGTTTCTAGGCCTTCCAAGCGCGCGGTAGACTTACACCCGCTCCCGCTCCATTAGTCAAACGCTTAAGAGAGCATCCGAAATAGACATATGTTTGCAGTATTTGGTGAAATTGTATTCGACCTTTTGAATGCTCCAGAAGATTTCGAGTCAACGCGTTCCTGGGATTACGCGGAGCAACGAGTGGTGGAGGGCCGTCCAAAGCTCCAGTGGATCGCGACTGGCCTCGAGATAATCGAACTGGATTTTCAATTTCACGCTTCATTCACCGACCCGGCGTCCCAAGTGGAAGCCCTGATTTCAGCGGCGAATGACCATAGCGCGCGTCCCTTGATATTTGGAAATGGCGTCCACCGAGGCTACTTCATCGTTATGTCACTTCGTACGTCATCGCGGATGACGGCGGCGGATGGCAGCTTGATATCAATCACGGTGAGAGCGGTGCTGAAGGAATGGGCGTCGGGGTCTGAAATAACGCCGACCGCGAGTCCGTTTGGCGAGCTTCCGCTGATCGGGATCGTAACCGCCTTACCAGGAGCCAGTACCGGCTCGATTACATTTTCAGAACCCGCCGGCGTGAGCGACGTGCCGAACGCGCCGACGACGCCATATGTACCTCCATCGCTGGCGTCTCCAGGAGTGTCGCCTCTGCTCAATATTCCCAGTGTTGATGGATTGCCGACGCCCCAGCTGACCTTCGGCGATGTAACGCCGAGTGCGATCGTGAGAGCGGCGCCCTAAAACACCCCGCCCCACATTGCACCAGGCCATTCAATAGAAGCCGCACTCTTAGCTATCCATCTAACTTCTTATGCTTCAATCACAATTCATAAACCATACGACCATAGCCGGTGAACGTTGGGATCTGCTTGCCTGGAGGTACTACGGAGACGCGACCCTATATTCGCCAATAATCATGGCCAATCCTAACGTGCCTATCGAACCCGCATTCGAATCCGGCCTCACTATTGCCGTACCAATCTTGCAAGTTAGCCAAACACTGACGACGGATTTGCCGCCGTGGAAGCTCATATCATGAACCGATGTCTCGCATGGCTAAAGCGACTTTTCCCGACTCGCCGTCGCTGCTCTAAGTGCGATCGAGGATATATCCGGCCTCCCGTATATTGTGCGGGGACACGTTGCTCTCACCTGCGACGATACGCTCCCAGTGCGCAGAACGATCATTTGTACCAAAGTTGTTCAAGCTGCGGGTACACAGTCACGAGAAAATGTGCCGATCGTACGCGACCGCCGTCGAACACTTCCAGCCGATTACTCATGTCCGTCGTTCCAACCCAAACAACGAAAGTGCGACGGGATGCTTACTAGATGGCCGGGGCTATAGCAATTCCAGTCCGCGCGCCGCAGTGGGTACTCACTTATCAAGGAGTGAACATAACCGCTGATATCTCGCGAATGGTACTTGCCATTACCTACAGCGATCGTCTGGACGGGTGCTCCGGCGAGCTGGAAATTGAACTTGAAGACCACGACAAACGCTGGCAGGGGCCATGGGAGCCGACAGAGGGTGATCAGGTCAATTTGATGATTGGATACGCGGGAGAACTACTGCTACCTTGCGGTGATTTTCAGGTGGACGATCTTTGTTTGAGCGGACCACCCGATATTCTTCGGATACGCTGTCTCTCAACCTACATTACGCCGGCGATGCGCACTCCGAACAGCACGGGCTACGAGAGTCAGACGCTAGGGCAAATCGCGTCGACGATCGCTTCGAAATATGGCCTCACCGTGGTTGGCGCCAGCGGCCCGGCGAATTTGACGTTCGCGCGCATAACTCAACGCCAGGAGAGCGATCTGGCGTTTTTGCGGCGACTTGCATTCGCGCACAATTACGACTTCACGATTCGGGGCAAGCAACTCGTGTTCTACTCGCGAACAGCACTGGAAGAGTCCGCACCTGTCGCGACAATCTTACACGGCGATCTCTTACGATTCGACTTTCGCTTGAAAACCCATAAGACCTACAAGGCTGCGGAAGTGTCATATCAGTTTCCAGAGACCAAACATCTTTTGACCCAAACGATAAATGCCCCGGCAGACACCCCTACAGGCGACACTCTAAAGCTGGTCGTCCGTTGTGAAAATGGGCAACAGGCGAATCTAAAAGCGATGAGCGCCCTCCATAGCAGAAATATGGTACGCGCGACAGCGACATTGACCGCTGTGGGAGCCACGGTTTACGCGGCGGGAAACAATGTGACTATTTCAGGCTTCGGCTTCAATGACGGCACATACCTGATTCAACACGCGCGCCATCACCTGGAGCGAACGACCGGTTATACGACTGAGCTTGACGTACGTCGGATCGACTAAAGTCAGCAAATTGGATTTGAAGGTTGAGATGTACCGAGTAGGAATCGTGAGAGCGCAGGATACCAGTAATGCCCGGGTGCGGGTGACATTCCCGGATCGCGATCAGATGCAGAGCTGGTGGCTGCCGGTAGTCTTCCCGAAGACCCAGAACGACAAGTCCTACTGGATGCCAGATCTGGGGGAGCAGGTCGTATGCATGATGGATGAGTATGATGAAGATGGAGCCGTGCTGGGCGCGATCTATTCGAGCGCCGATACGGTACCGACCGCCAGTGCCGACAAAATACATTGGACGTTCAAGGATGGCGCTACCTTCGAATACGATCGGGCGTCCCATGCGCTCCAAATGAGTATCCCGAGCGGCGGCACGATCAGAATTATGGCGAACGGAACATCGATTGCAATCGATGCGTCAGGAAATATCGCGCTCGACGGTTCGGGAAACGTATCTATTGTTGCGGCGGGAGAAATCCAGTTGGCGGGGGGCGGCCCTGCGATCGCTCGCGTCGGTGACTCCACCACGTGCCCGGCGGGCACAGGACAAATCGTATCCGGTAGTTCGAAGGTAAATGCGGCATGAAATACTTAATCTCTCATCGCGGAGTGCGGAATGCGCTCGTCGCCCGACCCACCTGTCACGGAAACCGATCGGATTTCGCCTGCGAAGCGGTCGTGAGCGATCATCAGAGTGATGTACCTGTGGAGACTGACTAGTGAGCGCAGCGGCAGAGACACTCGCCAATATCACATCGGCCGACTGGTCATTAGCGCTTGACCAGCAAGGGGCGCCCGGATCGGGAATCGGAAGCGTTGTTCAAGGCGTAGCCGACGTGAATCAATGCATTCAGATAATACTGAACACTCCAAAGGGCAGCGATCCATTGCGGCCGACTTTTGGAGCGGACGTGTGGCGCTACATCGATTCGCCGATCAATGCGGCGATACCGGCAATCGTGCGTGAAGTCACAGAGGCGATCCTACGGTGGGAGCCTCGCGTAACAGTTGTTTCTATTAGCGTGACGCCGGTAACCGGCACGGACACACAAGCCGGGGCACGGCTCAGTATCGCGGTGACGTGGAAGCTCACGCTAACGGCACAGCGATCGCAAGCGTCAACATCCGCACAAGCACAATCCGCTACCGTGACAATTTCAACTCCCTAGGAAAAGGCGAGGCTGTTCGAGTGCATATTGCAAACTACACAAGGACTTTCACAGGTGATCTCTAATGGCAGCCGGAATCCCAGCGCTCCCACCGCCGGCGTTCGTCAGCGATACTGACGGACTCGATCCGAATTTAATCCTCGCCGATATGGTTGCGGCCTTTCAGGCGGCAGCCGGGAGAACCTTGCAACCCGCGCAAGTAGAGCGCCTGCTGATCAATCTGTACGCATATCGGGAGTCACTGGTGAGGAATGCGATTCAGTACGCGGGAGAGCAAAATCTGCTCGCGTACGCAGCATTTCCGATGCTTGACTACCTCGGCCAATTGCTGAGTGTCTCGAGGCTGCCAGCGCAGGCTGCGAGCACGACGCTTCAATTCACGCTCGCGAACACCCTTAGCGTTTCGTACACGATTGTGGCGAATACTTCGGTCGGCACCAGTGACGGACAATTCGTATTCGCGACCGCCGCAGATCTGACTATTCCCGAAGGTTCCACCACCGGGAATGTGCCAGCTGCGGCGACGACGCCCGGTTCGGTCGCCAATGGCTATCTGGTAGGACAAATCAACGTGCTACTAAATCCTAGTGTACTAGTCGGAGGGGTTACCAATATTACGATTAGCGCAGGAGGCGCGTCGCCCGAGACCGACGAGCATTTGCGTACGCGAATCCAGGCGGCACCGAATCGCTTTAGCGTCGCCGGACCGGAGGGCTCCTATCGATACTTTACGCTGAGTACAGATCCTTCGATCGCCGACGCGCAAATCATTTCACCGGCACCCGGTCAGGTGAACGTGTACGTGCTTACCGGGCCGATAACGGCACAACCAGCCGCCTCTCCGAACCTGGCGGCGATCGCAACAGTGGAACTGCTTGCCAAAGTGACGGCGGAACTGAGCGCCGACGACGTACGGCCGCTGACAGACACCGTCAACACTCTTGCGGTTGCAGAGGTGGATTACCAAATTGCGGGAACTGTGACGCTGTATGCCGACGCGGACCCTGCAAGCACGATGACGGCGGTAAACACCGCAGCGCAGGACTACGCGTTAGCGATCGCCGCGCGAATTCAACGAGACATCGTTCCCAGCCAAATAATTGAAGCGCTTTCGGTACCGGGCGTGTACCAGGTCGTGCTGACGGAGCCGAGCTATTCACAATTGGAACCGGGGCAATGGGCAAACTGCATCGCAATCACTTTGAACCAGGCGACAGCAGCGCTCAGTAGTTAGCAGCGACCAACGCCAGATGGTTTAGCGCAGGAGCTAATCGCGTTGCCAGCGATCAACGAATGCCGTGTTGAACCGGCTACGCTTTCAATCCTAACTCTCGCAGCAACATCTGGCTGTCTCAATAACTAATTGGCGATACCATGGCTCAACTGACTATTCAACCTTCGATTAACGATGAGCGTGGCCGCGCGTTGCTTGAGTTAATCGAGCGGATGGATGCGCTCGATTTAGTTCCCATCCTCGTCTATCGGCTCGACTCAGTACCCGACAGCGCCTTGCTGTTGTTGGCATGGCAATTTGATCTGGTTGCGCCGCAATGGCAGCTGGGTGCGCAAGTTTCCGAATCGATAGATGCATTAGCTGCGATCGATCCTTTGAGTGATGTAGATACCTTGAGTTCAACCGGCGGCGTCGCTGGATCCTCAGATTTCGACTCCTTGCGCGCGCTACTCAAAGTCGCCATCCCACTTCATCGAACACGCGGAACTCCCTACGCTATAAAGGCCGCCCTCAAACCGCTTGGCTGGCCAAGTGTTACTCTGCTCGAGGGCCAAGCAAGCTGGGGTGGAACGAGCTATCCTACGAACGAGGGTTGGGCGGTCTTCCGAGTTCAACTGAACTTAACCGCCGGACAGTCGGTAGCGCTCGCCGACACTGCGCGGATAGTCGCCGCAATCAACTTTTTCAAACCAGTGCGCGCATGGCTTGATTCGCTCTGGTTCGTCGGCGCGCCGATCGTAGATGAAGGGCCCATGCCCGGCGATTTCGTCGTATCGATTTTCTCGCGCACAGACCTGGCACCCGTGCCACACGACGTCATCGCAGCGCCTGGATGGCCTGAGGATGATATCAAACTTATCGTCCCACTATACGATAGACACTTCCTCCATAGCGGCATCACCTACGGTGCTAACGAACCCGCGGTCGCTGACTCAGGTGTAACTGTCAATGGCGTCGCGATTGCCGCAAAACATTAATTTCCAACGCCCGCGGATCTCGGAGAGTAACCATGCGACCTAAGGGAATAGTCAGGCTATATAGGCAAAAGCGCCTCATCTGGGAGCGGCACAATCTCTTTGTTGACAGCGGATTACCGCCTCTGGCAAATCTGATCGCAGGCGTCAGCGCCGGCCAGTCGGTCAGCGCGATGGGCTTCGGCTCGGGTGCGTCAGCTCCTGCCCCGGCCGATACCGGACTCGCCGCAGCGCCGATTTATTACAACTCGATAGGTAGCTACAGCTTCCCATCGGCCGGCAGCGTGCAATTCAATTACTCACTTCAGGTTAGCGACTACGGCGCAGCCGGCATGACGATACAGGAGCTCGGACTTTTCGCCAACTCCGCCGGTGTTACGATGCCGGCGGCGATCGGGACTGCTAACCCGTCGTGGACTGCGAGCATTGCCGTCCCTGCCGGAACGATCATCGCCGATGCCAACGGCAATCTCCAGCGCTGCACCACTGCCGGCACGAGTGGATCGACGGCGCCCACATGGTCAACGACCCTGAGTTCTCCAACCACTGATGGCTCCGCAATATGGGCTCTCATTGCGCTCCATACTGCTCCCGGTCCAATGATCGCACACGTCTCAGTACCGGCCTTTACTTATAACGGTAGCGGCAATTATTCCGGCACCTGGACTCTTACCTTCTAGGGACAAACAGCGACTCTAGAACTCAACGGAAGCGGTGGCCTTTCAGCGCCGCGGTGATAGAAATGGCGACACTAATCGATAGTCCGGAATTTAGCGCGAATGAAATCTACGAAATCCAACAGACGGATGCCGTGGAGGGGGCTGCTGCAGGAGCGAGTTTCGGCGGTGTTGGCATCAGTAACCAACCGCATCAACAACTGGCTAATCGGACCGCGCTAGTGAAGCAACGGCAAGATGTTAATATAGCGAATATTAATGTTTTGCAGGCGTTTATGGCCGGTTTCGCTGGCTCCTTGCAAACGAACGGATATATTCAAATCCCCATCAACGATATATCGCGTGGACCGATCATTACGATCATTCAATGGGGCTACTATCCATTGCCGCAATTGAGCTTGTCGCAAGATACCGAATACGCGGTAACCTGGCCGATCAGATTTCCCAATATCATTCTTGGACCGCCGCTTTCAGCCAATGTCTATTTTCAAACCAGCGGACGCAATACTGTGGCGTCGCCGGTGAGCTGGAACTCGGTCGGCGGCGTCTTCGTTCTTGATGTAATAGAAGGGAACGAACTATCCACCGGAAACGAAAAGAGCAACGGCTTTTCATGGCTGGCAATCGGCTTTTAGCATAGCCAGATGAGTCCATCGCTACAGCCAAACTTCTGCTCTTCGTGATTGGTTAGGCCGACGCTTCCTCGCACACAGGGTTAAAGTAAATGAGATTGTATTCATCAATTAAACACGGCGACTGTAAGGTCCGACGGATTCGCACGATTGAGATAGTGGGAACGCTCGTGATGATCGTCGCTGCCGCTGCTGTCGCGCACGCGCAGTATCGTGCAATTCCTAATTATGTCGGGATTGGTGCAGGATTACAGTTTCGCAACGACATCAACAATCATCTATCGGGCATCACCCCGATTGCTCCGCGAATTGTCACGCTGCCATTCCTGCAATTGCCGACAGAGCAAGATGGGCAGGAATACTGGTGCTCGGACTGCCAAGCAACCAGCCCATGCCAGGGCGTGGGGCACGGAGCGCTCGCGCTCGGCGTGCAGGGACAATGGTCATGCACCAGTGGCGCTCCACCGGGAAGTGCGTTTCCGTTGTCGGCCGATGTCTCGGCCGGAACTCATAAGATTAAGAACCTTGCACTTAACTCAACGACTGGCGACGCCTTATCGCAGGGTCAGAGCCACCTGAATGACCTCACAGCCGCGAATGCCAATTACAACATGGGTGCCAACCGCCTGCAGAACCTGGGCAGCGGCTCGACCAGCGGCGACGCCTTGGGTTTCGGCCAGACGGGTGCGACCCTGAATGGATTGAATCTGAATTCGAACCCGCTCGGCGGTCTAAGCGCGGGTACCGCTGCTGGACAGGCGCTCGCGTTCGCTCAGAGCGGCGCGCAACTGACTACCAACAATGCCACCATTGCAGTGGCCTCATCGAGCCTGGCAGGACCCAGTAGCTCGCCACTTTCGATCACGGCGCCAACCGGCATCACGGCTGGACGCGCCTTGATGTTAACCTTCGCCGTCGGCGGCTCAACCCCGGGCATCACGCTGCCCAGTGGATTCAGCGCGATCCGCACCGATTCCGCTAATGGCGGCGGCAGCATCTGGACCCAGGTAGTAGCGTGCAAGACCGCGAGCGGCAGCGAACCGGGTAGCTATTCAGTTACCTGGACCAGCGGCGACAGTCACGGCACCGGCGCGGTAGTGCAACTCTCGAATACTGATTGCGCGCACGTCGATGTGACCAGTGGCGGAAACGCGGGCGCAACGACCACCCTTACAATTCCCAGCCTTACCAGCGCTCAGAACAATGAATACGTG
>Ga0206923_1158_pt1 | contig 13406 bp, 12 predicted proteins | sample Alteio_BWOrgHeat_64_FD_152961 | JGI IMG/M metagenome (GOLD analysis project Ga0206923, IMG submission 152961) | Enriched cells from forest soil in Barre Woods Harvard Forest LTER site, Petersham, Massachusetts, United States -... | ecosystem: Environmental > Terrestrial > Soil > Temperate forest >...
CGCCTGCACGCATTGCCACGATGGCGCTCATGCAGTCCACCATTGGCGCCCACGACCCGCGCTGGCCGGAGCACTGCCGCATCACGGGGTGCCAAGTGGTCCGGCGCATGATGCTGTTCGGCGACCCGGCGACCGGAACCCCAGGAACGCCGCGAGAATGCTGCCGTCGCGGGATTTCTGACCGGCAGCCAAGAAAACGCTTGACCCCGCGGCGACGAAGTCGTATTTAACAAGTGAGTTATATAACCTCTCGGTTCATCACTGAATGTCGCCCGATCGCCTCAACCACACATTCGCCGCGCTCGCCGATCCCACCCGGCGCGCGATCCTCGCCCGCCTCGCGTCGGGGGAGGCAACGGTCACTGAATTGGCTGAACCGTTCGAGATCAGCCTTCCGGCCATCTCCCGGCACCTCAAGGTATTGGAGTGTGCCGGGCTAATCGCCCGCGGCCGTGAAGCGCAATGGCGGCCGCGAACATTGCGGGCGGAGCCGTTAAAGGAAGCCACTGAATGGCTGGAACAGTACCGCCGGTTCTGGGAGGAAAGTCTCGACCGGTTGGAAGAGCATTTGGCTGAATTGCAAGGAAGGGAGCCGAAGGATGAGCCAAACGGGTAGCGTCGCCGCGGACCGGCAACTTACTGTTTCGCGGATGATCGATGCGCCGCGAGCGTTGGTGTTCACGGCCTGGACGGACCCGCAACAAATCGCCCGCTGGTGGGGACCAAAAGGTTTCACCACGATCGATTACGAGATGGATATCCGCCCTGGCGGCGCGTACCGGCTTCGAATGCGCTCCCCTGAAGGCGTCGACCAGATTAAGCGCGGTATTTATCGGGAGATTGTCGCGCCGGAGCGGATCGTTTTCACCTTGGCCTGGGAAGCGCCGGATGGGAGCCTCGGGACTGAACTCCTGGTGACCGTTACGCTTGAAACGTTGGGTGCGAAGACGAAGCTGACCTTGCAACAAAGCGGTTTCGACGCGGTGGACACTCGCGACTCGCACGTCATCGGCTGGACGAGTTGCCTCGAGCGCTTCGCGGAATACATGACCACAGGTCAATAGGAGAGGAACCATGCAACGCCAGATCGTATCGCACGAGCAATGGGCCGCCGCCCGCGAGCAAGTGCTGACCGAGGAAAAGCAATTGACCCGCATGCGCGACAAGGTCAATGCGCGCCGACGTGAACTGCCGTGGGTCAAGATCGAGAAAGACTACGTGTTCGACGGGCCGAACGGAAAGGAGACACTCGCCGATCTGTTCGCGGGACCCAGCCAGTTGGTGGTCAGGCATTTCATGTTCGGCCCAGGATGGGAGGAGGGATGTGTAGGGTGTTCGTTTTGGTCGGATCATCTGGGCGGAGCGCTGCCGCATCTTGAGCATCGCGTCGTGACGGTTGTCGTCGTGTCGCGCGCTCCGAGCACAGACTGTATGAAGACCGCGATACGTACAAGTGCTGATGCGTCGCCGCTCAGTTGCCGCGATTGTTGCACTGACTATCACAGTGTCATGGAAACCCGTGGCATGTGCCTCGGGTGCTGACCGCAACAGTGGGCTGACGCGGTTCAGACGCTGGCGGACCTGCTGGACCGGTTTCAGGAGTGGCGGAACAACCTGCCTTCCAGCCTCGCAAACAGTGTGACGGCGGAAGCACTCGATGCCGTGCTGGAGCTGCGCGGTTATGTCGAAGAACTCCAGGCGGCCGAGCTGCCAAAGGGATTCGGACGGGACTGACGGCGCTCACCAGTGGCGCTACAGGACGCGTTCTGGCAGAGCAAATAGCACTTGCCACGTTCGGGGCCGTCCACATAAGGCTGTTAGGGCGCTCAGATCGGGATCCTTCCCATATTGCCAGGTGAAGCGCGATTGAGCCGGGGCGGGTCGGAATGCCCAGGTTCGCTGGATGACGGCTTCTCCGCTGACACCGGGTCCGCGCCAGGCACCAAAGCGGATACCTGTAACGTCCCTTGGACGGGACACTATGCATAGCCATCGGCGGCTATGCATAGTCGAGGGCTGGCCTTCCCCCGTCACGCCATGTGACGCAGCGAGCCTCACTGCTTGGGGCCACATGCAGAGGCAACGGCTACCAGCTCCGGTGCAAGCCCGTCAGGAGCCAGCATTACCTGAACGCGGTGAATGCTGGGTTCGCCGATCCCATATTGCTCGTAGGCGAACGAGGCGACAAACTCGGCGCATCCGGTCGCTACACCTTTGGGGGTCTCGCGGATTGCATTCCGCGGCGCCACTTTCGCGATATGACACTATCGGACAACAGCCCGTTACCTGCGGCTTGGGCGTCCTCCGGCTTCCGGCTTGTGGTAAAGGCCCGAGCATCGGGCCACAAGGGCTACGTCTGGGAAATCGTCCGCGAGGACCCCCATCCGCAACCCGTGGCATATCGCTCTCCTGGATCATACGCAACGATGGAAGAGGCCTACTCTCACGGCTCAGTCGCGCTGGCCCGGGTCCGTCACACGGAGCGCCGGCATCGCCCGATTGAGGCCGCCCCAGCTCCGAATGAGGCGGAGTGATGTCCAGCTTGGTGCTGGCCTCACGCCGTCCGCGCCAGTTGGCATGGCGGTTGGAGGCACGTGGACAACAATGTGGCTGAGGATGACAAGGCGCCGCTCGAAAAGGACTGCGCCAATTTATCTTTGACAAATTACAAGAAAAATCTGGTCGTGCTCTTCATTGCGAACCGTTACAGGGTGTATAACGCCGCAATCGAGTCCGAGGGGCGATGGTTCCCGACAGGTTTCAGATAGCAGCCGAGCGGGCTGCTTCTTCCTATTCTACTGATGTCTGGCTCACCCTAAGCCCATCGGAGCAAGCCGCCGCTACCGTGAGTTGCGCAAACGGGACACAGATTCAGTTAAAGCGTGTATTCCGATGGGTCACATTCGACCCCTGGATGAAACCGCTGGGTGACGGCACCCATCGCTGGCAACATCGACCGACTGCTATCGTAGTGGAGCATCAACGGTCACCGGTCTGTAACCCCTTGGACCGCCCCTCCAATCGCCCGCAACTGTTGTTTCATCAGGTCGAGCAATTCGTGCAAGCTTGCCAGTATCTCCTTGGCCAAGGCCGCCGGCGGGCGTAATCGGTATCTCTGTCCATTACAGCAACGACTTCTTCCTGCCGCACTACGCGTATCGCGCCTTCACGGACGTGGCGCATAGCCATGTCCAGCGATGTCTCTGCGGGGTAAAAACACGACTTCGTGCGGCATTCCGGCCGATTACCGACAAGCGATCAGGCGGCCCCTGGTCGCCGAGCTAGCCCGGATTTCTCAAACGCAGGAGATGCATCGGGCTGCCAATCTGAGAGAATCGTTGTGCGACGACGATTTATCCATGATCCAAGGTGAGCCCCGATGCAGACAGAGTGTACACCGAAGCTGTTCGAACTTGAAGCCGTTGATCGACGTTCAGTGGTGGCCAGTTTCGATGGCGGGAACATCACCTCGAGCGCAGGCGCGCTACCACTGGGACAGATAGACCAGGGCATCGGGTTGGTGCGTCGCTTTGCGGCCTACTTCACTGATCGGCGCTACCCTCGCTATGTCGAGCATCAAGTCGAGACGCTCGTGGGGCAGCGCATCTTCCGCCTGGCGTTGGGCTATGAAGACCTCAACGATCACGACGAACTGCGCAAAGACCCAACGTTGGCGGTGCTGGCGGGCAAGTTGAGCCCGGGGCTGCGGGCCGACTGCGAGCCGTTGGCTGGCAAGAACACCCTCAATCGTCTGGAGCACACGCGCGGCGGCGCTAGTCTGCTCCGGGGTGGTTCTCTTTTGGTCCCCCGCTGCTCGTGCTACAGGCGTTACAAAATATCGCTTTTTGTCATTTGCCAAGAGCCGAGTGATGCCGCAGCGGCAGCACGTGTACAGCGCCGTTGGGATCAGCTCCCGCCCTAGTCAGGTCACGAACAGCCCGGCTCACACGTGGATCAAGTAGACTGGCAGTGATCGCGTCCACAAGGCGGTCGCACCCTGGGCCAGCACGCAGCCCGGTAAGGTCGGACGTTGATGTCAGCGCGTTTACGATCGCGTGTCTGATCGTCGCCTCGGCCTCAGTCATTTCGTCATCCTCGCGGCTCGGTCAGTTTCTAACACGATAACTGATTAACAGCCACTGCATTTTTCTTGCGAAACCGCAAGACGGGTGGGGCGGACGAACTTCTTACTGTTTGACGCTAAATCGTGATAGCCTGCTGACTTCCAATTTGTTCCCCCGACTCAAGCTGCCGGTTCTGCCTGGGCGCAGATCGCACCAGCGCCGCGTGATGCCTTCTTGGTGGCGGGGACAGGCCCACACGTGGAATTGTTAGAAGATCGCTGCTACAACGCTGTACAACAGCAGCGTTACAACTACTTCTCCTCCTCCTCCAGCAGTCTCACGGCGCGCACGGTGCGCGCCGCCTCTTTTGCCTGTCCGCCTTGCGCGTGGCGACCTTGCAAGGGTTGATGACGCGGTATTCGACAATAATCCTTTTGGATAGGGGAATAATCAGAGAAGCAGATCTCGCTTTCGTTCCGATTGAGGAAAGCAATGCATTGTTCCCAACCGAGTAGCATGGCAGCGCACCATGGGCTGAGCCGCCGGATCTGCAGACGGCCAGTTTTGACTAGTCCCACGACGCCGGCGGGGCAGAGCCAACCATCATCAGCCCACAATGAATAAGCAGTTCTACAACACATCGCGTCCCAGCAGTTGCCGACGCGCGGCCGCCGTCATCGTGTCCGTTGCCATGCGTGCCGCCCCGTCCGCTTTGGCAGGACCGCCATTCGTGACAGATGATCCCGAGACACCGGACAAAGGGCATTTCGAGATCCATCTGGCGGCGCAATACACGCGCGCCCAGGGCGCTTCTACAGGAAATGTGCCGAGCCTGGAGGTGAACTATGGCGTACTGAGCAATCTGCAAGCGACGGTCCTGGTGCCGATGGGCATGGCGCAGGTCAACGGGGTGGGCACCAATGTCGGCTTCGGCGACATAGAGGTCGAACTAAAGTACCGTTTTGTCGAGGAGGATGCCTGGGGCTGGCGACCGGCGATAGCGATCGCACCACAGATCAACCTGCCCAGCGGCAGCGAGACGAGGGGTCTTGCCGCCGGTCGTTTCACAGGCTTCATCCCGGTCTGGCTGCAGAAGGACTTCAATCAATGGACCGTGTTCGGTGGCGGCGGCCCCAACATCAATACGGGTCCCGACCAGAAGAACTGGTGGTTCCCGGGTGTTGGCGTATTGCGTGAGCTGAGCCCGGCTTGGACTGTGGGTGGTGAAGTCTACTACAACTCGCCGGAAGTAACCGGCCAGAAGAACACGATGGGGTTCAATCTCGGTGTAATCTATACCATTAACGACAACTACCAAATCCTCTTCTCGGCTGGTCGGAACCTGATCAATGCCAAGGATACCAACCAGTTTCCACGTACATCGGTATTCAGTTCAACTTCTGACCGGAGGCCTCGCACATGAAGAGACTGATGAAACAGGCTGTTTTCCTGTCGTCGCAAATGAACCGTCGTGCCTGCACGTTCGGCCTGGCTCTGGCAAGCATCGCGCTGACGACTGTGACGCCGGCGTGGGCCTTTGATCAGGCCGGTTACCAGGTGCGCCTCGACGCGACCAGGGCCGAACTAGTCAAGAAGACTTTGGCTGACAGCAAGGCGACTCTCGCGCGGCTCGACGAAATTATCGCCCTTGGTATCGTGGCTTCGCGCGAATACGGAGCGAAAAGCCCCAAATATGCCAAGCTGATGGAGGCGGTAATCGCCAGTGCGCCAGACATGAAGACATATTCGGACTCGCAGATCGAGGACAAATGGGGTGAGAAGGGCACTGGGGGTGATGCCGCCGGTGTCCCACTCAAGTCGCTCGGCGACTTCGACCCTCCGCGCAACGTCATGGAACTGATCATCGGGCCGTCGACCGCGTATGTTCTAATCAAAAAGTGGGAGACCGCACAGCGGGCGAAGTGGCTGGATCAGGCCAGCGACGAGCTCCACGAAACGGCCGAACACCTCAACCACATCAAATGACGTGCCGCGTCTGCTGCGGAAAAAGGGGTGTGCGCGCATTGCTGTCTGACGCTATGGCTCATTTCACCATAAGTGCGAACTGAGGCGAGGCTGTGCAGCACCCAGTGCGAGGCCGCCCAAGGGAGGCAGTGAGCGGTTAGCGATGTGGGAACTGGACGGATCCTGGTGAGTACGCACTGCACAAAGACTCTAAATTCGAACGCGGTCAGCAGAGCCTAACTGGCTAGACCAGATGTTCGCCTGAGATAAGGGCGACCCGTCTCACAGTATGCAGGCTTCGAGGGTTGTGCCGGATGGTCCGGTACCGAGCCTCATGCATAGGAGACGGGTCATGGCGGAGCCTATCACATATGTCGGCCTTGACGTGCATAAGGATACGATTGCGGTCGCGTTGGCCGAAGCGGGCTTGCGGGGAGAAGTGCGCGAACACGGGAAGATCCCCAATACGCCGACTGCCTTGAAGGCGCTGACCGTGAAGCTTGCTTCTGCGAGAAGAGAACTGCGGTTTTGTTATGAAGCCGGACCATGCGGCTACGGCATCCAACGACAACTCACCGGAATGGGACACGAATGCGCCGTCATCGCGCCATCGCTGATCCCGCGAAAGTCGGGCTTGCGGATCAAAACCGACCGGCGGGATGCGATCAACCTTGCCAAGCTGCACCGCGCCGGTGAACTGACGCCGGTCTGGGTGCCGGATCAGGCCCACGAGACGATCCGCGATCTCGTTCGTGCACGTCAGGCGGCGGTGCGCACCTTGCGCCAGGCGCGACAGCAATTGTCTGGCTTCCTGCTGCGCCACGGCCGGCACTACCACCGGCCGGCCTGGACGCAGTTGCACCGGCGCTGGCTGGCAAGCCTCAAGTTCGACCAGGCGGTACATCATATTGTGCTGGAAGATTGTATCGCGGCCGTCGAGGCAGCGATGGCACGGCGCGACCGACTGGAGGCACATATCGAAGCCGTGTTGCCGGAGTGGTCTCTTGCACCGGTGGTTGAAGCCCTGCAAGCCTTGCGCGGCGTGCGACTGGTGGCCGCAGCCACATTGGTGGCTGAGCTCGGCGACATCACGCGCTTCACCAATCCCCGCCAGCTCATGGCGTATCTCGGTCTGGTGCCGTCCGAGCATTCCAGCGGCCGCACGCGACGCCAGGGCGGCATTACCAAGGCCGGCAACGGAGCGGCGCGACGCATGCTGATCGAAGCCGCCTGGAGCTATCGGTTTCCTGCACGGATCAGCCGAGAGCAGCTGTTGCGGCAGGAGCGGCAGGCCAAGCCGATCCGTGACATCGCATGGAAAGCTCAGGAGCGGCTGTGCCGACGCTATCGCAAGCTCGCCCGGGCAGGAAAGCAGCCGACGGTGATCACTGCCGCGATCGCGCGTGAGCTGGCGGGCTTCATCTGGGCGATCGCCAAACAGGTACAGCCCATGGCTACCTGAACGAGTAGAGATCGATATCGGAAACTGTTTCAAGGAGAATCGCACCACGCAACAACACATCCAATGCTGGGCAAGGCTGAGGCACGGTCACGGCCAGGAGAACCCTCGAAGGTACTATCAGCCGGATCTCATCCGACGCTGGACACTAGACCGAGGAAGCTCCGCGACGTATCACCGGTCCGGCGGTAACCAACCCGCGTATCAGAGCATGATCAACCGTCGTTTCATGATCGTGCCTCCTGCCTTGCCCAGTGGCGGCCACGCTGAACAGCTTGAAGGACAAGCAAGGAATTTCCGTGCCTGCTGCTTGAAATGGCGAACATGAGTGTGCCTACTTTGGCCGCGACGACGTGTCAGGGATCTGCCGGACACGTGGGGGCGATTCCAAAGGATCCTATCCGAAAGTAGGAAACTGGCGGCGCAATCCTAGCGGGTACCATTTTGGGCGACCACTGGCGCAACGCCCGCCGCGGCTTCGGTGTCAAATTTACCGCAAGGGAGGCGGAATCATACCGTCACGCCGAGCGTCCCTACATCTTGCGATTTATCAAAGTTGCTGATGGAATGTTAATCTTTTGATAAGATTCCGCTTGACGCGAGTTATAATTTTGTTAATCGTAATAGCTCCTAAACTACGAAGCAAGAGCCTACACCCTGATTGCCCATCGTCTGCCACCGACCCTCGTGCTCAGAGCGGGGGACGATGCGGCGGTCGCGTGAAGGTTCCTCCGTGTCCCAACAACGCCACGGGTGCACTGCCCGCCGGTGAGGAGGCCCGCTGTGCCGAGAGCCGGTTCCAGATGGAAACCTAACGCGGCGATTGGCAGCTCGCAGGCGACCATGGGGATGGCCCAAGCAAAAAAAATCGATGGCCGCGGCAACTGGGGGTCTCTAATGGAACGGATTGTTTTGTCCTGTTTGCGTCTTCGTACAGTGGTCGTTGCGATCGCAGCCGTCTTGGTGGTGGCGGGGTTCTGGCAAATGCGCCAAATGCCCCTGGATGTTGTTCCCGAGTTCTCGCCACTGACCCTGCAAGTAAGAACTGAGGCGCTTGGGCTGTCGGCAACGGAAGTCGAGTCGCTGATCACAGTTCCACTCGAGGCCGATCTGCTAATCGGTGTGCCATGGCTCAAATCCATTGATTCGGAGTCTATGACGGGCGTCTCCTCGATCGACTTATTGTTCGAGCCCGGAACCGACCTCATACGCGCCCGGCAGATGATCAACGAACGTATGACTCAGGCGCGCGCGCTGCCGAACGTATCGACCCCGCCGACATTGCTCCAGCCGGTTGCAACGGCAAACCGCATCATGAATATCGGCCTGAGTTCCAAGTCAGTCCCATTGATCGACATGTCGACGCAGGCGCAGTGGACCATTGTGCCTCGGCTGACGGGTGTGCCGGGCGTCGCGAATGTATCGATCTGGGGACAACGCAATCGGCAGGTCCAGGTATTGGTGGACCCTGCGAAGCTGCACGACAAGGGCGTCACGCTCGACCAGGTCGTCAAGACTGCGGGTGAAGCCGTCTGGTCGTCGCCGCTGACCTATCTGAACTCCTCGACGCCTGGCGCCGGCGGCTTTATCGACACGCCGAACCAGAGACTGAACGTACGTCACGTTTTTCCCATCAGCGCCGCCGAGGACTTCGCCGCCATTCCGGTCGTCGGAACGTCGCTCGCTTTGCGTGAAGTCGCCGATGTGGTGGAGGCACATCAGCCGCTGATCGGTGATGCCATCCTTAAGGATGGGCCCGGTCTCCTGCTCGTGGCCGAGAAGTACCCCGGTTTCAACACCGTGGAGGTAACCCAGGGGGTAGAGACCGCGCTTGCCGAACTTCGCCCTGGTATGACCGGAATTGATGTCGACACTACTATCTATCGGCCGGCGAGCTTCATTGAGCGGGCAACCAACAACCTGTCCCGCGCGATCGGCATTGCCGCCGTCCTCGCACTTGTCGCGCTCGTTGCTCTTCTCGGCAGTTGGCGGGCGACGCTGGTGGCGGCGATATCCATCGCGGTGTCACTCGCGGCGGCTGGCCTGGTGTTCTACCTGCGTGGCGTCGACTTAAACATGATGGTGGTCGCCGGCTTGCTGATGGCGATCGCCGCAGTGGTCGACGATGCCATTGTCGATGCCGACAATATCCTGCGGCGCCTGCGCGAGGCCCGCGACGGAGAAGTCAGGCCGATCTGGCGCATCATTGCCGACGCCTCGATCGAAGTCCGTTTGCCTATGCTCTACGCAACGCTGATCATCGTGATCGCCGTTGCTCCGTTCTTGCTGATGCAGGGGCTGTCGGCCGCATTCTTTCAACCTCTCGCGTGGTCCTACGTCATCGCCGTGGTCGTCTCCCTAGTGGTTGCGACAACAGTCACGCCAGCTCTGGCCATGTTGTTGTCGGCCCGCGCGCCAGCGGCGCAGCCAGGCGGGTCCGCCTTCATGGGCGGAGTCCAGCGCGTCTACCGCAGGCTGGCCGGTTATGCGATGCGCTCACCGAATTTCGCCTGGGCTCTCGTGGCAGTAGGACTGCCGGCCTGCGTCCTGGTCTGGTCGCAGGGGGAACGCTCGCTGATTCCATCCTTTAATGAGACCGACGTTTTCGTCGAGTTGCAGGCTCCGGCGGGTACGTCTTTGCCGGCAATGGACCGCATCACCGCGGCGCTGATCCATGATCTCCGCGCGATCCCAGGGGTTCGCAACGCAGCGGGACAAATTGGCCGTGCGCTGCTGTCGCACGAGTCGGTGGACGTCAATTCGGCCGAAGTCTGGGTGAGCCTTGATCCCAAGGCTGACTATGAAGCCACGCTGACAGCCATGCGGACGGCGGTCAGCGCCCAGTCTGGTCTCAACGGCGAGGTGCAGACCTTCCTGTCCAAGAGGATGCGCGAAAGTCTGACTGGCGAGGATGAAGCGATCTCCGTCCGCGTCTACGGTCAGGACCTTGGGATTCTTCGCGCCAAGGCAGAGGAGATCCGGCAGACGCTCGGGAAGATCGAAGGCATAAAGAAGCCGCAGGTCGAGCAGCAGGACGAGCAGCAGGCGATCGATGTCGAGGTCGATCTCGACAAGGCCCGAGCATATGGCCTGAAGCCCGGTGACGTCCGCCGCGCAGCGTCGGCGTTGATCGGCGGCATCACGGTGGGCAGCCTGTTCCAGGAGCAGAAGGTGTTCGACGTGGTGATCTGGGGAACCCCGGACCACCGGAGAAGCCTCGACGACATCCAGAACCTCCTGATCGATACTGACTCCGGGTCGCAGGTCCGCTTGGCGGATGTAGCGCGCGTGGGTTATATGGCCACGCCAAGCGTGATCCATCGGGAAGGCGCTTCACGGCGGATCGACGTCGAGGCCGAGGTCAGCGGGCGGTCTTTGGGCGCTGTGACCGATGAGGTCAGGAATCGCATAAAGGAAGGTGCGTTTCCGTTCCAGTATCATGCAGAGGTGCTCGGCGAGCACGTCGAGCGAAATGCTGCCCTGGGTTCGCTGTACAGCTACATGATTGCAGCTGCGGTCGCGATCGTCCTGCTGCTGCAGGCCGCCCTCGGAAGCTGGCGTCTTGCTAGTCTCGTCATCGTCGGCATGCCAGTGGCAGCGCTCGGCGGACTCCTCTCTGCATATCTTGGCGGCGGAGTGCTTTCGCTCGGCTCACTCATCGGACTCGCCGCAGTTCTGGGTCTGGCCGTGCGCAATGGGATCATGCTGATCAGGCATATCCAGTCTCTCGAACGGCAGGCAACGGCGCAGGACGGCAGCCTGGTCTCTCGGGGTGCGGGCGACCGCCTCTACTATTCCGTCGTTGCCACCGCGGTCACCACTGGCCTCATCGCCCTGCCTTTCGCGGCTCTTGGCAATGTCGCAGGCCTGGAAATTCTGCATCCCGCGGGGGTGGCAATTCTGGGCGGCGTCGTCACTTCGACTATTCTCACACTGTTCGTGATCCCGGCGTTGTATCCGCGATTTGCTGTCGCCAAGGCCGCCACCGAGCTGCGGCCGTTGACTCCGGAGGTCGCATGAACGCGCTGCTCCACCGCGACAGAAAGAACGTGGTATTCGCGAAATGGCAGGCGAATGCCGCCGCGATTGCCATGGCGCTGATAGCCCTGGGTTCGCAATTCGCGGCATCTGCGGCGATGGCCGACTCCCCCGCTCCGCGCATCCCTGAGACACAGGTCACAATCAAACACCTCGGCTTCGGCATAAACCGCATTACGCTGCCGGCGAGGGCAGCAAGCAGGCTCGACATCAGGACGGCTGAAATCCGCGAAGATCAGTCGGGACGGAAGGTCACGCCGTTCTCATCGATCATCTACGACCTCGATGGCGATGCCTGGGTGTACACGGTTCCGGAGTCGCTGAACTTCGTCCGCGAAGGCGTCGTGGTCGAGCTGGTAAAGGGGGACGACGCTTATCTGAGGGAAGGTCCGCCACGCGGAACGCAGGTCGTGACGGTGGGAGTGCCTGAGCTGTACGGGACAGAAGTGGGCGTCAACGGCGAATAGCGGTTCGGGGAACGTTCAAGCCATGATCCGATGGATCGTTGGAACCAGCCTGCGTTTTCGTTTTATTGTCGTGGCACTCGGACTCGGCCTGACCTATTTCGGTGCCCAGCGGCTGAAGGACATTCCGATCGATGTCTTTCCGGAGTTCGCGCCGCCATGGATCGAAGTCCAGACTCTCTGTCTCGGGCTGTCTCCGGCCGAAGTAGAGGAGCAGGTCACGGTGCCGATCGAGAATGCGATGAACGGCGTTCCGGGCGTCGAGGTCCTGCGATCGAGTTCGGTTCCCCAGCTGTCCTCCGTCCAGGCGATCCTCGCACGCGGCGCTGACGAATTGGCGGCTCGGCAGCTCGTGACGGAGCGTGTCGCCATCGCGACACGTAACATGCCGACATGGGCGGCCCCGCCGGTCATGATGCCGCCGGTCTCGACCACCAGCCGGGTCATGAAGATCGGCGTCACGTCGAAGAACCTGTCCATGATGGACCTCTCGATGCTCGCCTACTGGAAGATAAGGTCGCGGCTGCTTGGCGTTCCGGGCGTTGCCAATGTCCCGATCTGGGGTGAGCAGTTGAAGATGCTGCAGGTGCAGGTCGATCCGGACCAGTTGGCGAAGGTCGGTCTGACCCTCGACCATGTCATGGAAACTACGTCGGACGCATTGGAGGTTGGGCTGCTGCGCTATTCCGGCGGCGCTCATATTGGTACCGGCGGTTTCATTGACACCGCCGATAAACGGTTCCCCATCCATCATATTCTGTCCAGCACGACCCCGGAAACGCTTGCCCAGGTCCCTGTCGCCAGGCGTGACGGAAAGCAGCTCACGCTCGGCGACGTGGCCCAACTTACGTGGGGTCCGCAGGGAATGGTCGGCGACGCAATCATCAACGACGGTCCCGGTCTCATGCTGATCGTCGAGAAATACCCGTGGGGCAACACGCTGGAGGTGACCCGCGCAGTCGAGGCGGCGCTGGATGAGTTGAAGCCCGGTCTCGGCGACGTGGAGATCGACACGAAGATCTTCCGCCCTGCGGAATACATCGCGGCTTCCGTCGATAACCTTTCCCATGCATTGATTTTGGGCTGCATTCTTATCGTGGCCGTGGTTTTCGCCTTCCTTTACGAATGGCGCACAGCAATCGTCTGCATCGTGGCCCTGCCGCTGTCGCTGTTGGCGGCGGTGCTCGTGCTCCACTGGAGCGGCTCGACACTCAATACAATGGTGCTGGCGGGCTTCGTGATCGCGCTTGGCGTCGTGGTCGACGACGCCATTCTCGATGTCGAGAATATCATGCGGCGCCTCAGCGAGCGCCGGGCCTTGGGCGACACGCAATCCACCGCTCGCATCATTCTCGATGCGTCCATAGAGGTGCGCAACCCCATCCTCTACGCGACCCTGATCGTCGTGATCGCCGT
>Ga0206923_1160_pt1 | contig 13323 bp, 12 predicted proteins | sample Alteio_BWOrgHeat_64_FD_152961 | JGI IMG/M metagenome (GOLD analysis project Ga0206923, IMG submission 152961) | Enriched cells from forest soil in Barre Woods Harvard Forest LTER site, Petersham, Massachusetts, United States -... | ecosystem: Environmental > Terrestrial > Soil > Temperate forest >...
TCGAAAAATACGCGGCGATGATGGAGGTTGATAAAAGCGATATTAAAAATGGCCGACTGTATAATTTTATTGAGCTATGGACGGGCGTACCCTATAAATTTGGCGGTTTGGATAAAGACGGCGTAGATTGCTCGGGTTTAGCCCAATTATTGGAGCAGCAGGTTTATGGCATTAATATTCCGCGTATTACTTACCAGCAGGCGGCGGTTATTAAACGCAAATATGAAGATGAGTTGCAGGAAGGTGATTTGGTGTTTTTTGATTTTGACGGAAAACAATTCAGTCACGTGGGAATATACCTGCAAAATGGCTATATCGTTCATGCCAGTTCAACAAAAGGGGTAATGGTAGTTAAATTACGTAGTCCGTCTATGTATAAATACTTTTCGAGGGCAGGTTCTGTGATCGATCAAACCATTATTTCGCAGAATAATTAATAAGCTTAAAGCTAAAAGACCAAAGCATAAAGCTTTTAGCTTTAGTCTTTCTGCTTTAAGCTTAATTTGTATTTTTGCAATATGCCTCGTGAAAAACAAGATTACTCATTCTGGACAAAATACAAGCGCTTTGCGGGTACCGAAATATTATTATACGTAATAATGGTATTAGGTATATTGCTAGGTATCTGGATATTTAGTTAATTGTTTTTAACCAGGGTTACACTATAGTTATCAGCATCGGTTACGTTTTTATAAAAATCAACCAATTCCTGGTAACTATCCTTGCTGTAATTGCCATCAACCAATTGGATTTTTCGTTTATATATTAATTGATCATCCTTCAAGGCCATTGTTGCTGTATAGCTGCCAAATGGTTTGCTGATATTTATATTCAACGGTATTTTTTCCAGGTGATACCCTTTTGGTAATGTATAGCTTATTTCATCTACATCTGTATATCCTTCGTTTATATAAACAGCGTTTAAGCGGTTCCTTACCTCGCGCGGCCCGATGCTTGTGCGGTTTACAGGGTTAACCATGAAATAAAATTTACCTTCGCTAACCGAGGCATAATCGCGGGCTATAAGTTTTATATGCTCAAAAGTTACAGGCTGAAGGCTTTTGTCCTGTTTGAAATCAAACTTTTCAATCTCCAGGTTATTTATAGGGTATATATCATTCAGTTCTTTTGTTTGTTCCATTGACGATTTACTGATCAACCCTTCCCTGTTATCATATTGCGTACCCATAAAGGAAGTTTCCATGCTACCTGATAACTCACCCTTGTCATTTATCACAAAGCCCGCCTTACGGCTCTGCAGGTTGTTTTGGGCGGTATATTTAGGGGTATGCAATAATTTACCCCCTTCGGGCGTACAGGCCAATACATTGCGGTCATCAGTAAAGTCACCCAAAAAGCCAAATGGTATTTTTTGACTGGTACATTCCAGCCAGGTAGTATCATTTTTAAACGGAATACATAAAATAACATGATTGCCCTGGTCCATGCTTGCAAAATCACTATACATGCTTGTTTTATTATTGCCTGCCTCAACCATGCAATACCACGAATTTATATGAGCTATTTTAAGTAAGGCCTGCATATAATAAACCAGGGCTTTACAATCGCCGTAGCTTAACTTATCCACATCAGCAGCCGGGAAAGGCTGGTAACCGCCAATACCTACCTGTACACTTACATAACGGGTTTTTTGCTGCATGTATTCGTATATCTTCCGGGCTTTTTCTTTCGGATCAGTAATATCGCGGGTGATATCATTAATATGAGCAACGGTTTGGTCGGGCAACTGGTCGCGGTTTACCAGTAATTTATCGTATATCCATTTACCTAATTCGTTCCAGTTGGTAAATGACCCGGTTATACCTTCGTAGCTAAATTTTTCAGGAGCTATTTTTACACTGCTTAGGTAAGAGTTTTTATCGGGACTGTATGGTTCGTCTTTTATAGCTTTTAAATTGGTTATATGCCAGTAATACGTTTTTTCCCCGGTTTCATTTTTACCAATAATTACCTTATCGGGGATATTCGTTTCCTTGTACCTGATATTAAAATCAGGCTTGCAGATAAAGTTGAATGAACTGCTTTCAACAGCTATGCCTGCATTTGGGTTAGGCTGCCAGTCCTCAAAATTAAGGGATTGTTTTGATCGTAATTCGTATTCATATTCAATGGTATAAGGGTAATTAGTAACCGCCGGCATATAATGTTTTACCCGTGAATCTTCAAATAACGAAAAATCATTGGCGGCGCTTGCATCTTCAAAATCGCTTTCCGAAAACTTGTTGGTTTGTATACCAAATTCATTAAGCACAACGCCCTTAACATATCGTATTACGTTACTTTTGTTATGCCATATCTCTATATGCGCTAAATTATCGCCGTTTTTGTTTAAAACAGTTATGGCTGTTTTAACATGGTAAATGGTATTATCCGCGGTTTTTACTTCTATAGTTACGTCGTTATTGCGTATTACAGCGCTTGCATAAGGCAGCAGGTTTTTAGGGATATTGTCGACATTATAGCTTTGCTGAGCAGATGTAGTAAGCCCTGCTATCAATAATAAAATCCCCGTTAAAAATAACTTCATATCTTTTTCTTAAATACGATTTCTGTTTTTTCTGAAAGAATTATCCGGTTGTAAAGCTCCTTCAGATAAGGATATTCATCCGATTCGTATATGGATTTATTAAACTGTATAGCATGCGAAAAAGTGAAAGCATTATCGCCGCTACCATCATAAACTAAAGTAAACCTGGCGGCATTTTTTGGCATTGCTACCGCAACATTTTGAGGTGGGTTTTCAACTATATATCCATCTGGTAATTTCATATTTAATACAAACCTGGTTTCAGACTGCATTCCCCAGTCAACAGGATAATTGCGCTCAATCAGCTTAAACGGATTAATAACTATCCTGTCGAAAATGAACGGATTAAAGCTAAGTTTAGCATGATTTAAATTGTCAAATGCATCAATCTCAACTTCATACGTTTCTGTCAGCGGCAAATTCAGGCTGTCAACATTGGTAATATTTGATTTGGTTATTTTTACCCTGGTTAGTTTTTCGTCAAAATTTTCAACATATTCATCAACCGTGTTAAACTTTTTTATTGCTTTCCGTTTTTCGTAGGCGGCATAACCTTTTGAGTAACTACTGAATGTTCCCTTTAATTTACCATTTTCCTGCAGCGTCAGATCGAGCGTATAAGTATTGCTTTGCGTTTGCGGATTAACGATCTTTATCCAGTAGGATGGTTTGTCCATACTTATTACACGCCCTTCATCATTAAGACAACGCATAGGCAGCATGCCAAACGAAAGTAAGGGGTCTGTAGCGTCAAGCAAATAGCTTTCACCTCCAATGTTTGCCTTGGCTATTACATAATTAAATTCAGTAATAACAGGGTACAGCTTATTAACAATGCCATGGTCACGGGTTGATAGCATAACAGCTTCGGCATTAATGCCTGCCGCGTTTAACGCCGATACCAACGCCAGGTTAATATCACCTGCCATTCCGGTATGTTTATCAAGTGCTTTGCGTATGCCGTCGCCACTGCTAAACGAATAATAATCATTCCATTTAATTGTTTTTTGCAGATAAGCATACACTGCCTTCGCTTTAGCTAATTCATCAGTTTTGCCTGCAATAACCGGCGCTATACGGTCTTTCAACAAATCTTTCTTTTTAATTTGTCCCCCAAATTGGTCGTCGCGCTTTAGCTGGTAATCAACATCCTCCCATTCTTTGGCTACTTTTGTGTGGATACCTGTGTATGGATTGGTAAATTCAGAAAGTTCAAAATACAGCGCCGATACGAAGTTTTTTGGCGCGGTCATATAATCTTCTACTATAAATGCGGGTATATTGTTCATGCCGTAAACCAAATGCGAACAATCAGAGGAAGCGCCATGTGTTGAAAAACAGTTGCTTTCCAAATCAGAAATTACTTTATCAGCTTTTAATTCACCCCTTAACACGGCATTATAGGCCCAGAAACCGGGAATATGTGCTTCATATTCTGAATGTACTTTGGGGATATCACTTTGAAACTGCCAATCGTGAAAATCTTGCCAATAAGGCGATGTTATCCTGTATTTATATTCAATGATACACCCGCTGCGTAATCCCGGCAACGCGAATTTAACTGTGGTGTGATTTTTATTTTCGACTACCTTATATATTTTCGATGGATCCAATTCTTCTGTTTTTATCGCCCCGTTTTCATCTTTATAAATAGTGACCGCGGTAACATCGGCTATTTCTTCGCCTATCTCATCACCATTATAAAGCGGAACTTCAATGGTGCCGTGTTTGAAGCCATTATCGTCTAATATTTTTATTTTAGCGTGATAATCATAAACCAGCCGGATATTATCGCTGCTAACAACAGTTAGTTTGGTATTACCAAATTCATTTAATACTACCGCGTGAGCAGAACTATCGCGGGAATATTTTTTCATATCTATTTCTTCCGGTTTCCATTTTCCGAAGGGAAAGTCCTGCGCATTAACAGATGTTAAAAGGCAAAAAACAAACAGGTTTATAAGTAATAATTGTTTCATTGGGATATAGGTTTAATCGGCGTATAGTTAATTGGTATTAAATATATTAAAAGTATTAAATAATTCATAGTTCGGGAAATTTTAAGGACTTTTGCAAACTTTGCATTACTGATCAATTATATGAAACTAAATTTAAAACGCCCGCTGGCTTTTTTTGACCTGGAAGCAACCGGAATAAACATTGGGGCCGACCGTATTGTTGAAATATCAGTAATTAAACTACATCCTGATGGCAGTGAGGAAGTAAAAACCTGGCGCGTAAACCCTGAAATGCCTATTCCTGTTGAATCGTCACTGATACATGGTATTTATGATGAGCATATAAAGGATGAGCCTACGTTTAAAACCATTGCCCCGTTAGTTTCCGCTTTTTTGGATAATAGCGACCTGGCCGGATTTAACTCCAATAAATTTGATATCCCTATGCTGATGGAGGAGTTTTTAAGGGTAGGGGTTTTATTTGACCTTGATAACCGCCATTTCGTTGATGTGCAGAATATTTTTCACCAGATGGAGCAGCGCACATTAAAAGCAGCCTACCAGTTTTATTGCAATAAAGATATATTAAACGCTCACAGTGCGGAGGCCGATACGCGCGCCACCATGGAAGTTTTGCTGGCACAGATAGAACGCTATGAAAACCAGGAATGGGAAGATAAAAAAGGCAATAAGAGCATACCTGTTGTAAACCATGTAGAAGGGTTGCATAAATTCACCAACCTGAACCGCCCTGTTGATTTTGCAGGCAGATTAGCTTTTAACGACAATGGCGAAGAAGTATTTAACTTTGGTAAGCACAAAGGTAAAAAGGTTGAAGACGTGTTTAATGCCGAACCCAGTTATTATTCGTGGATGATGCAGGGCGATTTTCCGTTATATACCAAACGTAAGCTGGAAGAGATATATAAACGCTTAATGGATAAACGGCAAGCCGATCGCCAGCAAAAAGCGGCACAGGCCAAACCTGTAGTTGTTGAAGCAGCCAAGGTTGAAGAAGTTATAAAAAAGGATACAACAAAGCCGCCTCAGCCCCAAAAAACTTTCAATAAACCTTATGATAACAAACCTTTTAAAAAGAAAGAAGAACCGGTAAAACCTGTTGATGAGGATATGCTGAAGTTGTTGGCTGATAAGTTTAAGAAGGGGTTATGATTATACCATAATACATGTCATTTCGAACGAAGAGAGAAATCTATACACACAAATCACTCGTGTATAGATTTCTCCTTGTACCTCGTCGAAATGACATTTGTTTTTTATTGCCGGTTAAGAAAATCAATATTCCGCTTTAAACCACTAAACCTGGTACGTTTAACTGCCGAGTTTTTAAATACTTTTTGGAATACATCTTCGGTTATCTCGTTAAGATCGGCGCCGGTTAAGTTCAATAACTCGGGGTGGGGGGTAAATGCCGGTTCATTATGTAATACCGAAAATTTGTTCCAGGGGCAAACATCCTGGCAAATATCACAGCCAAACATCCAGCCATCCATTTTACCTTTAAATTCCTGCGGGATCTCGTTTTTTAATTCAATAGTCAGATAAGATATACACCGGCTGCCATCCACTACATACGGCGCTACAATAGCCTCGGTAGGGCAGGCGTCAATACAGCGGGTACAGGTTCCGCAATGATCGGCAGTGGGTTCAATATCATATTCCAGTTCAAGGTCAACTATCAGCTCGGCCAAAAAAAAGAACGAACCTGTTTTTTGGTTGATCAGGTTGGTGTTTTTGCCTATCCAGCCTAAGCCTGCTTTTTGCGCCCAGGTTTTATCCAAAACCGGGGCCGAATCAACAAACGCCCGCCCGCCAACCTCGCCTATTTTTTCGTTGATTATGGCTAATAAGTGTTTTAGCTTGTCTTTAATAACCGTATGATAATCGGTTCCATAAGCATATTTGGAAATTTTAGGAGCGAAAGGATCAGCCTGAACATCCTCCGTATAATAATTCAGCCCTAATGAAATAACCGATTTTGCACCATCAACCAGTAAGCGGGGATCGAGACGTTTATCAAAATGGTTTTCCATGTATTGCATTTCGCCGTGCATGCCTTTTTTAAGCCATGCCTCCAGTCGGGGTGCTTCCTGCTCTAAAAATTCCGCTTTGGCAATGCCGCAAAATAAGAACCCTAAGTTTTTAGCTTCCGATTTAATTAATTCGCTGTATGCCTTACGGTTTTGCTGCATTTAGTGCAAAGATAACATAAAATAAAAACAGACTTTTTTATTGGGTGTTATCTATAAAAACGCTTCCATGGAAAATATTGAGAATAACCCAAAGGACGAGCAGATCACTAATGATGATAATGCCGTAACTAATAAGGATGGCGATAATGACCTGGAGAAAGGTACACAACCAATCCAACAGGAAAAGACAGACGCTGAACACATAGAAACAGTAGTTCCTGACAATGAGAACAGCGACTCTGGTCCGCCCGAGGAGGATGATTCATCAAACGAAGGAAAAGGGCCGGCAGGGGAGAATCTTTAATTTAATGTTGATCAAAAAATCCTACCTGCTTTAAAAAAGCAACCTGGTCAAAATAATCGGTTTCCTTGGCTATTTTGCCATTTTTAATGGTGAAAATGGCGCAGTAATTAAGTGTGTATTTTTTGCCTTTCATATAATCAGGTGTGCCGGCTTCCGGGTTGGATAATGCCCCGCTTACCACATATTCAACTATAACATTACTGCCTGCATTAATCGTATTGTTAACTTTATAGGTGAGGTCGGGTGTTGACGCAAAATATCTCTTATATGCTTCAGCCGCCCCTTCTTTGCCGGTTTTAGCGCCGTCCCAATTAGGTGAAAATATTTGCGCGTCATTGGCATATCCATCGGCTATAGCTTTTACATCATGCTGCATTAAGGCTTTAAAATGTGTTTCAATTATATTTTGACAATAGCTTTTTTGCATTCCCAGAATCAGGAAAAAGCAAATAATATATTTTTTATAAACCTGACTTTTTTTCATAATGTTGATCTGATTGTTCCATTAAAACTACGAAAAGGAAATAAAAAAAACCCTTAACCGGTGAGGAAAAGGGTTTAAATTATTTTAATTATGCTTGCTTTAAAAACTATGCCTTATACTGTTGCTTAAAGTTTTCGCAGTCCAGTAACCGCTATCCAGTATACGACGTATGGTCATTAACGGATCATTAGGGTCACGTTTTTCAGCTAATTGGAAAGCTATTTTAAAGTTGCGTTTATGTAGTTCAGGAAAACCCGATTTGTTCCATATCCCGAACGGATAGGCAAAGTAATCTATTTTTTTACCTGTAATTTCTTCCAGTTTTTGTGTCGGTTTATCAATCTGTACTACCCAGTCATCCTTTTTAGGGTTGGGGTCATGCTTATATTTGCTGGTCATGTGGTGGTCCCAGGTATGGCTGCCGATGATATTGCCTTCGTCTGATAGTTGTTTTACCTGCTCCTTGGTCATGTAATGCGGACGGCCCAACGATACTGTCATCACAAAATAAACCGCTTTATAGCCATATTTTTTCAATGTTGGGTTAGCTATAGTAAACTGGTCCTCGTCAGTATCATCAAATGTAAGCATGATGGGTTTGCTGGGCAGGGCCGTGCCTTTTGTTAAGTAGTTGTATAACTGATCGGGCAGTATGGTATGATAGCCGCTATCGGCCAGCATTTTAATATGCTCTTTAAAGGCGGCTATCTGCACAATATAGTCCTTGGCGTTTTTTGAATCAGTTGGCTTCCAGTCGCGTATTTGGTGGTAGCATATAATGGGCACTTGTTTGCGTGCCATAATAGCCGCAGCGTTTTGCGCGATAACCGAACCTGAAAACAATAAAGAAATTAATAGTAAGGGGTAAGCAATAGTTATTTTTGACATAGACAGTATAGTTATTTCGGTTGTAAAACAATTCGTTTGCCTTCGTTAACTGATCTTTTGGCTGCATCTAAAATTTCCATAGCTATCATGTTATATTTTAAACCGGCCTGGTCGTTTTCTGATGATATTTTACCACGCAATACAGCGGTTAAATAAATTAGGGGATCGTTATTTGGTTCAGCAAGCGCTTTTGGTTTGGTTACCAAACCAAAGTTTCCTTCTTTAAGCCTGAATTGCACGTTTGTACCATCAAATGCATGAATAACACCACGTTCGCCCCAAACTTCCATATCTTTTAAATTCAATGCCCAGTTCCATGATGCTTCAATCTGTGCTGTAGCGGTTGCGTATTCCACAATAATAGTGGCATCATCCTCAACTTTTGGATAAACAGAAGGCTTGTAATGCCTCGCAACAGCGGTAACCGCAATAGGGCGCTCGCCGTGCATCAGCCATGTTGCCAGGTCTGAGCCATAACAGCCAAAATCATTAAGGGGCCCTGCTCCGTTCATATTGTCGGCCGGGTCGGTTAACCAGGCTAAAAACTCGGGGCTGCAGCCAATTTCAACCGGGCCCCTGTGGCCGTCGCGTATTACCATCCGGCGTATTTTGCCTATACTATCCTGGTTAACTTTATCATAAATATATTGGAAGGATGAATACCAGGTGGTTTCGTAATTGACTAATAATTTAATATTATATTGTTTAGCCAATGCCTCCATCCGCTTAGCCTGTGCCAATGTAGCGGCTAATGGTTTTTCAACCATTACCGGGATATGCAGCGGGGCGCATAGCTCAACAATATTAACATGTTGCCCTACCGGGTTATAGCCCAGCATAACTTCGGGCTTGCGCTCTTTGATCATCTTTCGTACATCGTCAAAATAAAGCGAATCGGGCAGGTTATAGCGTTTTTTGTACTTTTCCCATAAAGCCCTGCTGGGCTCATATACACCCACCACGTTGGCTTTTCCTGTTTTCCATTGGTTAAAAAAGCCAACAATATGGTCATGGTTTAAGCCGTATACGCCTAAACGCAACCGGGTATCCTGCGCGTTTACCGACAGGACAGCGAACACAGCTAAAAGAACAAGTAAACAAATCTTTCTGCTGTATTCAAAATAGTTTTTTGTATTCATTTTTCGAGTGATTTATAATTGGTAGGCAATAGTAATAATAATACTTAAAACAAGGAAGCATTGCCCCCCAATTTTATTTTACCTAAATGCTTGTAAGCGCTCTCGGTAGCTTCGCGACCACGGGCGGTACGCATTAAAAAACCTTCCTGTATTAAAAACGGTTCATAAACTTCTTCAATGGTGCCTTCATCTTCGCCAACAGCAGTCGCTATGGTTTTTAAGCCTACCGGACCACCCTTAAACTTATCTATAATGGTGGTTAAAATTTTATTGTCCATTTCGTCCAGGCCATGCTCATCCACATTCAGCGCATTAAGGGCGTATTGGGCAATAGCGGTATCAATATGGCCATCACCTTTAATTTGAGCAAAATCGCGGGTACGACGCAGCAGGGCATTGGCAATACGAGGTGTTCCGCGGCTGCGACGTGCAATTTCATAGGCGCCTTCATCATTTATAGGTGTTTTTAGTATCGATGCTGAGCGCAATACGATGGTAGTTAACAATTTAGCATCGTAATACTCCAATCGTGAGTTAATGCCGAAACGTGCCCTTAAAGGTGCTGTAAGCAATCCCGAACGGGTAGTAGCACCAACCAGTGTAAACGGGTTAAGCGATATCTGCACTGAACGTGCATTGGGGCCACTCTCCAGCATGATATCTATTTTAAAGTCCTCCATTGCCGAATAAAGATATTCTTCAACCAGCGGGCTTAAACGGTGTATTTCATCAATGAATAATATATCGCCTGTTTCTAAATTGGTAAGCAGGCCCGCAAGGTCGCCGGGCTTATCTAATACAGGGCCTGATGTTATTTTAATGCCAACTCCCATTTCGTTAGCAATGATGTATGATAGGGTGGTTTTGCCCAATCCGGGAGGGCCATGTAGTAGCACATGATCAAGCGCTTCGCCGCGCTGGCGTGCTGCCTGTACAAACACTTTTAAATTAGCTAATATTTTATGCTGACCGGTAAAATCCTCAAATACCTGCGGACGTAAAACTTTTTCAATCTCACGTTCAGCAGGGGATAGGCGTGCACCGTCGGGATCTAAATTCTCATTCATTGCCAACGAAATTAGCTTTTTTTATTGAAGTCCGGAAGTCGGAAAGTCCGTAAGACCGGAAGTTTTTTAATTTAATTGTAGTTATAATTTTTGTTGGTAATAATTCTTTCGGACTTCCCGACTTTCGGATTAAAAATCAACCTTCGGGATACTTCCTGAAAACACTATTGATACGCATGCGGATAACACCTAAAACGGCTTCTTTAAAAATACCTTTCGACATTTTTGAGTTTCCGGCGGTACGGTCAGTAAATATAATGGGTATTTCGGTTACCGTAAAACCATGTTTTACGGCTGTGTATTTCATTTCTATTTGGAAAGCATAGCCTACAAATTTTATTTTATGCAGTTCCACCGTTTCTAAAACATTGCGCTTATAGCACATAAATCCCGCTGTAAAATCCTGTATATTAACCCCGGTAATAAAGCGCACATATACCGATGCAAAATAACTCATCAGCACGCGGCTCATGGGCCAGTTAACTACGTTTACACCTTTTATATAGCGTGAGCCAACTGCTACATCAGCACCTTCCATACAGGCATTTCGTAGTTTTGCCAAATCATCGGGGTTATGCGAAAAGTCGGCATCCATTTCAAAAATATAATCATACTGCTGCTCAATGGCCCATTTAAAACCGTGGATATATGCGGTCCCCAGGCCCTGTTTACCCTCGCGGGTTTCTAAGAAAAGATTGGGATAAGTGTTTTGAAGATCCTTAACAATTACTTGTGTGCCATCGGGCGAGCCATCGTCAATAATAAGTACATGAAAATCATGGGGCAATGAAAACACCTTGCGTATCATACGCTCAATATTTTCCTTTTCATTGTAGGTTGGTATAATAACTAAGCTATCAGGCACTTAAAATAATTGGATTTAAAGGTAAACAGTTTGCTAAAATAGCATTTAGCACGGATAAAAAATTATAAAATCAGGAACCACCCGTGACCCTGATTTTATAACGTTTTTGCTTTTTATAAATTATCAGTTTCTGCAATAACTTCGTTATCTGGCTCATCTATATAATTGCGTTCTTTTAGCCGCGGCGAGATAAACATATAAAGGATCAAAAAGACTGCACATATACCCACAAACAACCAGTAAAAATTGGCGCCTACATAATGCGAAAAGAAACCTCCTTTTGAAATATTACCATTAACCAGGGCGTCAAACAAATTACCTGCCGCTACGGTTAACAGCCATATGGCACTCATGGTACTCTTCATTGATTTTGGGGCCTGCGTATAAGCATACTCTAAACCTGTAATAGATACCAATACCTCGGCTGCAGATAATACTACATAAGCCAGTATTTGCCACCATACAGACGGATGCCCGCCGGCATCAATGCGTGCCTGTATCAATGCAATGATCACTGATGATAAAGCCGTTAAAAATAAACCTACGCCAATACGGCGCAATGGCGTGGTTTTAAGCCCTATTTTATCAAAATACGGATAAATAAAATAGGTGAATAATGGAATAAATGATAACAGGAATATTGGATTGGCGGTTTGTACCTGTCCGGGCAAAATAGTAAAATCAAAAAAGTACAAGTTAATGTGCCTGTTCAATTTTTCGGCTTGCAAAACCCACTCAGAAAGGTTTTGATCCCACATGGCCCAAAAAATGGGGGCAAATGCAAATACAGCCATTACGCGGTACACGGCTTTTATGCCTTCAACTTTTTCGGGGTTGAACTTTGCCTTGGCAACATCTAAAAGCGCTTGTCCTTTTTGTTTTTTACCGATATTGAACAAGGCGTAAATTGATATAAATACAAAGTTGTTTTTGTTGATACCCGCGGGAGGAACCCTCACATATTTTTTACGCCCCGAAAAAAATATAGCAGTAGCCAGTCCCATTAATAAACCCGGTATACCAAAGGCCCATTTGGCGCCATAATTGGCATAAACCCACGGTATTAATATGGTTGAGATTACTGAACCGGCATTAATACTGAAATAGAACCAGCCATATACTTTTGATAACAGGCTCTCATTTGATTTATCAAACTGATCACCAACATTGGCTGATACGCACGATTTTATACCCCCTGCACCAACGGCAATCAAAACCAGGCCGGCTATAAACCCATTTAAATTGGTATCAAACAATGATAAAAATAAATGCCCGAAACAATATACAATGGATATATACAGGATGATCTTGTATTTCCCCGTAAACCAATCGGCAACCAGGCCACCAACAAAGGGCAGGGTATAAGCAAGGGTTACAAAAAAGTGAGTGCTTTCGTTTGCCTGAGCCTCGGCTACGGTTTGCATAGCGGGGTTATGTGCCGGATTAAAAAACTGCGCTACCAAAAATGTAGCCAGTATGGAACGCATACCATAAAAGCTGAAACGCTCGGCAGCTTCGTTCCCAATAATGTAGGGTACACTTTTGGGATATTTGGGTTGATGAGCGGTTTCGGTTGCTACTAAGGTATCATTAGCCATACGATCAGTTTTTAAGTTTTCTCTAAAGTAAGATTATTAGTTCATAAAAATTATGCAGCTGTATAAAAAGCCGGTTACATAAAGGTATTTAATTTTTAGTTGCCTTTTTTATAGTGGTTGCCGGTGTTCTGTTTTGTTCAGAATTGCCTTTTGGGTCAATATATTCCGCGTCATGCTCGTTAGGCACGTTGCGCATATCCAGGTTGTCTGCATATTGCCAGCGCCCGTCTTTTAACCGATAACCATTATAGCTTAGGTC
>Ga0206923_1162_pt1 | contig 13285 bp, 11 predicted proteins | sample Alteio_BWOrgHeat_64_FD_152961 | JGI IMG/M metagenome (GOLD analysis project Ga0206923, IMG submission 152961) | Enriched cells from forest soil in Barre Woods Harvard Forest LTER site, Petersham, Massachusetts, United States -... | ecosystem: Environmental > Terrestrial > Soil > Temperate forest >...
CTCCGTCAACACCCGACGTGGCAGAGACAAATATGAAAGACCCGGTTTTAAGGAAGACTATAGCCGCTATAGATAGTTTACATCGCCGCCAATCTATAGAAAAATCATACCTGCAGTTAGATAAGCCCTACTATGCCATTGGCGATACCCTGCGGTTTAAGGCCTATCTGATGTATGAAGCGCTGTTGCCTTCAACGCAAAGCGGGTTGTTTTATGTTGAATTGATTAATGATAGCAGCCGCGTTGTTAAGCGCCAAACCATCATGCTTCGCAAGGGCATTGCCTGGGGCGATATCGTGATTAAAAAAAACTGGTATGCGGGCAACTATACCTTACGGGCCTATACTAACTGGATGCGCAATTTTGGTAATGAATATTTTTTCACCCGTCAGCTCAATATCGTTCCGGCAAATAACCGGTATTGGCTGGTAAATAATCAGGTTACTGTGGATAAGTCCGGGATGATTAAGCTTACTATGCACTTCAGTGACCTTAGCCACCGCAATATAGGTTTCCGGGATTTACAGCTGAGTGTTTTGCAGGGTGAGAATGTGCTATTAAAAAGTAAAACAAATACAGGCCCTGAAGGCGGCCTCGACTTTACATTCCCACTTCCTGAACATTTGGACCGTAAATCACTTTCGATACTGGCCACAGATATTAGCAAGGAAAGCGATGGCAGGCAGATTATGATACCAATCCCGCTAAGCCGGCCCCAAAATGTGGACCTGCAGTTTATGCCCGAAGGAGGTAATTTAATCGCCGGTATTCCGGCTCGTATAGGGTTTAAGGCCATTGGTGAGGATGGCATGGAGACAGCTATAAAGGGTAAAATAGTTGACAGTAAACAGCAAGAGGTAGCCATATTTCAATCTACGCATAAAGGCATGGGCAGCTTTGATCTAACCCCACGGGCAGGCGAAACCTATACCGCCCGGGTTGTTTTGGCGGATAACAGCATCAAAACCTATCCTGTACCTGTCGTCAATCTATCAGGCATAGCTTTAAGAGTAAATGCTAAGAATACAGATTCGCTGGAAGTGATATTAAACGCAGCCGCTGATGTTATTAACACCCCTGTTACCTATTACCTGATCGGCCAGGCAAGCGACAAGGTCTTTTACGGCGCCAGTGTGATATTCTATGGTAAAGAAATCCATAAAACAATAGCTAAAGCTATATTCCCTTCGGGTATTGTAAAATTTGTATTGCTTGATGTCGCAAATCAGCCCGTAACCCAGCGCATGGTATTTGTTGACCATGATGACAGGTTGAAAGTCAGCCTGACCACGAATAGGGAAAATTACAGGCCGCGGGATAGCGTGGGCATGCAGTTAACGGTAACCGATAAGGATAGCAACCCGGTACAGGGCAGTTTCTCGCTTGCTGTAACGGATAACAGCCAGGTAAAACCGTTTGGAGAGGATGCTGAAAATATAGAAAACTATATGTTGCTTAACCCTGACCTGAAGGGAAACATTGAAGAACCGGGTTACTATTTTAATAAAGCACATACGGACAGAGAGCAAGCCCTGGATAACCTGTTGCTTACACAGGGCTGGGCGGGTTATGACTGGAGGCCGGCTTTTATCCCGCCAGTAAAACCGCTGTATGAAGCTGAAACGGAATTTAAGGTAAGGGGAAGTGCAAAAAATATAATTAACGGGCCGGTGGCCAATACGGAGGTGCAATTGATATCAACCCGCCCAATGATCACATACAATACTCAAACCGACAACAATGGTCGGTTCATTTTTAATCGTTTTCCGTTTTTAGATACGATAAACTTCAGACTGCAAACTAAAAAGGAATTTAACATTGGTTTAAACATAGATGAATTTATTCCGCCAGAAATTGCTCCATTAAAAAATTCGCCCACGCGCTGGTTTATCAATAGTGACAGTACAATGGTTAGCTACATAAATAGCAAACAAGAACAGCAGAATGAAGCATTCCATGTTGGCAAAAGCAAGCTACTTAAGGAAGTGGATATAAAAGCTCAAAAAATTGCGCCGCCCGGACCACCGTTATTGCAATTGAGTGAAGAAGAAATACGCCTTGCCCGTACCGGTTCAAAACCCCTAAATCTTTGGGATTTGCTTAATCAAAAAGAAAAATTGGGGCAAATGGATAAAGTAATGTATGTTGATGGTGAACAGCTTACTTTAAACGGACGGCTTTCAGGCCCTGCAACAAACGGGCAGATTTTAGCATGGTTACAAGGTTTTAATACAGAAGACATTAAAAGCTTTTCGGCGAAAAAAATATATACAAACAAAAAAGAATACGGGCATGTTGGGCTACAAATTAATGTTGCGACCAATATTAAATTTGGCGATAGTGCGATCCCGGCCGGAGTTTATGTTTACCGCCCAATGCCCATTAGCTGGCCGCATCAGTTTTACTCACCGCGCTACACTGCACAAAGCTCCGCTAATATTAAAGATACACGTTCTACGATTTATTGGGAACCCAATATAATAACAGACAAGAATGGCAAAGCCACCGTTACCTTTTACAGCGCTGATAAACCGGGTGATTATACCCTCATTATGGAAGGCACTGACATGAACGGAAATTTGGGGTATAAAAGGCAGAAAATAAAGATCGTTGCAAAAAACTAAAACAACTATTATAAAGCCCTTCGTATCTTATCAGCAGTAGCTTTAAATTCTTCGGGGGTAAATTTCAATTTTGGCCGTGCAAAATTCATATCGCTCATCCCGTTTATAGGTATTAAATGAATATGCGCGTGGGGCACTTCTAAACCTATAACAGTTACTCCGATGCGGTTGCAGGGAATAACTTTCTTCATAGCGGTGGCAACCACTTTGGCAAAAGTCATCAGGCCGGTATAGGTTTCATCATCCAGGTCAAACAGTTTATCAACCTCCTTTTTGGGCACAACCAGCAAATGACCCTCTACAAGCGGGGCGATATCCAAAAAAGCCAAAAACTTATCGGTTTCAGCAACTTTATAGGCGGGGATATCACCGGCAATTATCTTTGAAAATATACTTGACATGGGTTAATTGGTTTATAGAGTTGATTATGTGAGTGGTTACATTCAAACTTAATCAACCACACACTTATTCAACCATTTGCTAACGGCTCACTTCCAATATTTCAAATTCCATTTTACCCGCTGGTACAGTAATTTCGGCTACTTCGCCTACCTTTTTCCCCAACAAGCCTTTTGCAATAGGCGAGGCTACTGATATTTTTCCTTTAGTCATATCAGCTTCACTTTCGGCCACCAGTTGGTAGCTCATGGTGGCGCCATTCTTTACATTCTTTATTTTAACAATGGATAATGCCAGCACTTTTGACGTGTCCAGCTTTGATTCATCCAGCAGACGCGCGTTAGCCAATGTTTCCTGCATCTGGGCTATTTTTGCTTCATGCAGCCCTTGTGCTTCCTTGGCTGCATCATATTCGGCATTTTCAGACAGGTCGCCTTTATCGCGCGCTTCGGCTATAGCCTTTGATATATTAGACCTGCCGGTGGTTTTTAGCTCCTGTAATTCCTGTTTTAATTTTTCTAAACCTTCTTTGGTAAAATATGCTACCTCTGCCATAACTCACAAATTATTTTTATAAACTTTTATAATTGGTTATCAAAAAAAACCGCCCTCCCTTTTAAGAAGGACGCAAATACTTTAAAAACAAACAAGACTATGCAGGCACGCCCATATAGTCTTGTTTGATGTAGAACGAAGATAAGATATTTAAGTTTTAATATGCAAATTTAATTAAGCAATGCTTAATTAAATTTGCATATAGTGATTGGAGATTAGTTGATTAGAGATTAGGTTTTTCTCCTAATGTCCTAACCACTAATTAATAATCTCTGCCAGGCGAAGCTTGGTAGCCATCACCTCGCTAATTTTACGGTACGAGTCAAACGTCCATCCTGCTACATGGGGGGTTAGTATTACTTTGCCTGAATTTTTTAATTCTTCAAACCATTCCTGCTCGCCCAGTGCCGGAAATTTCTCGGTTTCCAGCACATCAAGTCCCGCGCCTAAAATTTTGCCTTGTTTAATAGCATCCAGCACAGCCCTCACCCGGGCCACCTTACCCCGCGATGTATTAATAAAAAATATAGGCTTTTTAAAATGGAACAGGTATTCCGCGTTCACTAACCCTTTTGTTTCATCCGTAAGGGGGATATGAAGGCTCAGCACATCGCTGTGTTTAACAATTTCTTCCATGCTTACTTCGCGGGCATATTGATCAGAAAAGCCGGTCTTATATTTATCGTAAGCAATAACATTAACCTCAAATCCTGAAAGCTTTTTGGCAAAACTTTTACCCATAAAGCCATAGCCAATAATGCCTATCGTTTTGCCTTTTAACTCATACGCGCGGTTAGCTTCACGTTTCCATTCGCCCGCTCGTATTTCGGCATTGGCTGTAGTAAAATGGTTCATCAGGGCCAGCAACAGGCCTATGGCATGTTCGCCAACCGCGTCCATATTTCCTTCGGAGGCATTGATGAGTGTTATGTTTTTTTCCGCGGCATAGGCCTCGTCAATATTATCCATACCGGCGCCTGCACGGCATACAAAGCGCAGGTTTTTACCCACGTCAATTACCTTGCGGTCAACATTAAATTTTGATCGGATAACCAACCCACAATAATTACCTATAATTTGCAGGGCTTCATCCGGTTTTATTAATGGCTGATAATCGCACACGTAGCCCATAGCTTCAGCCTGCTCAATAAATATGGGGTGTATATCATCTACGATGAGTATTATATTGTTGGCATTCATTTATTCGTATAGTATTATCTGTTCATTGTTATTTGCTTAGTTATCCGCACAAAATCATCCACACTCAATCTTTCAGCGCGCAGATCAAGCAACGGCTCTTCTCCCATTTTTTCTTTATTTATTAAGGATGATAAAGCATTACGCAAAGTTTTCCTCCGCTGGTTAAAGCCTGCTTTTACTACCTGCCAAAAAAGCTTTTCGTCGCAATCTAAATTCGCCACCTCGTTTCGAGTCAGCCTTATTACGGCCGACAGCACCTTTGGCGGCGGATTAAACACACCTGCCTTTACAGTAAATAAGTATTCCACCTTATAATAAGCCTGCAAAAATACGCTTAGGATACCATATTCCTTACTGCCTGCTTTGGCGGCACAGCGCTCGGCAACTTCTTTTTGGAACATGCCCACCACCTCAACTACCTGCTGCCGGTTATCCAACACCTTAAAAAGTATTTGCGATGATATGTTATACGGGAAATTACCTATTATACCCAATGGGCCATTAAAAGTAGCGGCAAAGTCCATCGCTAAAAAATCGGCATTAATGAGCTTACTGCCCAGCTTCGGATATTTTTTTTGCAGGTACTCGTACGATTCGGTATCAATATCAATTAATGAAACTTCATACTCCGCACGCTCCAGCAAAATATCCGATAATATGCCCATACCCGGCCCAACTTCCAGCACCTGCTTGTACTTGTTTTCGGGGCGCAGGCTGTCAACTATCTTGGCAGCAATGTTTTTATCGGTCAAAAAATGCTGGCCTAAATGTTTCTTCGCCCTAACTAATGTCATTATTAATCAAATATTTGAGCAAATTAAGTCATATTTGTGCTTTAATCAGGAAGTTTAGGCGTAAAAATCTTTTATTTGTGTTTGTAAGCCAAAGGCTGAAAGCATAAAGCTGAAAGCAAACCTGGAAAAGGACCAATATAACATGAGCGAAAAACTTAAAGTAGGCATCAGCATAGGCGACGTTAACGGTATAGGGTTGGAAATAATTATTAAAACCCTGGCCGATAGCATGATCTATAATTATTGTACGCCAATAGTTTATGGTCATACCAAGGTGGCATCGTTTTACCGCCGGGTTACCGAAGTTGACGAACTTAATTTTAATGTGATAGACCATCCTTCAAAAGCGCAGCATAAACGTGCCAACATGATCAATTGCTGGGAGGAAGATGTAAAGATAGAGCCCGGTGTTGCCAATAAGGAAGTGGGTAAATTTGCATTCACATCATTAGAACGTGCAACTGCCGACCTGATTAACGGCGATATTGACGCGCTGGTTACAGCACCCATTAATAAAGATACCATTCAAAGCGAAAGCTTTAACTTCCCGGGCCATACCGAATATTTACAGGATAAGGATGGCGCTGCCGAATCGTTAATGTTTTTGGTTAGCGATACTCTGCGCGTAGGTGTTGTTACCGGCCACATTCCGGTTGCTAATGTGCCGCAAAGCATCACTACGGAAAAAATACTGGCTAAGCTAAAGCTGATGAATACCAGCCTGCGCGATGATTTTTGGATACGCAAACCCAAGATTGCTGTATTAGGTCTGAACCCGCATGCCAGCGATAACGGGTTAATAGGCAATGAAGAGCGAACCACCATTATACCTGCTATTGAAGAAGCACGGGTGAATGATATCCTGGCTTTTGGCCCATACGCGGCCGACGGCTTTTTTGCTAACGGCACTTATTTGCAATTTGATGCGGTGCTGGCTATGTACCACGATCAGGGGTTGATACCGTTTAAACAGATCGCTTTTGAATCGGGGGTTAATTTTACGGCCGGATTAAAATTTGTGCGTACATCGCCCGATCATGGCACCGCTTATGATATCGCGGGAAAAAATTTAGCCTCCGAAATATCATTCCGCGAAGCTATATTTACAGCGCTGCATATTGCCAAACACCGTATTGAAGGCGCCGTACTAAATGAAAACCCTTTACTGTTCACCAAACTGAGCAGAGACAGGGACTAAACACTAACCTAACTGTTAATACGAATACATGAAGGCCCCTCTAAGGGGCTTTTATTATTTAATTAAAAAAACTATATTTGATACAGGCGGTTCACACAATTATACCTGTATTATTATGAGAAAAGTTTCAGATATACTTGCACGCAAGGGAGGCAATGTTATTGCCATAGATGCCGGCACTTCGGTTTTAGACGCGCTGCGGCTTATGGCCGATAAAAACATCGGCTCTGTAATTATTACAGAGGATGATGAGTATGCCGGGTTGTTAACCGAGCGGGATTATGCCCGAAAAGTAGTACTGGAAGGGCGCTCATCCGAAGACACAACCGTGCGCGAAATTATGAGCACCGGCCTGCCCCGCATACTACCTGCCAGCTCTATTGAAACCTGTATGCACATCATGAGCGAAACCAATATACGTTATCTGCCGGTTTTTAATAATGATAAGCTATGCGGCATAATCTCTATTAACGATGTAGTTACCGAAACCATCCTTTTTCATGAAGCTACCATTGAGCATTTGAAGAGTTATATACAGTCGTAAACGGCTTTGTAAGCATTGCTATAACTTTTTTGCGTATCTTGTACCGCATAAAAAGAATATAGTTGACATTCCAGGATTTTAATTTTAACGAACACCTAACAGAAGGCATTACAAGCATGGGGTACACCACCCCTACACCCATACAGGCTATGGCCATCCCTGTAGTTTTAGAGGGCAAGGATCTGATAGCCTGCGCCCAAACAGGTACGGGCAAAACCGCCTCATTTTTACTGCCGCTGTTAGAACATATCAGCCATACTGATAAAAACCATACTACCGCTTTAATTTTAGCGCCTACACGCGAGCTCGCGCAGCAAATTGACCAGCAGGCCGAAGGGCTGGCTTATTTTACCGGCATCAGCTCTATCGCGGTTTTTGGCGGTGGCGATGGCAGCGTATATGAGCAGCAACGCCGTGGTATACAAAACAATGTAAATATTATCATCGCTACACCCGGCAGGCTGATAGCCCACCTTACATCGGGCGTATTAAAATTTGATCATATCCGTTACCTGATACTTGATGAGGCCGACCGAATGCTGGATATGGGTTTCCAGGATGATATTATGCGCATCATCAGCTATCTGCCTAAAGAGCGGCAAACCTTACTGTTTTCGGCTACTATGCCGGGGCGTATACGCACACTGGCTAAATCGGTTTTAAGAAATCCCGAGCAAATTAATATCGCTTTATCACAGCCCGCGGTTGGTATTGACCAGCAAATATACCGGTTGCACGATCAGCAAAAAACGCCCTTACTACAGCATTTATTAAAGGACGGCAATTTTACAAGTACGCTAATATTCGCTTCGCGGAAGGAGATCGTAAAATCATTATACAAGGAGTTAAAGGGGATAAATATTAAAGCTGAAGCGTTCCACTCGGACCTTGAGCAAAAGGAGCGTGAAGAAATTTTACTAAAGTTTAAGAACAGGCAGTTACCTATTATTATTGGTACCGATGCCCTTTCGCGCGGTATTGATGTAGAAGGAATTGACCTGGTTATTAATTATGATGTACCCGGCGATGCTGAAGATTATATACACCGTATTGGCCGCACTGCCAGGGCCGCAACCACAGGCACCGCCATCACCTTTGTTAACCACCGTGACGAACGCAGGCTTAAAAGTATTGAAGACCTGATAGACCGCAAAATAACACAACACCCGTTACCCGAGCATTTGAGCAACATTGCCGAGGTTAGGCAGGAAGCACGCCCCAATCAAAACAGGAACCATAGGGGTAAAAAGCGTGTTTGGAAGAAGTAAGCCCCCTCTAAATCTCCCCGGTAGGGGAGACTTTGCTGACGCGCAAGCCCGCCCAATAGTTTATTATGATTTTTTAATTTAAACAAATTAAAAGTCTCCCCTACCGGGGGAGATTTAGAGGGGGCTTTACCCAAACAAATCGCTGCTCAAATACCTGTCCCCCCTATCGCAACAAATAAAAAACAATGGTGCCTTCTTTAAGCTCTGAGGCTAATTTTATGGCTCCGGCTAACGCGCCGCCGCTGCTCATTCCGGCAAAAACGCCTTCCTGTTTGGCCATTTTTCGGGCCATATCCGTAGCTTCTGCTTCTGATATATCCAATACACTGTCAACCCGCGACGGGTCAAATATTTTAGGCAGATAAGCCTCGGGCCACCTTCGGATACCGGGGATCGATGACCCTTCTGTGGGCTGGCAGCCTACTATTTGTATATCCGGATTTACTTCTTTTAAATACTTGGAGCAGCCCATTATAGTACCCGTAGTACCCATAGAGCTAACAAAATGGGTTATTTGCTGTTCGGTATCGCGCCATATTTCGGGGCCGGTAGTTTTATAATGAGCGAGGTAATTATCAGGGTTAGCAAACTGATCAAGCAGAAAATATCCCTTTGAGGCTTTTTCTTCAGCATAATCCCGGCATTGCTCAATACCCTCCAGTAAGGTAACTTTAGCGCCGAAAGCTTCCATAATAAGCGTACGCTCGCGTGTAGAATTTGAGGGTAAAGCCAGTTCTATCTCCAGGTCGTATAAACAGGCTATCATAGCCAAAGCTATACCTGTGTTTCCGCTGGTGGCTTCTATTAGTTTGGTACCGGCCTTGATATCGCCACGTTCAAGGGCGCTCTTTATCATATTAAGGGCTGGCCGGTCCTTAACGCTGCCGCCGGGGTTATTGCCTTCCAGCTTACCGAATATGCGTACGTTAGGATTAGGGTTAAGTTTCCTAATTTCAACCATAGGCGTATTGCCTATCAGATCAATTACTCCTGCCATTGCTATTTTATTTTTTTTGACACCTTTATGGTAGGGTCATGGTAAACTGTTGAATTTGGCGCGACACTTTGCGTAAGCCAAACATTACCGCCAATAACGCTATCGTGCCCTATTACAGTTTCACCACCCAATATGGTAGCACCCGAGTAAATAACCACATTATCTTCAACCGTTGGGTGACGTTTGGTATCAGCCAGATTTTTAGCCACACTGAGCGCGCCTAAGGTAACCCCCTGGTAAAGTTTTACATGTTTGCCTATCCGGCTGGTTTCGCCAATAACTATACCTGTACCATGATCAATATAAAAGTACTCATCAATTTGTGCGGCGGGATGTATATCGATTCCTGTTTTTGAGTGGGCATGTTCGGTTAATATGCGGGGGAGCAGTGGCACATCATGGTTAAACAGGCTATGCGCTAATCTGTAAAACGAAATAGCGTAAAAACCCGGATAAGTGCGTATTACTTCAAACTCGCTGCGTGCGGCAGGGTCGCCATTAAAAATGGCCTGTATATCGGTGTTTAATACGCGGTACAATTCGGGTAGCTGATCAAAAAAACTTTTAGCCAATCTTTCATTATCGCAGTTACCGCAAGCGGTAGTAACGTGCATGATATGGCAAAGCTCGTCTTCCAGTTTCTTAAATTCATCCTGCAGCTGACCGATAGAAATAAATACCTTTTTTGATTGCTCGGGATACAGCAAACGTATTACCTGCAGCGCCCAGGTAGTAATTTCTTTGTTAGAGGGCACGGCTTCAGCCTGCTGTTGCTTATTTAAAATTTGCCGGTAAAATTCTTCGTTCATAAATATTATCAGGATATGCTAACCCTTTGCATTGCAAGTTTATGTAAAAAATTGTTGTTTGTATGTAAAAAGTAGGGGATTGGAATATAAAGTCTCAATAATTAAGCAGCTGGTGCATCGCCTTTTCCAGTCTTGACTTGCCTAAAAACTGATTTTCTAAATTTTTATCCATCGGTATGGGTGTATCCAGGCTTGCGCAGCGCATAACGGGGGCATCAAGTTCCAGGAAACAATTTTCAGCTATGGTAGCCGCAATCTCGGCACCAAAACCGCCGGTTAGCGTGTCCTCATGCAGCACCATTGCCTTATGGGTTTTCTTTACACTTTCTATAACTGTTTTCCTGTCCCATGGCTGCAGGCTGCGCAGGTCAATAATTTCGATAGACAGTTCAGGATGACTGTTTAAATAATCAAGCGCCCAATGCACCGCGTAACCGTAGGCAATTATGGTTGCCGTGGTGCCTTTTTTTACCACGCGTGCTTTGCCTATCTCAATAAAAAGTTCGCCATCGGGCACTTCGCCCGTGAGGTTGCGGTACAGGTATTTATGTTCAAAATACATTACCGGGTTTGGGTCGGCAATGGCAGCCATCAATAATCCCTTCGCATCAGCCGGGAAAGCGGGGTACACTACTTTTAATCCGGGTGTTTTGGTAAACCAGGCTTCGTTACTTTGCGAGTGAAAGGGCCCGCCCGCAGTGCCGGCGCCGGTTGGCATACGTATCACTACATCTACATTTTGCCCCCAGCGGTAATGGGTTTTTGCCAGGTTATTCACTATTTGTGTAAAGCCGCTGCTCACAAAATCGGCAAACTGCATTTCAACCAATGCCTTATAACCATTAAGCGATAAACCCATCGCCGTACCAATTATTCCCGATTCGCAAAGCGGCGTATTGCGTACACGCTCTTTCCCAAACTCTTCAATAAGATCTTCGGTAACTTTAAAAACTCCACCGTAAGCCGCTATATCCTGGCCCATTATTACCAGGTTTTCATACTTGCGCATAGCCAGCTTTAACCCTTCCCTTATCGCGTCTATATACCGTATTATTGTTGATGTGCCCGAAAGCTTAAATGTGGGCCGCGTAGCTGTTTTATATACATCGCCCATCTCAGTATAAATATTGGGGCGTATATCGGGTTCATTTAAAACTTTTTCAATAATGGGATCTATCTGTTTTAAAAACTCGTTGCGCAAAAACGGTATCCATTCGGGGCGAAGCGCTTCTTCGGCAATTAAAAATTTTTCGAAACTGCTTATAGGGTCCCTGTCCTGCCATTCATCCAATAATTCCTGCGGCACATATTTAGTGCCCGATGCCTCTTCATGCCCGCGCATCCTGAATGTCATACACTCCACTAAAACAGGGCGCGGCCGCTGGCGTATGTTGTTGGCGATCTCGCTTATGGCGTAATAAACTTCCAGTATATTATTGCCATTTATCTGGCGGCCTTCTATGCCATAACCAATGGCTTTATCCACCAGTTTTTTTGCATTTATACTGCTCATTTACCGGGGTTGACAAAGCATATCCATTATTTTCAACCAGGAAAATAACAGGCAGGTTCCATACCGCGGCAATATTTACAGCTTCGTGAAAATCGCCTTCGCTGGTGCCCCCTTCGCCGGTAAATACCAGCGTTACCTTTTTACGTTTACTTAATACATCAGCCAGTGCAATACCATCGGCCAAAGCCATTTGCGGGCCCAGGTGAGATATCATCCCAATGATCTTATGTTCCTGGGAACCAAAATGAAATGATCTGTCGCGCCCCTTAGTAAAGCCCGATGATTTGCCCAGCCACTGCCCAAGCAAACGGTTAAAAGGCATATCCCTACCGGTAAAGACACCCAGGTTGCGGTGCATAGGCAATATATATTCGTCAGGCTGCAGGGCCATGGCGCAGCCTACGGCAATGGCCTCCTGTCCTCTACCCGAAAACCATTTCCCTACCCGCCCCTGCCTGAGCAGGATGAGCATCTTCTCTTCAATAACACGCGGAAACAGCAGCTTTTTATAGATCGCGATCAGCGTATTATTGTCCAGGGTCTTCCGGTCAAAAATCATAAAGCTAATCTACTGAAGTTTTTAAAGTTTTCACTGTGGGTTTAATCAGCCCTAATTTAGCAATGATAATCGGAAATCGGCTACTTTTCGGGCTGGTGCTTTTCCTGCCAGAGTTCGGCAAATGATTTTTCGGCCACCACCGGCATGTCCCTGAAATGTCCCCAGGTTTTTTTGAAGAATTTTTTGAGCAGGCGGTTTTTGGTTTTACCGCTAAAAAAGTCCTCTAATTTACGGCTCAGCATCCCTTTCTTCCATAGTTTCCAGCCCCATTTTTCTTTACGGGTAACCAGCCCTTCCTTAACAGCATCTCTGCGGTTAAGCAGCAGCATTTTATGGATATCTATCTTCACAGGGCAAACCTCGCTGCACTTACCGCATAAGCTTGAGGCATAGCTAAGGTGTTTAAAATCCTTCATGCCCCGCAAATTCGGCGTAATAATGGATCCGATAGGGCCGCTGTACGGCGTATCATAAGTATGGCCACCTATATTTTTATATACCGGGCAGGCGTTTAAGCAAGCGCCGCAACGGATGCAATACAGCCCCTGCCGCTGGTCTTTCTGGGCCAGCAGGTTGGTGCGGCCGTTATCCAGCAATATTACATACATTTCTTCGGGACCATCGGTTTCATCTTGCTGCCTCGGGCCGCTTAATATGGTATTATATACGGTTAAGTTTTGTCCCGTTCCGTGGGTGGACAACATGGGCCAAAACAGGTCAAGATCGGCAATGGATGGTATAATTTTTTCGATACCCACAATTGCAATATGTATTTTAGGGAACGTGGTACTTAACCGCGCGTTACCCTCATTTTCGCTAATGGCT
>Ga0206923_1156_pt1 | contig 13273 bp, 16 predicted proteins | sample Alteio_BWOrgHeat_64_FD_152961 | JGI IMG/M metagenome (GOLD analysis project Ga0206923, IMG submission 152961) | Enriched cells from forest soil in Barre Woods Harvard Forest LTER site, Petersham, Massachusetts, United States -... | ecosystem: Environmental > Terrestrial > Soil > Temperate forest >...
ACGTGAAGATGATATGCTGCTGTTGGTCAGCATGCGTGATGAGGGCTATGTCCATATCGATCAATTACGGGCCGCCGGCGTGCCGGAAGCAGCACTGGAAAGATTGGCAGACGCGGATGCCTTCCGCTCGCTCGGAACTGACCGGCGCACGGCCTTATGGGAAGTTTCCGCGCTGGCTGACCGGCCCATTGGTTTGTTTGACGGACAGGTATCGGAAACGGTCCTGGAAGAGCGGGTATCTTTACCGCTGATGACCCGCGGCGAGCATGTTGTACAGGATTATATCTCGACCGGTCTTTCGCTGAAAGATCACCCGGTCGGCCTGTTACGCCAGCAACTGACCCGCTTACGGAATGTCCGCGTCAGCGACCTATCACATCATAAAGACGGTGATGTTGTTCGTTTGGCCGGGCTGATCACCGTACGCCAGCGCCCCGGCACCGCCAAAGGTGTGCTGTTCATGACGCTGGAAGATGAAACCAGTTCAGCCAACCTGGTGGTCTGGCAGGCTTTGTTTGATAAATACCGGAAAGAGATCGTGCAATCCAAATTGCTGATGGTTGCGGGTAAATTGCAAATAGCCAATGGCGTCACGCATCTGGTCGTCCGCCAGTGTTTTAACCTGACCCCTTTGTTACGCAACCTGACCGAAACCGACCTGCCGCAGACACTGGCGCGCGGTGACGAAACCACGCAACCCGTTAATTATGACGGACGATCAGCGGCACCGGCAGTACCCACCGAAGGGGCTTTCCACAAAGGGCGGAATTTTCACTAGCCGGCTGCTGTCATTCGGCTTTGGGTTCCAGGTCCCGAAGATACGCGTCAGTGAATTATTTTGCCTGGCGGATCACCGAAAAGATGTGATAGCCTATGCCCAGCGCAACAGCGATAATGGCTTTTTGAAGCGGAAATACACCGGAACCGACCAACTGATAGCTGCCAATGATAAACAGCGGGATATACAACAGCGTTCCCGTAACTACGCCTGGCGAATAGGCTTTCAGCTTAGCCAGGCCCCATAAATGAAAACAGGCATTGGCCGCCGCTATTGCCGCGTTATAATACCAGAGCGTATGGCCTAAGCCAGTATCGCCAAAATAAAGGGCAAGCGCGCAAACGCACATCATCAGCGTGTTGATCCAGACCAGAAAGCCCGTATTGTTTTTCTTTACTGTTTTAGGCATCCTGCACGATCTGCGCCGGCTGGTAGAAGCCCATGGGTTGGCTGTTAAGCAGCGCGGCGCAGAATACATCAGGGTAATGACATTTCAGCCAGGAAGAAATGTATACTAATAAAGCGAACGATGCCGCGTGGCTCTCGGGAAAACCATAGCCTTCAAAGCCCTGCAATTGTTTGAAAATTCTTCGGGAGAAATCTTCTTCATAACCGCGGGCCATCATCCCGTCCACCAGTTTCTTTTCGTATAAATGCAGCTTCCCGTTCGCTTTGAACGAGGCCATGCTCCGGCGCAGCTGGTCGGCTTCAGCCGGGGTGAAGCCGCCGGCAACAATGGCAATTTCCATAGCTTGCTCCTGAAAAAGCGGCACACCCAGCGTCCGGCTCAATATTTCTTCCAGTTCCGGTTTTGGATATTCGGGCATTTCTTCTTTATTGCGCCGCCGCAAATAGGGGTGCACCATGTCGCCCTGTATCGGGCCGGGCCTGACGATGGCCACTTCGATCACCAGGTCATAAAATTCCCTGGGTTTTAAGCGGGGCAGCATGGACATCTGCGCCCGGCTTTCTATTTGGAAAACCCCGATCGTATCCGCCCGGCAGATCATATCATAAACTTCGGGATCGTCCTGGGGGACATTGGCTAAGGTTAATTGAAAACCGTAGTGTTTGAGCACCAGATCAAAAGCCTTGCGGATCATGGTCAGCATACCCAAACCCAATACATCTATTTTGAGAATGCCCAAATCTTCCAGGTCGTCCTTGTTCCATTCCACCTGGGTCCGGTTTTCCATCCGGGCATTTAATACGGGGCAGAAATCAGATAATTTACCCTCAGTGATCACAAAGCCGCCGGTGTGTTGCCCCAATTGCCGCGGGAAACCCATCAGTTCGCAAGTGAGTTGCAATACTTTTAAGATCAGCGGATCTTTCGGGTTCAGGCCCTGGCCAAGTAAGCGCTCCTCATTAAAACCTTCCTCCCAAAAATCCCAGATGGTCGCGCCGATGCGCTTGATCGTATCCTCGGATAAGCCCATCGCTTTGCCGACATCCCGGATAGCGCCTTTATGCCGTTCCTGGGTACGGTCGCTACAATAGCCGCACGGTCGCGGCCATAATCCTCATAAATAAACTGGATAATTTCTTCGCGCCGTTCATGCTCATAATCGACATCGATGTCCGGCCATTCATCACGGGCATCGGACATAAAACGGGAGAACAGCAAGCGGGATTTCTCCGGGTTCACGGCGGTGATCCCCAGGCAAAAACAAACCGTAGAATTCGCTGCCGAACCGCGGCCCTGGTGCAGGATACCCAGCTCTTCGGCCTTTTGCGTTTTTTTATAAACGCGCAAAAAATACCAGGCCAGCCGCCGCCTTTCGATAAAAGCCAGCTCAAATTCTATCTGTTTACGTTGCTTCTCCGGCACGGGGTCGCCAAAACAGGTTTTTGCGCCTGCCCAGGTCAACTTTTCCAGCCGCTGCTGCCGGGTCATCCCGTCTTCCAGGACTTCATCCGGCGCCAGGTATTTAAGCTCGTCCAAAGAAAACCGGCAGCTATCGGCCATCGCGTTTGCATTTTCAATAGCTTGCGGATACTGGCGGAATAATCGGGCGATTTCCTGTTTTTCTTTCAGGTACCGTTCCGCATTGGGATGCAGTTTAAAACCCGCCGTATGGATGGTACATTTTTCGCGGATACAGGTGAGAATGTCCTGCAGCTCCCGCCTTTCAGCCAAATGATAATGCGCGTCACCCGTCGCTACCAAGGGCACACCGGTTTCGGCCAACCTAAACATACGCTTGGCATCCTGTCCCTGATAATTAAATGAAGCCGCCAAATAGAGCGTTTTACCAAAAACTTTACGGTATTCAGCCAGATCACTGAGAAAACTTTGATCAAATTCAAAACGGGTATTGAGTTTGTCCGGCGGTACGGCCACAAAAGACAAGCCTTCACGGTGTGCATAAACATCTGCTTTATACAACTCGCATTTCCCTTTTTCGGTGCGTAAATTGCCTAAAGTTAGTAATGCCGATAACCGCCCGTAAGCCTCCATATCGGTGGGATAGGCCAGCAGGCTGGTCCCATCGGCCAGGTCTAAGCGACAGGCCGGGATAAAACGGATACCGGCAGCTTTAGCCGCCATATGCGCCCGGACGATCCCCGCCAGCGAATTACGATCAGTTACAGCAATAGCAGCATAGCCTAAAGCCGCTGCCTGCTCTACCAGTTCATGCGGATGCGAGCCTCCGCGCAGGAAGCTGAAATTAGAAGTGACCTGTAATTCCGCGTATTCCATATCATGCAAAGTATCCGTGTAAATACCATCGCGCGTCACCACCGTCATAATGCCCCGAACGAAATACCCAGTAACGCTGCCCTTCACTATCTTCTACTACAAAATAATCCCGGTGTTCCCCTTTATCCTGCCACCATTCCCGCCCGATACGTTCCGGGCCATCGGCTTTGATAATGTTATGTCGCTTACCTTTATAAACAAATGTCTTCGGCGGGTTGTCCGGTACCAGCGCCATCACCTCAATACATTCAGGTTCATTTAGCAAACGGATCGGCCGTATTTGTTCCGGCCAGGCTGCCGTCGGTTCTTCAATCAATGAAGCTGCTACTTTTACCGAGCGCTCTGGCCAGTAATGATCTGCCGGTAAATAACGCTTTATCGCCTCCGCACCTACTTTTCCCGCTACCCGGTCAAGCAGTTCAGCTAATGCGGTATCAGCCAAACCGCGGTCCACCGCCCAAATCTGTTCCTGCACGGTTTCCATATCCTCAACCCGTGGCGCCTCCAGTACAAACAGTTCAATACCTAAGCCCGGTTCTATTTTGCTGATCTGCAGGCCGAACAAACGCATTAAATGTGAAATGCTATGCGAACCCCTGTTAGTGGTGATTCCTGTTTGCACCTTACGGCCATCAATACGATGACATTTTAGAATGGCTTTTCGCAGCCCTTTACCTTCGGCCTGTAAGCGTAAACAAAGTGCTGATAGTAGTTTTTCAATCGCAATTTCTATCCCAACTACCGTGCGTATGGGTTCCATAGAGGGAAGTCGCTCTACATAGGGAACGGGCGGCACCAGGGGTGCCAATACCTCATCTGCGCGCCCCAAAGCCTGATCGATACGTAATAAGAGTTCTTTACCAAAACGCCGCCGTAAAACAGGTGCGGGCATGGCAAGCAATGGCCCAATGGTGCGGAAACCAAGCTTTTGCAATCGTTCTAAAATTTCAGCTTCTAAACGTAAAGCCGCTGGTGATAAACCTGTAAGGGCCTGTAATTGCATTCCCGGCGAAACAATAGGGGAAACCCTTGCGAAGCGCGCCACTGCCCAGGCAGTACCCGGTGTATCGGCTATAGCTGCTCGGGCATCAAAACCGTTATTCCGTAATTTCAGTACAATCTCTTTCAGGTAACCTCGCTCGCCGCCCCAAAGATGGCCGCAGCCGGAAATATCTAAGATCAGGCCATCTGGTAAATCAATAGCTACGATTGGTGTATAACGAATACACCACAAGCCCAGCAGTCGTAACAGTTTAGCAGCTTTACCGGGCGTATCATCAACGGACACTAATTGGGGCACTGCCGCCCGCGCATCAGCTGCTGCCATACCCGTAAAAGCGCCTTGCTGTTCAGCTAAAGAGCTGGAAGCCGTAATCACGATCCGGTTCTTTACCGGCATAACCAGTACAAACGGCGCTTCTTTTAATTCAGGCCGGCGGAGCGCCACCCCGTCCGTCAGCAAATGCCGGAACCAGATCGCCATAAAACGTTTTGCCATCGCTCACCCAACCTGCCTTTCTTCCAAAACCAAAAAATCCTCAATTGGTACAAAGTGATCTTGCTGCCATTCCAATACCCAACTACCCGTTTGCCCGTTACGCACTTTTAGTAATTCTACCCGCCAACGCGGAAAACCCAGGCCCGGTAATCCATCCAGATCAGCGCTGGGAAGCGATTGTATCTGCCAGCGCGCCGCACACGCCGTTGAACTTAATTTACCTGATGCATTGCGTAACACAAAACCGGTCACCCGGCTATGCTCTATGGCTAACTGTAACCGGCGCGACTGTTTGAAATCCAGTTCACGAACTTCACAGACCACCGCCGACAAACCCGCGCATTTCAAGGCTTCCTCCATTACCCAAAGTGCGTCCTTGTCCTTATTCAGGCTGATAAAAATGACCTTATGCGGCTCGACCCCGAAAACGGTTAATGCTGGCGCGAACAATCGCCTCGCGCGTCCGATCCAAACACAAATACCACCCTGTTTAAGCAATGCCGAAAGCATAGCCGTTATAAAACCGCCGCTTGCCGCCGCCTGCTCTGCCGTACCACAAACCAGTTCATGCACTGCTGCCACAGGGAAAGTTCCATTAGGAAATACTTCTTCCACTGGCCCTAAACCTAATAATGACCGTTTGCCCGCAACCGGCGGCCTATAACCTTCCCATTGCAAAATATCCTTTTGCAGCCTTTCAATCAGCTCTTTTTTCGCGACGGCCATGAAAACAAAGTTATGCTAATATTTTTAGTATTTACCAAATTATTTTTACATTTGTTTTATGAATGCCTGGTTAAAAAGAAAAAACGGCCCTGATGAAGTGATAAGCGTCATCCCCGATACCGCATGCAAGGATGCGGCGCTGGTTTATGATTTATATATCGCTTATGAAAATGAATATTTGGGCCGGATTTTGTTTGATGACCAGGGTTACTGGATCTATGACGGGGAGGTATTGTCCGTTATTGAGCAGGAGCAGTTGGGCAAATTTATTCAGTATAATATGGAGGTGCTATGGAGCAGTTGAGTTTTTTCGCGGAAGCAGGGCAGAGCAGGGGGTTGCCCCAGGAATTACTGGAATATCATGCGGGGTTTATCGATAAGCAGACCAGTGATGAACTGTTGAAAAAGTTGATTGCGGAAATGCCCTGGAAACAAACGACACAGAAAATGTGGGATAAGGAATACCTGACGCCGAGATTAACTTCCTGGCATGGGGATATCGGTACGGATTATTCGGTATCGGGTAAAATTTCTAACCCCAATCCCTGGACGCCGGAACTCCTGATGCTCAAAGAAAGCGTAGAAGCCGTAGCAAAAATTAAATTTAATAGCGTATTGTTGAATTATTACCGGGACGGCAATGACTCCGTCGCCTGGCATAGCGACCGGGAAAGCGTATTAGGTAAAAACCCGACTATTGCCTCGGTGAGTTTCGGACAAGTGCGTAGTTTTGATATCCGGAATAAAGCCGATCATAGTGAGCATTACTCGGTTAAGCTGGAACATGGTTCGTTTTTGTTAATGAAAGCCGGCTTGCAGGAGCATTGGGAGCACCGTATCGCCAAGTCCATTAAACCAATGCGGGCCCGGATCAATCTAACCTTTAGAGTAGTGATATAAATGATGAATGACCTCAACAGATTTTTAACCGCCCAGGAGCGGGATTACGCGGTAGCGCTCGCCGAGATCAAAAGCGGGCGTAAGCGGAGCCACTGGATGTGGTATATTTTTCCGCAGCTCGCCGGGCTGGGTTTTAGTGAAACGAGTAAATTTTATGCGCTTAAAGACCCGGCAGAAGCGGAAGCCTATTTGCAGCACCCGGTATTGGGGCAACGCCTGATCGCTATTTCCAAAGCCCTGCTGGAACTTGAGGATAACCATGCCAGCCGGATCTTCGGCAGTCCCGATGACCTGAAACTCAAATCTTCGATGACCCTGTTTGGCTCATTGCCTGGTACGGACCCGGTGTTCGGGCAGGTCCTGACTAAATACTTTAACGGAATACAAGACTGGGAAACCTTGCGTTTGCTGAAAGCAACCACTTAGAAAAGCGTTCCCTGCCCGAGCCCGGGCGTTACCTCTTCAAAAGGATATTTGCCTTTAATATGCCGGTTGAACCAGATGCCCTTGACCATAGTCGAGCGCATTTCCCTGAATACCTTTTCGGGAACGTTCAGGTAATTATAGACCTTACCTGAATGGTAACGGATCGTCAGCGTTTCCCTGGCGGCATCATATTCATAGGCGGCAATGACGGCAGATGGCATATCAGTTTTTTGTTTTTGCTGCTTTTTCTTTTGCAAAATGCAGCCGCGCCTGCTTTAGCCCGGTGGCAATCGCTTCGCCTTCGTTACCGGTTGTTTTTAATACTTCATTGGCAATCGCTGTCGCTTTTTCCCGTATCTTTTTGGGCTGGTTCTTATAAGATGGCGGGTAATCTCCGTTATACCAGGGCATAGCTCCTCCTTTTTATTAACCAAACACCAAAAAAAAATGAAAGTTTGAACAAATCCGCTTTTAGGCGGTTATCTGGTTATGACAAATCCATTTGAAAAACAACCCAAGGCCGGTATGATTGCCGCAGTGCTGCTCGGCAGCGTAGCCCTGGGCGCGGTTGCCTATTTGTTCCTGACCGACAACGGCTCCGAAATGCGCGGCAAAACGAAAAAGAGATTAAAAGCTTTCGCTAAAGACAAAGCGATCAGGGCCGTCAGCGAAAAAACCGGTTTCCCTAAAAAAGCGGTCAAGGCGGTTGCCGACCATATTTTGAAACATTAACAACGGTTAATCTAAATATCCCTTTAACACCCAGCTGCGGGAATTGGCGCGAAGCCGGGCCAGCGCTTTATCTTTAATTTGACGTACCCGTTCGCGGGTGAGTTCGTACTTATCCCCGATCTCTTCCAGGCTATGCGCCTGCCCGTCACCTAAACCAAAAAACAGGGTTAATACCTCTCTTTCTTTTTCAGCCAATACGCCCATGCTTTCAGCCACCTCGATCGACAAAGATTCGCTCATCAGCCCCTTGTCTGTCCCTGGTTCCGGACTTTGCAGCACATCCAGTAAAGTATTGTCTTCTTCACTGGAAAACGGCGAATCATAGGAGATATGCCGGCCGGAATGGCCCAGAACATCCGTTACTTTTTCCGCCGTAATTTCCAGGCTTTCAGCCAACTCTTCCGGTGTGGGCTGCCGCTCATATTGCTGTTCCAAAGCTGAAGCAGCTTTGGCTATTTTGGAGAGGTCCCCGACTTTGTTCAGGGGCAGCCGGATCATCCGCCCCTGCTCATTGATGGCCGACAAGATGGATTGCCTGATCCACCATACCGCGTAGGATATAAATTTAAAACCTTTGGTTTCATCAAAACGCCTGGCTGCTTTAACCAGCCCGACGTTGCCTTCATTGATCAAATCACCCAGCGTTAGCCCTGAGCTTTGATATTGTTTCGCTACCGAAACTACGAACCTGAGGTTGGCGGTTGTTAACCGCTCTAACGCCGCCTGGTCGCCTTCCCGGATTTTTTGCGTTAAGATCACCTCTTCCTGCGGAGTAACCATCGGAATCCTGGCAATATCGGACAAATATTGATTCAACGATGCGCTCTCCCGATTGGTGATCGACTCACTAATTTTAAGTTGCCTCATTATGAAAATAATTAAAAGTGTAGGTTAAAGATTGGATAGAATTACAATGATTCACCCGCGCTTGCGGTAGACAGGTAGTATGAAATCTTTAACATACAAAGATAAGCACAAAGCGAAAAAATAGTGTTAACTGGATGTCAGGAAGTGAGTTGCACCGCTTTCGGGGTAGTTTTGCCGATCCTTTTGTCGCGGCGGGAGATCAATTCGCAGAGGGCAATGGCAGCTTCTTCGAAATCTTCGTGGCCGTCTTTGAGCTGCAGCCAGTTGGGTTCAAAGGCTTCCTCATCGCCAAATTCAAAATCCGTAACGGCAGGTATCCCGGCTTTTAAACTCGCATGATCTTCCCGGCGGCTAGCGATCCAGATGCCGTTGTGCTGGGGATTTTTACCCACCTTACGAAAAATTAAAACAATTTTGCCTTCAAAATAGATATAATACATACCAACAGCCGGTTTGATCACCACGTTGGCCGGCAGGTAGTCCAGCAGAAAATCAAAAGGCATACGTTTTGTCATGTCAAACAAAGGTAAGCTATAATAGGATTTACCGCCAGCCCAGTGCAGGTGCGACATGCTCCACTATTGCCGATAGGACATGGACATTGTACTCAACACCCAAGGTATTGGGTATGGTCAAAAGTAGTGTATCGGCTTCCTGTATCGCTTCGTCCTGCGCCAGTTCTTTGATGAGCTGATCCGGTTCGGCAGCATAACTCTTTCCAAAGACCGCCCGTTTACCAACTTCGATGTCCCCAAAGCTGTCGGCCCCTTTTGACTGGCCAAAGTAATACCGGTCCTGATCAGTGACCAGCGCAAAGATAGACCGGCTGACCGAAACCCTGGCTTCGCGCTCATGCCCGGCTTTTTTCCAGGCTTCTTTGTATAACCTGATCTGCTCGGCCTGCTGGATATGGAAAGGTTTGCCGCTTTCATCAAATTTCAAAGTAGAACTTTGCAGATTCATGGCGTTCTCGGCCGCCCAAACGGCGGTGGCGTTCGAAGCGGCTCCCCACCAGATACGTTCCCGCAATCCTTCCGAATGTGGTTCCAGGCGTAATAAGCCCGGCGGGTTCGGGAACATCGGGTAGGGGTTAGGCTCGGCAAATCCGTCACTGCTTAATTTATCCAAAAATTCCAAAGCTTTCCGGCGGCCCATTTCGGCATCGGTTTCGCCTTCAGCCGGTTTGTACCCAAAATAACGCCAGCCTTCGATGACTTGTTCCGGCGAACCCCGGCTGATACCCAGTTGCAAGCGCCCGCCCGAGATCAGGTCGGCAGCGCCGGCTTCTTCGACCATATATAGTGGGTTTTCATAGCGCATATCGATCACGCCGGTGCCAATTTCTATTTTGCTGGTTTTGGCCCCGATAGCCGAAAGCAATGGAAAGGGCGAAGCCAATTGGCGCGCGAAATGGTGAACGCGGAAATAAGCGCCATCTATCCCCAGTTCTTCGGCAGCCACGGCCAGGTCGATAGCTTGCAATAAAGTGTCGCCCGCGTTACGGGTTCCATAAGAAGGATGGTCAGACCAATGCCCGAATGATAAAAATCCTATTTTCTTCATCCAGCAAAGGTAAGGAAGATTCAAACAATTGCGGTCCGCCGGAAGTTTATGTCAGGTGACTGCGAAAACACCCCATTTCCTGATTGCCCGGCTCCTGCTCATCCTGGGCTTGTGCGGCTTATTAGCCGCCGAGGGTTTGCTGGGCTTTCGTTTGCGCGCCTTATCCGCGCAGCAAGAGGAAATCAAAGCCGATAATGCCCAGGTGAATAATATTTCGCTTGGCCTGCTTTCCGTGGATAACTGGCGCAGCCAGGTGTCAGGCATCATTAACCAGCAGGTCCGGCATTTTAAACTGACCGCTAAACAGAAACGGCAATTACAGACCGAGGTGGAGCAGGTATTGAACGCTTTAATTGATAAAGCCGAGGCCATGGTGAACCAAAAACCAAAAAGCCTGGGGGGTAAGATCCGTAAGCTGGCCGTAAAGACTTTTGTGAAGACCGATAAGATCCGTGCGCAGGTGCCTGCTTTCGCCCGCTCTATTGTTGCTAAAGCAGATAACCCAAATCAAAAGGCTAAGTTAAGCGATTTGGCGATGAGCAAATTTAATGACCTGCAACATAGCGGCAGTATGGACAGCACGCTAAACGCGAACCATGCCTTGCTTGATAAAATGTACCATAAATACCAGGTCAGCTCTACAGAGCAATTAAATTCAAAACTGGATAGCCTGCTGGCATCCATCCGCGCAGCGATGTACCACTATTGTTTTGCGATGCTGGGTTGTATCTTAATCGTGCTTGGTTTGTGGTGGTTATTGCGCCACCGGGTGGAACTGCACGGCACCTTATTTATCCTGTCCCTATTGTTCGCCTTTATTTTGCTGGCCGTCGGGTTAAGCGCTTCCATGATCGAGGTGGATTGCCGGATCAGGACGCTGGACTTTGTATTGTTAGGGCAGCATGTGGTATTTAAAAACCAGGTGTTGTTTTATGAAAGTAAAAGTATCCTTGGGGTGGTGAAGGTATTATTAAAACAGCCGGCCATAGATTCTATTGGCGTGGGTATTTTAATTCTTTGTTTCAGTATTGTTTTTCCGGTGATGAAGTTGAGTGCGACAGGCATACACCTATTGAGCAAACGCAAGATCGCCGAAAATAAAATCATCAAGTATTTCGCTTTTCAATCGGGCAAATGGAGCATGGCAGATGTGATCGTGATCGCTATCCTGATGACCTATATCGGGTTAAACGGGCTGCTGGATAGCCAGCTGGCGATGCTCCATATCAATAGCCGTGACCTGACGCTGATCACGACGAACAATACGGCGCTGCAACCGGGTTATATCATTTTTATCAGTTTCGTTTTATACGGGCTGATCCTGTCGACCATACTCAAATATATTACGCCTTATGATGCGCACTAACCTGTTTTTATGCATTGGGCTGAGCGCGTTGCTGGCGGGCGCGGCATTTTCGGGCTTCCGCCTGGCTGCCCTGTCTGCCGAGCGGGTGCAGGTAAAAGAGGATTACAGCCTGGCCAATAGTGTAACCTTTGGCTTATTTTCCATCGATAAATGGCGCGACCTGATCACCGAAGTGATGGGCGACCAGGTACAGGGTTATCATATCACGCTGAAACAAAAGCGTGACCTGCAAATCAGTGTGGAAAAAGAGCTGCACGGGCTGATCGGGAAGACGGTGGCAGCAATCAATAAACCGCAAAAGGGTTTAGGTAATAAGCTAAAGAAACTGGCCTTTAACGCGCTGGTCGATTCGGGAAAACTGCAGCAGCAGGTAAGGCCCTTCGCCAAAACTATTGTCGCCAAGGTAACCAGCCCTGAAAGCCAGGAACGGTTAAAAAGCATAGCCAGCAGTAAGGTGAACCAGCTCACCAACCAGATCTACGACAGCACCAGCGAGGCAGATAGTGCCGTTACCAAATATGTTTATCAAAAATATAAGGTTGCTGATCCGGAGGCGCTCAATAAAAGCATTGATGCACGGCTGGCTGTATTAAAAACAAGGTTGATACAGTATGTTTTTATCCTGTTAGGTTGTGTGCTGGCGGCATTGTTACTATGGTGGGCCTTGCGTAAACAGGTGAATTTGCAAACGGCCTTGTTTGTTTTCGCTTTGCTTTTCGCGCTGGTGCTGTTAGCTGTGGGCAGCCTGGTGCCGGTAATAGAGGTGGATGCGCGCATCCAGACACTGAACCTTTCCTTACTCGGCGATCAGATACAATTCCGTAACCAGGTTTTATTTTATCAAAGCAAAAGTATCCTGGGCATTGTAGCAACTTTAATAGGCCAAAACAAGCCCGATGCGGTGCTGGTGGGTATATTGATCTTGTTATTTGTGCTGGTATTACCCTTGCTGCGCCTTATTGCCAAAGGCATCCATATCCTCAGCCCTAAAAAAGTAGCGCAACACCCGGTGGTGCTTTACCTGACCTTTGAGCTGCATAAATGGGATATGGCTGATGTGATGATCGTCGGCATGCTGATGACTTATATTGGTCTGAACGGTATCCTGAAAAGCCAGCTGGCCAGCTTAAATATTCACAGCGGCGCGCTGAATGTCGCCACCGGCAATGGCACTTCCCTGCAGCCGGGTTATTTTATTTTTGCCGCCTATGTGTTTTTTGCGCTGCTGCTGTCGTATATCCTGAAACGGATCACCCCTCACCGCACGGCTTAAAAAAATGATGTTTGCAAATGGCTAAATTTAGTTTTATAAAACTTAACCGTCCCCCTTGTTGTTGTCCGGTGTATATATGCAGAAATTCTTGTTTCAGTAGCCGTCGCTTCACCGCTTTATAAAACCCCTATGAAAACACCGGTTACGCTTGTCTTGCTTTGTCTTGCGCCATTTTTGGCCTGCGCACAAAACGCACTGTCACAGACGCTTCCAAAGGCATTGATCCCCCGCGCGGAACATAAAAAAATTGCAGGTAAGGACACCACCATCGAATCGGATACCTCTAAAGAGACGAAGGAACCACGCTACTATTATCTATCGGTGAATGCTGATGTTTTCGTGAATACCAGGGGCGGCGCTGCAACTGGGTATCAGCCGGGGTTCGCCGGAACAAGTCATCGAAGGCTGGCGTTATTTTGGGTACAAACCGGCTGAAGGCG
>Ga0206923_1163_pt1 | contig 13248 bp, 15 predicted proteins | sample Alteio_BWOrgHeat_64_FD_152961 | JGI IMG/M metagenome (GOLD analysis project Ga0206923, IMG submission 152961) | Enriched cells from forest soil in Barre Woods Harvard Forest LTER site, Petersham, Massachusetts, United States -... | ecosystem: Environmental > Terrestrial > Soil > Temperate forest >...
CGACGGAATGGTGGCCAGATTTTACGTCATCAATGGTTCGTGCAGCCGCCTGGACACAGGCAGCCAGCATTATGTCTCCAAGGGAACGGGCAATAAATTTTCTCATCACCACACCAGATGATGTCTTCACGAAAGACGATGGCGTGGATTGGTGTTCGATGGCTGAGAACATGAACACGCTGGCGGCAAGTCTTCATCTCTCAATCGACCGTAATGGCGTCATCGCGAATCATGTTCAGTGGACTGCGGGAGGACAAGCTATCGCTGCCACTGGTCTCAAGACCGAAATTGTGCCAGACATGATGGGGCATGTGCGTGCCGGCTACTATAAGTCTCTGTTACATCAAAGCAAGCCCTAACTCTGATTTACAAGTTCCTTCCGGACGCACCCACACGCGCCGGCGTCCGTCCACCGTCTACACTTTCGACCGCTAACAGTGGGCGTCGCATCCTTGGGCAGACTAATTTTCGATTTGCACGTCGATGTGCTGTCATATGCCCACAGCAAGGTGCCAGTTGAAAGACCGCCCGGACCGCGACCGTCTTGCCCACCGCTTTCATTGCACCAAGGGAGCGGCGTGATCCGGTGAGACTGCTGTTGAGATTGGTGACCAACAATGCAGAACCGCTACGTAGGTGATATCGGCGACTACGTGAAGCTGAGCATTCTTCGTGCTCTGTCTCCAGGATACCATCTCGGTATTGCATGGTGGCTCTACCCGGATGAGAGCCACAACAAGGATGGACGGCACATCGAATATCTTGAACGACCTGAACAGTGGCGACACTTTGACCCCAACCTGTTCGACGTTCTCGCCGAGATCGTGGCATCCGACCGGAGGGATGTTCGGGCACTGGAAACTGCTGATATCCTCCCAGGAGCCATCTTCGCCAGCGAGGAGATGCCTGTCCGAGGACCGAACACGGACCGTCCACACGAGCGCCGGCAATGGCTCAGGAGTGTTCATTCCGCGCTCGAAGAAGCCACCATGGTATTCCTTGATCCCGACAATGGGCTTGAACCTGCTGGCTACAGACCCGGCTCATCCAAGGCAGGCAAGAACATTTTGATCAGCGAGCTATGTGAATTTGCGACGCCGAGACGCTGCTTGATCGTCTATCACCACCACACTCGCCGGGAGGGCGGACACCATTCTGAAATGGAGTTTTGGACAGATCGTCTCCGGGCGAGCGGATTCTCCACGGTGGACGCTCTGCGGGCCAGACCATACTCGCCACGAGTCTTCTTTCTACTTGACGCCCCAGCAGGTGTTCGGCGGCGGGCGAAGCAGATAGCAGTGACATGGGATGGGTGGATTACGTGGCACCCAGACAGGGCCACAGACGACGATATCCTTTCCCACGCACCGTCGAGGAACCAGACGGACCTGACCAGCGCAGGAGTCTCGCCGAAGTTGCTGGACATGGCATCCGAGCCGTCCACGCCGTTACTGCCCCTGCCAGAGCGATCCGCTCGGCGCGGGAGGGGTGCCAGTACACAAGTCGGGTACGTCAATCGAAACGGGCAAGAGGTCATCCGGAGAACAGATAATCCCGGCACCGATCACGGCCAGTACGTCTATGTCCTGCGTTGCCAAGCCTGCGGACATGAATACGGCGCGAACGGCTCGGACATATGGTTGCGACGGTGCCCAGGGCACGATCGGGGAGCACCGGGCCTTGCATTCTGAGCCTGTGGAAAGCCTACGCTGCCGCCATCTCCCGCATCGCTCTGATTGACCCGATGCCAGCCAAGCATCAGCAGGTTGTTGAATAGCCCACGGGCTTCGTCGTCAAAACCATGCCACATTTCGCTCCTATGATCGGACGCAATGCGTCTGCTCCTCGCCCTATTTGTTTTCGCCGTCTCCGCGAACGCCCGAGCCCAAAATCCATGGGGCTACGCGCCGTATCCTCCGAGCCATGCACCATATGGCGGACCGTACTCCCCACCTGTCCAGAACCGCTCGCCAGCCTCGTTCACACAAACCATGCTGGACGCACACAACGTCATCCGCGCGAGGGTCGGCGTTCCACCGTTAGTCTGGTCGGCGAGAATTGCTGGGGTGGCGCGGGATTGGGCTAACCACTTGATCACCACGGGCGCCTTTGGTCACCGCCCCGACAACCGCTACGGCGAGAATATCTATTCCATTTCAAACGGTAGTGCATCGCCGGCCCAAGTGGTCGGATACTGGGCCGAGGAAGCACGCGGATATGATATACAACGCGATACCTGTTCGGGTGTGTGCGGCCACTACACGCAGATCGTCTGGTGGAAGACGCAAGCCGTTGGGTGCGCCGTGGCTGGAGACGGGCGGCGCGAAGTATGGGTGTGCAACTACGATCCGCCGGGGAACGTCATTGGCTACCGACCATATTAAATGAGCGAAAGCCGGCGCTACGCGTGCCGCGCACATAGCGCTGCTGAAGTTGCTCACGTCAGATCGCGGCTACCTCGACAACTGCTGCCCTCTGGCAAGGGACCTTATAAGATCACATGCCCACTGATCGCCCGCTGCACAGTCTTCCTGCACGCGACCCATGAAACTCGGGTGATTTCGTTGGCATCCGCCTATGAGAAGACACACAGCAACGCCGATAGTTCGCAACAATACCGGATAGGATGACCGATAAGGGCATCACGGCGGGCACCGGTCTGCATTCAGCCCCCTGCCATCTCCCGCGTCGCTTTCACCGGTAGCTTCAATACCTTGCAGAGCGCGGACAGGTTCTCATCGCGCGGGCGACAGTGATCTCTCTCCCAGAAATAGATGCTTGCGGTGCTGACGCCGACCTGTTCTGCAACTTCTGCAACCGATAGTCGACGTTTGAGCCGAGCGTCACGGAGACAGGTTGCGAAGTTTGACTTGCGGGGCAATTATCTGATCCTTACCTATGGCAAAAACGCGAAACCATAGTCAGCGTATGGCTGGATCGTAAAGTAATCAAAATGTGATCATAGCAGGAGTTTGGCGCGATCAGCCCTCACCGGGAGGCACGGCGGCATACGTTTCTATAATATTCCCAACCGATCCAATGCACAAACGATTGCCCACAATGTCGGAGGCGCATTAAAGTCATTATTTATCCGGCAACCCGGCGTTGCGAAGACCGATATTGATCGTCTTCTCGCGCAACGCCCAGTACTTTGGATTGGTCAGATCAGGCACGCCTGCGACTATTCGTTTCAAGGTATTGAATTCCGGCTTTAACCTTATTGCTTCGGCCAATTCCAGCCTGGCTTCCTCGATGTCGCCTTTGAGACCCATAGCTCCCGCCAAAGCAAAGTGCACGTAAGACAGCCCCGGATTCTCGGCACGTGCTCGCTTCAGAAGTTTGATCGCCTCGTCGATGTGCCCGAGCAAGAGATGGGCATAGCCTAGAGCCCACAGGCCGGTTGCCAGACTGGGGGCGCGCGGGTTGAGTTGAATCGACTTCTCGATGTACGGGATCGCCTCCTCCGGCTGCCCCAATAGATTCAGCACTATGCCCATCTGAACGAGCGCGCCGGTGCTATTGCGATCGAGTGCAATCGCTGTTTGAAAGGCATTGAGCGCGTCCTCCAATCGGTTTTCCCGTCGGAGGAGCTTTCCCTTGGCGTAATGCGCCTCTGCGCTGTTCGGATCGATATCAAGCGCCTGCCGGATCAGTATCTCCGCGTGGGCTCTGTCCACGTCGGGAGAATTACTCCATCCGTCCAGAATGTCGGACACGAGCACGTTGGCGAGCCCGATCATGGCGCCGCTGGAGCGCGCATCGATCGCAAGGGCGCGCTCGAAGAAGCCTCGCGCCGCCTGACTGTTCTCTCGCGAGGGCAGTCGATTGAACGCGGCCCTTCCGCGCATCGTGTAATCCCGGGCATCGGGATCGTTGGGATGTTCCTGCTCACTCCGCCGACCCACCGCGTCAATCAGCTCGCGGTTCAGGGTGAGGAATATGCGAGAGATTACATCATTTTGCAGCTCCGGCAGGACCCGGCGCTCTCCGTTGAAGCGATCCGCCCAGATATGGGCGCCAGTCTCGGCGTCGATCAGTTGGGCGTTGATCTGGACTTGCTCGCCTGTCCGTCGAACGCTGCCTTCCAGAACGTAGCGAACGCCGAGTTCCCTTCCGATCTGCTTCACGTCCACCGCCTTGTCTTTATACGTGAAGGCTGTGGTGCGGGCGATGACAAAGCTCCCCGAAATGCGCGAGAGATCGGTGGTCAGGTCCTCGGTAATCCCATCGGCAAAGTACTGCTGCTCGGGGTCATTGCTGACATTGGCGAAGGGCAGCACAACGATCGAAAGACGCGGGGCGCCCGGCGCGGTTGCCGGTCTTGTGACGTACCAGCCCGCTCCGGCGACGCTCACGAGCAAAAACATGCACGTCCCAGCCCACATGGTGAGGCGCAGGCGTCTTGGCGCTGCCGTCCTCGGGGTGGGGGCGGTGAGTTCGACGCCCTCGAAGCGAACACGATAGGCGTGGATCGGACGGGCGATGTTCTTCACGACTTGCTCGCCGATATCCTCGAAAGAGAACCCGAGCTTGTCGCGCACCTGGTCGAACGCCGCCTGGCTGACGCAAATCCCACCCGGTTCCGCCAGCGCTTCAAGCCGCGCCGCGACGTTGACGCCATCGCCGAAGATGTCCTTGTCCTCGACAATGATGTCGCCGAGGTTGATGCCGATGCGGAACTCGATGCGCTTAGCCTGAGGCACGCCGGCGTTGCGCTCGGCCATGCCGCGCTGGACCTCGACAGCGCAGCGCACGGCATCAACCACGCTGGCAAACTCGACCATCATGCCATCGCCGGTTGTCTTGACGATACGGCCGCGATGTTCCTTGATCTTGGGATCAACCAGCGACCGGCGATGCGCTCGCAATTGCGCGAGCGTGCCCTCCTCATCGACACCCATCAGCCGGCTGTATCCAGCCACGTCTGCCGCCAGGATGGCGGCGAGCTTGCGTTCGATCCGTGGCAGCCCCATCGTTCAACTCGCTGAACGCAACCGTTTCCCTATCGCTACCATGATACACGTGTTGGCGGAGACTGGAAGCCGGGTCGATGGAGCGCCCCCTCCGATGGGCACTGCTCGCCATGCCATGGTGGTGCTCACCGCATCAGCACCAGTCTTCATGGTCCATTTAGCTAGACCCAGTCGTGCGACCAAGTCGGTTAAGCGCCGCCCCATAGTGGCAGTCTGGCGTTGAGCGAACTACGACGCGGGTTGACGCGCTGCTGCGATCCAGTTGGACTCACCGAGATGATTGCTGGCGCAACCGTATAGTGTTCGAGTGCATGCCCGCCTCCATTCTGCCCGGCAAGAGAAGGGAAGCCGTGGGAATACCCAGGGAAGGCTCGTCGGACACGAATCGCTTGCCGAAGCTACGTCTCGGGTTTCTGCTCTTTTCTATGCAATGCGGCGCGATCGACAAGGCGATGGAGGCACGCGACGAGGAGACTGGCTAGTTCTGTCGATTGGAGTGGCGGTCGCTCAGCGAACCGCGAGCGAAGGATTTCAATTTGACCGTCACGCCAGCACTGGCAGTTAATCCATCGCCAGAATCACCCAACCGTCACATCCGCTCCCGCCATTGCCCCACCAGACATTGCGCAAGCGAGAGGACGTGTGCGGAGCCTCGTTTTGCCAATCTTCTTACCCACGATGTCACGCACGATATCGGTTATCCGATCCCATTCGGCATCGTTTGGATCGAGGGGACACGCCAAAGTCGCGAGCGCATCGCCGCTGGCGGGAACGCAGAGATAGATTGGATACGCAAGCTCAGCCTTGACCAACGCTGAATTGAGTTGTGCGGTGATTTCGTTGATTGACTGTCGAATTGCATCACGCATTGCAATGAGACTGTCTGTTGACGACTCGTTTGGCATAATGAACCTCTCTGAAATGTAGCTGCGGTGATATTTATCGAATTAGTAATTTAGGAAGGCACGGTGAACCGTGTGCTCACCGTGCTTGAGGTTTTACCTGACCATCTATCTTGACGCCATCGAGCGTCGCGTAGCTTCCGACACTGACCCTCACCACGCCATTCACAATCTGTAAGAGTCCAGCGTCCAGAAGCCGGTGAAGATCGGCTCGCAGCAGGATACCGTCCAATGCGGCGTTGTTTCCAGCACGCCACGATGAGCCTGGAAGATGCGCGGCTTCAAGTACTTCCCGCACCGACTCGCCCGTGATCGCGCATCGCCAGTTCCATGCGTTGCCAACCCTCTCGCGGAAGGCTGCCTGTTCGGGGCGCGATTCTACCTCTCGCACCCGGACTGCAACGCCGTGCACGGCAGCCGAATCCTGGATGAAGTATTGATCTGACGGCGCGAACTCATCTCGGTCCTCCAACCGCGCGGTGGTATCTGACACGGCGCGAACGGTGGCTCGCGCGAAGGCAGTGCCTTCACGGTCAGTCACCGTGACACGGCGATTGTCCACCAGTGCGGCGTCTGACACGTTGAACAACGCAGCGGTCGGATCATCGACTTGCAGCAGCATCGATCAAGCCGCAGCAGTAGTGGAATTGCGAAACGACACGATCTTCGCCTCTCCGTAGCTGGATCGGGCACCCCCTCTTCGAAACCGCACTGGGATCGCTTGCGCCATTTCCTGCCAACTGGTGGCAGCCCCTTGGGTGAGGCGTCGTCTTAGGTCAATAGTTAGATTGGCTGGAAGGGGGAAACGGGGATCAGCGATCCAGATGGTACAGTGATCATCTGCTGCTCGCACGCCGCGACCCATTCCTTGCGCGAGCCGCCGCATCGTGTCTGCGCGACCTTCACTTGCAAGGATGTTGCGTGCGTCCTGAGCGAGCCTACCCCGGTGTTCCAGTGCTGCGGTCAAGACTGCTTCGCGAAGCTCATCAGGGCGCGGAACAGGCAGTCTGACGATGACCACGTTGTCGATCATATGCGGCATGTCGAGGCCTGCCCAGGCGGCGGGCGTCACCAGCACACCAGTCGGGTCTGCGCGGAACCTTTCGATATGTGGCGTCAGGGGTTGACCGCGCTGTTGAGCTATGACCCCAGTGCCGAGCCTCTGTGCAAGCTCCTGCACATCAGCATAGCTGGCGCACAAGACCAATGTCCGCCCCGTTTGCGCTGCCTCCTGAACCATCAACGCGGTGTAATCGAAGAAGGGCGCATTGGGCAGACCGTCTGCCGTGAATGGCAACGGGACGGCGCGATCTGCAAGGCGAAATTCCATGATGCCGAAGTTCGGAGGAGACACGTGCACCTGCTCCACCTTCCAGAACCCCATACGCCGACACGCCGCCGCCAGATCGTCTTCCTCGTGCTTCCCCAGCGTCGCCGACATCAACACAACCTGCTTGTCACGCAGCGCTGTTCCGAGCCATCCAGCCGCATCTACTGCGGCTACAGCCATAACTGGTCCAGCGCCGGCGTCCAGCACAAGCGCCGCTCCCGTCTTAGTTAGATCAACGGTGGCGAACTGAACCAAATCATCAGCGGTATCACTAAGCGTCTCAGATAACTCGGGTAGCTCGCCACCGGATGCGGAGCGAAATTGGTTTGCGATGACGCGCACTTCCTGCGCCATCGCCGGGTCGCGCCAAATTATCTTTTCAGAATCCACAGTCACCCGTGCTCGAAGCAGAGCCAATGAGACGGCGATGTCGACCGAGCCGATCTCTTCTGGAAGCCAGCAATCGCCGCAACATGGTTGATGGTGCTGATCGGTTAGCGGCGCGGCGAAGTGCTGGGCCTGCGATGGTCTGAAGTCGATCTGCCACGACGAACTGCACGACTGGCCGACACCAAGACCGGCGCATCACTCCGCGCCTTGTCGGACGCCGCCTGTGCCGTGATCGATTCACAGCCCCGGATCAGCGATCCGGCGTTAGCGCGACCGGGCGGTTGATCCTCCACATCTTCGCCGCCCTTGGACAGTTCGAGGTGGAGCTTCTGCGTGAGCGCACACGAACTGCACTGGCAGCCAGCCGCGCCCGTGGTCGTGTCGGTGGTCGTCCTCCGGCGTTGAACGCCATCCAGGTCAGGGCGGCGAAGGCAATGCTGGCATCTGGCACCATGACCGCCGCCGAGGTCGCCCGGCAGGTCGGGTGCAGTCCCTCGACGCTGTATCGCCATGTGCCGGGTGGACGGACAGCCGTTGCCGAGAGCGGGATGCCAGCCGCCGCCTGATGGCATTGCACTACCGCACGCGCGCAGAGGTCTGGCACTGCTGAGGATTGGTTCGCAGTGGTTGCCGCACCTTCCCAGTGCGGGAGTTTTCGACCGGCTGCTCCGTCAAGTCGGATGCCGAAGCCGTCATCGTGCATGTCGTTGTCTCGGCACTGCGAGAGGCATGGGGCGCATGGCTCCGAGGTTGTGGACATGATCTTGCGCCGTCCACCGTTGCCCGTTGGCGTTCAATCTTGCTGGCCACCCTGACCTATGGTGCCGATCACTGGTCGAGACCGGAGCATAGAAGGTGGATCGTCGGGTCGATGCTATATCGCCACATTCTCAAGGATCGCCTAGAGTCCCGGCCGGTGTCATGTCGGGCGACAGCCTTGCGGTCGGCGGCCTAGCAGTCATCGTCGGGCGGATCGTTGTCGCCCGACAGCAGCTTTCGCAGTTCGGCATCCAGCGCATCCAGCTTAGCGATCTGCACCTTCAGCTCCTCGCGCGACGGAAAGTGCGCCTGCCACTGCATCTTCTGTCGCGACAGATGCAGCGCCTTCATCTCGGCATCAGTGAGGAACCACGTGCCATGCGCGATCTGATTTCGCACATTGTTCAGCGCAAGACACTGCGAAAAGATGCCACGCACACGTTTCGAAAGGTCTGGGTGATCGATGTATCGCGGCACATAAAAGCGTGTGAGAATTCCGACAAGAGCGCGGAAGTCGATCTGCGCGAGGATCGGGTCAGCCGACTCTGGCTCCAGGTTAGTCGTTGTATAAAATATAAATCTAAGCCAATACTCGACCTGCGAAAACTTCACAATGAACTCGCCGACCAGCACGTATACAAAGTCGATCCGGGAATTCGTCCCGAGCATACCTGCCTTCATGGATGCGATCAGATCACGTAGCCTCTGCTTTGCCTCATCCTGTTGCCGCAATGCATTAATGATTTCCCAGCCATGTTCCGAGATCAGAAATTTCCGCAGCCGATCACGCGAGGCGGCGTCGCTGTCTCGAAGGTGGAGTAGATAGCGCTCGACCTCCTCCTCGGTCAGACGGTGCGGTGTGGAGTCATCGCTGTCCGACGACATGGGGTGACCTCAAAAAAGTTTGCCGAATGGCGGTAGCTTAGCACCGTAAAGCAATAACGCCATCCGTATGCCTCTTGATCCATCGTCATGTGCAGCATTGCGTTCAACGCGTTCGGAAATCCCTGCTCCCCTATCGCATGTAGATCGCGTTCCTGCGCCTCAGGCCAGCGACCTGACCGACCGATGACGTGCGGCCGTAGCCTACAACATCTCATTTCCTGTCTCACATGGGACTATAACGCAACGATACCAGGGGTCTCGATTCTGCCTACCGATTTCAGTGAGACAGATCGGTGGTGGGATTTATGTAACAGATTGCGCGGGTATGACTATCTTCCCCAACGGAGAGCCAGAATGCAGTGGTTCCAGCAACCGGACCGTTACCGCAATTCCGAGAGGGCCTCCAGCAAATCGTGGGGCTGGCAGTCTACTTACTCACCAGTCGGGATGTATGACGACGCGCCGAATTCGGAAGAATAGGCGTGCGACTGGATAAGCCCACCGACGTGTCGCGCTACTTCCCGACTACTGAGTAATGCAGTGGCGCTCCGGCAATCGGCGTGTTAGCCGCTCATCCGGCACCGCGATCCGCACGGCCATCTTTCTCGAATTATATATTCCTGCTCCGGAATGAGGTATTTGTGCGCCGCACTCCGTCCTCGACATTGGTTGCGCCTTTACTAGCTTGAGTTGCCTGGCACGCGTCTGCGCAGGCATTGCAGCGCCCGAGGTTGTCCCCGACGCGTCCTGCGGCCCAATCATGTGAACCATAAGCGGTGCAGTGCAGCCCAGACTTGGTGAATCGAGAGCGTGAAACAGAAAAGTTGCCACTCTCCGCAATATCGTGGCATAGGGCTGAACGAGATCAAACGCTTTTTACTGGAACTTCTTCTCAAGGACCGGAAGCTTCGGCCTGACCGCTCTTTCGCAGAATTCTTTGCCGCCCGCAGCATATGCTCTATCTGTGACTCCCTTAGCTGCACCTATCATACCAGTTATCTCATCCATATCGTTATCGGTCGTGTTGTCACCTACATAAAGACCGACACGGGCTTCCATTCGTTTGCTCCATTCTGGGCTGCGGATATGGCAGAGGCGAGCACCTTCAAGGAGTGCAACCGCTCCCTTTATATCCTCCTTGTTGGCTTGCAACCAATCGTGCCCAGACGCCGGGTGTGGAACTAGCGTCCGTCCATTGCTGTGCTCCGTAGGATCGATTATCGATCCATAGAAGATGTCCACAGGCTCACCATCGTCGCTCTCTGCACCAAGAGACAACATCCATCCCTTTTGTCCAGCAAACTTGCCATCTTTTATCTCCACGTAGAGGTTCATACCATCGCTGGCAGGGTCATATTGCAAAATTGTCGCCGTAACTTTGTCGCCAAGATCGGGGCCGGTATCAAGGTCCGAATCACGCGACGGGGCAAGTCGAAGCGTTTCGTTTCCCCCCTTCTTGTAGTGAACAATTGTCCCCTTTGGGACGTTGGGATGCGTTCCACCCAATAGTTGAACGTAGCCGCTGTAGTTGTGCCGAGAGGGAATCACTATCTTGATCAGCGGGTGAGAAGCCACAAGTGGCGAAAGCGCAGGGTTGTCTGACATCGCGCCGAGGATGATCGGCAGACCGGCCGGCAGAGAGTGGCAGCCAGCAATATCGCCAGTGCTATCAAGCCACTGCCTAAATTTAGCCGCTGTGTCGCAGACCTTTGCTGTATTGGCTCCTCCCCCATCGTCACCCAGAATTGCCGACGTTCCTGGCAGCGGTTCCTTCCAGGCCAGATGTGGCTTGCTGTCTGCGTTGCATGGTAGTTGAAATAGAGTAAGCGCCATACCGATGGAGGTGACGCTCAAGAAGTTTGCCCAGGCTGGACGGTGATGCATGTCGGCTCCTGAAGGGCGAAGCCTCGGGGCTTGTTTGGCCGGCGGCTCCAATTGTCGTATTTTTAAAGAAGCGGCGCCCTGGTTCGTTGAACTTGGGTCATCTGCGGCAAGGAGCCTTGGATTATAGTCGCGTCCAGGTCGAGTATCAAATGGCTACATCGCCGGCGGTGATCGCCTTCAGCCACCCAGGGTTATGGCTCCGACGATTCCTGAAACTGCCCATCTGAACCGATTGAAACGAACGCGGAACACGTATAATGTGGAGCTAAAAGAGAAAGGCTTGGCGCTCATGGCTGTCGGACGAATGCCGCGCTGGATGTGCTCTTTACTGGCTGCCTGCGGTCTCTCTTTGGTTGCATCACCTGTTTGGGCTCAGCGGACCGAATTCCGAGACCCTGCGGGTAACCCTCGTGGCTATGTCCAGCAGGAGGGTAGCCGTTCAGTTTTCAGAGACAATTCAGGCAATCCACATGGTTATTGGCAGCAGGAGGGCAACTGGCTCGTGCACCGTGACAATGCAGGCAACTTGCTCGACCGCCAACAGACCAAGTGATGTGTTTCGCCCTGATGTTCGGTGCGGAACGGCTTGGGGGTGACGGTCGAGATGACCGCGATTGGTCCGGCTCGCTTATGGAGCGGCAGCCATTCCGCAGCGATCAGGACACGCTAGCGTTCACCCGCGCCAGTCGGGTTACTCTGCCAGATTGGATTGTAGTGACGCTGCCTGCCCAATGAGTGCCACGACTGAATACCACTGGTCATCGGACACGTCGGCATGACCTTCGCCACCGACTTCGAAGCATGCCGCGAGCGCAGCCAGTTCGTCGCTCAATTGCAGCGATACAAGGATTGGCAGTCCGGGCATCGCAGTGTCTCGCGCCTGAGCAAGCGCGGTCCGCACATGGGCGAGCAGCGATACATCGATAGGGGCATCGGGATCACCGGCGGCTACATCGAAGCCAGCGCAGAGCGCGTCGAACTGTGGCGATTCGAGGCGAAGCGTGAAAATGGCGTTCTCCATCTACGCCGATACAGGCAGGGATCGGGATCGGCTGGCTGCCAGGTCAAACCCAGCCGCCACGCGATCCCCACCAGTCTGCTCACCAAGCACCCGATAGACACTCGCCCTGCCAATACCCAGCCTGCTGGCGATCTCCGTGGGCGTCACGCCATCAGCCTTCAATCGAACGATCTCGGCAGCCTGACGACTGACGGTCGGCACACGACCCTTGTAGCGACCTTCCCGCTGCGCCTTGGCGATCCCCTCACGTTGACGCTCCAGCATGGTCTCACGTTCAGCCTGTCCCACGGCACCGATGACAGCCAGCATCAGCCTCCCCATGGCGGTACTCGTGTCGAGCGGCTCGGCGCCAGACATCGAAAGGACGCGCAGGTTCACCTTCTTCGCTTCGAGGCGGGCGACGATGTTGAGTAGGTCGCTCACGGATCGCGCCAGACGATCCAGCTTGGTTACCGTGAGGGTATCGCCGTCCCGCACATAGTCGAGCGCCAGTTCAAGCTGATCACGTTCAACGACCGATGACACCTGCTCGCGGAAAACCTTCTCGCACCCCACGGTAAGGAGTTCGCGTTCCTGCGCCTCCAGACCGGCGACCTGACCGACCGATGACGTGCGGGCGTAGCCTACCAACATCACATTTCCTGTCTCACATGGGACTATAACGCAACGATACCACGGGTCTCAAATCTGTCTACCGATTTCTGTGAGACAGGTCGGCGGTGCCCCGCTGGGGGATGGTCTATTGGGACGGACATACTGTGAGACGATGTTGAAGGTGCCACCGTGTGTTGGGTGGTGTTTGCTCTGATGAGCTTGAACGGCGCATGGCGACGGCACTGATGTTGTCGAGGGCGGTGGCGGCTGGTGGCTTGGACTGATCCCTGCAAGCCGCCGTGGCGTTGCGTGAACGGTTTGGCGTGCTGTGATCGTCAGTCCCCTACGGCTTCGACTGCGACTTAATTCTGAGCAGATGGAGTTTCCAAATATCGAGGGAGGTACTCATCGTCTCCAACAGGAGTTTTCCCATGGCGGAAGCTTTTGGGTATTTGTCTTTGTCCATCGCGTCAATCATTGCAGCCATCCTTACGAGCCGTCTTTCACCTT
>Ga0206923_1165_pt1 | contig 13208 bp, 6 predicted proteins | sample Alteio_BWOrgHeat_64_FD_152961 | JGI IMG/M metagenome (GOLD analysis project Ga0206923, IMG submission 152961) | Enriched cells from forest soil in Barre Woods Harvard Forest LTER site, Petersham, Massachusetts, United States -... | ecosystem: Environmental > Terrestrial > Soil > Temperate forest > O...
TCCGTCATGCTGCCCAGCGGACCAAAATGCGCATTGCCGGCGGCGCTTATCAACGCATCAAACTTACCCGTTTGTTTAAACAGGCTTTCAATAGATTCGGTCGAACTGATATCGACCTGCAGATCGCCCGATTTTGATCCAACCTTAATTACTTCGTGCTCTTTTTCAAGCGCTTTGGTTACGTGTTTGCCGATGGTGCCTGTTGCACCGATAATAATGATCTTCATTGTTTGATGTTTATGCGTGTAAATTATCAAACTAAAATCAGCAATTTATATCAACACTTCCAAAACCCTGCCAATGAGTTTACTTTTAAATGAGAATGTATTGTTTGGATTTTTGTTTACAGACTAATATGAATACTCAAGCACCAAAATGCCTGCGCGCTTTTTATTTATCGCATTTTTAAATTACCTTCATCTCGCTTTTCCAATTTACAATGCCGGTAATAAAAAAATCACTCCAAATTATCCTGCTGATAGCCAACCTATCGCTCATCAGTTTCTTCTCATCCGCCCAAAAGCTTATTCCGCCGCCGGTTAACAATGAAGCCTGGACCAGGGATTATGAACCTTTCCGCATTGCAGGCAATTTGTATTATGTGGGCACATATGACCTTGCTTGTTATCTTATTACCACTCCGCAAGGAGACATATTGATCAATACCGGCCTGTCAGGTTCAATGCCTATGATACAGGCGCATGTAGAGGCGCTGGGATTCAAGTTTTCAGACATTAAAATATTACTCACAACCCACGCGCATTTTGACCATGTGGGCGCGATGGCTGACATAAAGAAAGCAACCGGCGCGAAAATGATGATACATGAACAGGACGCACCGGTACTGGCCGATGGCGGTAATTCCGATTATCTATTTGGCGGTAAGGGTAGTATGTTCGAACCTGTTAAGGCAGATCGCTTGTTGCATGATAAGGATGTAGTAAAACTGGGTGGTGTAGAAATAACGGTACTGCATCACCCCGGCCATACCAAAGGGGCGTGCAGTTTTTTATTTGATGTGAAGGACGAACGCCGCGCCTACCAGGTATTAATAGCGAATATGCCTACCATTAACGACGGAGAAAAATTTCCGTCAATGCCCACCTATCCCGATATTGGCAAGGACTACGCCTACAGTTTTGACGCGCTAAAAAAATTAAAGTTCGATATATGGCTAGCATCCCATGCGGGCCAATTCGGGTTGCATAAAAAACGCAAGCCCGGAGATAGTTACAACCCCGAAGCGTTTTTTGACAGGCCGGGATACGACGCTATGGTAAGCAGTTTACAAGAAGCTTATCAAAAAAACCTGATCAATAAATGATCTTTTTATTAAAACTAATAAAATAGTATTTCTTTTATTTAAAGATCATTATCTTCGTTTAACCGATTATCTCATATACCGTATGCCAGGTACGATCAGCGCTTTACCGGATAATGAATTATTCTCTCTGCTTATTGGGGGCGATAACGACGCGTTTACGGAAATCTATGATCGTTATAATGGTTTGCTTTATGTATTTGCCTATAAAAAGCTATGCGACCGCGAAGAAGCCAAGGATATTATACACGAACTTTTTTTATCGTTATGGGCAAATCGCGAAAACTTACCAACGAAGGTTAATTTATCAGCCTATTTGTATACGTCGGTAAGAAATAGGGTCATTAACGTTATTACTCATCAAAAAATAGCTACACGTTATATCGATTCTTTCCAGCATTATTTGAATACAAGCAATTGCAGCACCGATCACCTGGTAAGACATAATGATCTGCTTCAGTTTATTGAGAAGCAGATAGCCGGGCTACCTCATAAAACGAGGCTAGTTTTTGAAATGAGCCGCAAAACCAACCTAACCAGGAAGGAAATAGCTATGGAACTTCAAATTTCGGAAGAAACTGTAAAAAGTCATATGCATGGAGCATTGAAAGCGCTTAGAGTTAAATTAGGAGCGCTTTTTTTTCTCCTTTTTTAAATAATAGATATTTAACTCACCCTTACCGTTACAGTTAATTGTCATGGTTTTGAATAGGAGTTAAACCATTACCACAATGGAACATAAAGACGCTAAGCAAATATTATTAAAATATCGTGACGGCACAGCTACAACAGAAGAAAAAAGCTTTATTGAAGACTGGATGTTGCACCATGCCTGGGGCGACCATGACCTTACAGACGATGAATTGCTACAGGACCTTGCCGATATAAGGCAAAAACTAGATAATAGCCGCGCGCAAAAGGACACCAAATTATGGCTACGTATAGCCGCGGCTGCCGCGATATTGCTTTTTTTATCATTTAGCGGATATTTCATATTAAGTAAAAAACAACCCCAGCAACAAGTTGTAAAAAATCAGCTTCAGAACGATTTTGCCCCGGGTAATAACAAGGCCATATTAACTTTATCTACCGGCAAACAGATCAGTTTAACGAATGCTAAACCGGGTATACTGGCAATGCAGGGCAAAACAACTATTAACAAAAACGCTCCTGGCCAGGTTGTATACCATGCCGATAACAACCCCGAACAAGCTAAAATAACTTATAATACAGTAACTACTCCAAGAGGGGGTAAATGGATGCTGACATTGCCCGACGGTTCAAAGGTGTGGCTGGATGATTCATCATCCATATGTTTTCCAACTGCATTTACCGGTGCCGACAGAACAGTTGAAATTACGGGTCAGATTTATTTTGAAGTAGTGCATAACGCTGCCAAACCGTTTAAGGTGATAACACGCGGGCAAACTGTGGAGGATCTGGGTACACATTTTAATATCAATGCCTATGCTGATGAGCCGGCTATTACAACAACATTGTTAGAGGGCAGTGTTAAAATTTCAAAAGGCAATAAAAAAATGATTTTAAAACCGGGTCAGGCATCTGTTGCTTCGTCGTTAAGCAATAAGCTTGTTGTAAAAAATGTTAATGCTGAAGATGCTGTTGCCTGGAAGGATGGTTATTTTGTTTTCAAAAAAGCAAGCGTTCAGGAGGTAATAAAACAGTATGCCAGGTGGTATGATATGGTGGTAGAATATGATGGCAAGATACCGGCAAAACTAATCACAGGCAGGGCATACCGCTATGAAAACACCTCCGATGCTTTAGAAACACTAAGTGCTTTGGGTATTCATTGCCGTATTGAAAATAAAAAAATAACTATAACACCCTAATGGTCATCTGCAATAATTATTTCTGGATATGAAATTAATATCATTTCTATTGATAGTTGGTTTTTCGCTAATAAGCGTCCGGGTATTTTGCCAGGTAACGCTTAATGAAAAAAATGCGCCATTAACTAAAGTTATGAAATCTATTGAAAGCCAAACCGGTTATTACTTTCTTTACGATGAGACCCAGGTAAAACTCGGGAATATAAGTATACAGTTAAATAATGTAACACTTGATAAAGCCCTTAGCCAATGTTTTAAAGACGCACCGGTTACTTACCAGTTAATTCAAAAAAATATTGTGTTAACACCGCTAAAAGAGGAGACCATAGCCAGCAGCATAATAAAATCACCCGAGACTTACACCTTAACAGGTAATGTAAGCGATGAAAAAGGAGATCCAATACCGGGTGCCATCGTATTTTTAAATAATTCAAAAAAAACAACCTCAACAAATACAGAGGGAACATTTACAATGCACCAGGTACCAACAGGGAGTTATGAATTGATAGTAAAAATGATGGGGTTTACTTCCTTCACGCAGGATATAACTGTTCAAAAATCAACTAATTTTTTAATTAAACTAACGGAGAGCAATACAAAGCTTGATGAAATTGTTATCCAGGCAAAACAAGATCCTAACCGCATTAAATATCTCAAATTATTTACTAAAAATTTTATAGGCGAATCCGCCAATGCATCTGCCTGTAAAATATTAAATCCTGATGTTATTGTGCTCCATTTTAACAAGGAGAAACAAATATTAGAAGGACATTCCAATGATTTTATAAAAATTGAAAACCTGGCGCTTGGTTATAAGGTTAGCTATTTGCTCACTTATTTTAAGCTTGATATGGATAACCAGACTTATGCTTATGAAGGAAAACCATATTTTGAAGAATTAAAGGCATCTGCCGACCAGCAAAAGCAATGGGACATTAACCGGAAAATAGCTTACAAAGGCTCTATCCAGCATTTTTTTAAAGCATTATTTAATCATACCGCCTATGCTGAAGGGTTTTTAATTTACCGTATACCGGTTAATCTGATCAGTTCAATTAAACAAAGCCTGAATAACAGATCTTTAGCTATTGCAAGATATAATACTACCAACATCAATAATATACATGAGACAACTATAACAGACGCGACACTTATCACCAATAAACCACCCCTGGCACTTCAGTTTGAGTTATCAGAAACCAAACCCATTAATAGCGATTCCCTGTTTTCAGTTGTAGATAAAAACTTTAAGCAATTAAAATTGAGCAATCCTAATGAACCCAGGTATGCCCCAACCAAATTATATGTAGTATATACAAAAGAGCAGGAGCCATCCGCATTTTATAACTCGGATAATCATATTGATCTTACTATAAACAGTTTAATCCAAAAAAGCCAGGTGTCGCAGATATCACCTATTAAAGACGACATAATGCTGGATAAAAACGGCACCTTATTGCCTGTAAATCATATTATGTTTGATGGATATTGGACATGGGAAAGGGTAGCCGACCTTATGCCATTTGATTATGATACAAAGTCTAAAATTAAGGTTAACATAGACGTGTCATTAAATAATATTAACCAATAAATACGTTTAAGATAAGAGTAGACCTATTACAGCAATCGGTTTTAATCTATATAGCAAACTAAAAATATTTATAATTTTTTACGCGTTTAAATTCCCCTTTTATGAAAAAATTATTTTTTATACTGTTCCTCCTTCCCAGCCTCTGCGTTAAGGCCCAGGAACCGGTAAATCCCATCAGCACCAAAATCAAAGGGATCATTGAATCTCTGGATAATTTCAGTAAAAAAGCAGCTATTGAAAAAGTACATATTCATTTTGATAAACCCTATTATACAGTTGGCGATACCATGTGGGTTAAAGCTTATGTGGTTAACGAAAGCAACCAGCTTTCGCCATTAAGCAAAGTATTATATGTCGACCTTGTTAATGACAAAGGCATGGTTAAAGGCAATCTTACCCTTCCTCTTAACAAAGGGCTGGCCTGGGGGGCGCTAACACTTGGCGACAGTTTAGTTCAGGAAGGCAGCTATCATGTCAGGGCATATACTACCTGGATGCGTAATTTTGCGGATGATTATTTTTTTGACAAGGAAATAAAAATTGGCAACGCGCTTGCTTCTTCGCAAAAACAAAATTCAACAGTTACTCCCAATAATAATACGCAGGCAGCTAAATCTGATGTCGGTGTTCAATTCTTCCCCGAAGGTGGATCGCTGGTAAACAGCATAAACTCAAAAGTAGCTTTTAAGGCCATTGGTACCGATGGCCTCAGCAGGGAAATATCAGGCTATATTGTTGACAAAAATAATAAACAGGTAGCTACATTTAAAACCGAACACGCCGGTATGGGCGTATTTATGCTGCAACCGGAACCCGGCAATAACTATGTAGCTGTTGTTAAATATAATGGCGGCGAAAAACGCTTGGAACTTCCAAAAGCACAGGACCAGGGGTATGTACTCTCAGTTTCCCAAACTTCAGACAATATCTTAGTTAGTATAAATACAAGCGCTAAGCTTCCTCAAAGTGGTAGCATTGCACTTGTTGCCCAGGCAAATAATACCGTGTTATACGCCGCTGCGAAGGCACTTAACGGTACTACATTTAACACGGTTATTCCAAAAAGCAGGTTTCCCGAAGGCATATTACAGCTCACTTTATTTTCACCTGATTTTCAGCCAATGGCTGAAAGACTTATATTCATTCAACATCCCGACAGTCATCTCAGGATCAATATTGCTTCGGATAAGCCATCTTACAAGCAACGCGATAAAGTGCATCTTAATCTTACAATAACCGATCAGGATGGAAAACCCGTTACGGGCGCTTTTTCGCTGGCGGTTACCGATGAAACCAAAGTACCTTTTGCCGAAGAAAATGAAAAAACCATATTTTCGAACCTGTTATTAAGCTCGGATATTAAAGGGTTTATTGAAAAACCTAATTATTATTTTACCGGTAATATTGCCGAAAAGGCAAGTCAGTTAGATGACCTTATGCTCACCCAGGGATGGCGCAGGTTTGTATGGAAGGATATATTGACAAATACAACCCCAACAATAACATACAAGGCAGATACTGCAAGGGGAATCAGCGGCCGCATATTAGCAAGCAATGGTAAACCCGCAGCCAACGCCAAAGTTTTTCTATTGTTCGATATTGGCAGGGGTATACTTATTGATACCACAGCGAACGCGGAGGGGCGTTTCAGTTTCAGTAATTTCCCATTCAAAAAAAGCACCGCTTTTAATGTTACAGCTACAGATACTAAAGGGAACAAGAACCTGAAAATAGAAATAGACAAACCAACTTACGAAACACCTGCCTTTACCCCTTTGCCTGATGAACAAATTGATAACAGCAACTTAAATACCTACCTGGCAAATAGCAGGTTACGTTTTAATGATATACGAAATGAGGAATTGAATAATAAGTCGAGGATGCTGAAAGAAGTGGATATAAAAGAAATTGCTGTTAAAAACTCAAGCAGTCTTGCCGGGCCGGGCAATGCCGATCAGACGTTAACTTTTATGGATCTGTTAGGCTGCCAATACGATCTGTCACGGTGTTTAGAGGGGAGGCTTGTCGGTGTGCGCTTTTTACGCGATACTTCCAAGTTTTTTTCCGGAGGAGGCACAGTACCCTATGTTCGTGGTTTCAGCGAACCAATGACCATTATTGTTGATGGCATAGAACGCCCCGATGGTTTAACGACTGTAATGTCTGAAGATGTAGCCAGTATCGAAGTATTGCGGGGTGGTGGTGCTTCTGCCTTATATGGTTTACATGGTGCTAATGGAGTAATAATTGTTACTACAAAAAAAGGTGATATTAATTACGAGGCTTACAAGTCACTAAGGCAACACAACGATTCTTCAAAACCGGGTGGATTAATGAAATATGTCTTTAACGGCTATGATCTGCGTCGGGAGTTTTACTCGCCGGATTATTCCATTCCGTCAGCTAATATGCAAATAGCCGACCAGCGATCGACAATATATTGGAAACCCAACATCATAACCAATGAACAGGGGAAAACTGATATTAATTTTTTTAATGCCGATGGAACAGGAAATTACCGGGTGATAATAGAAGGCTTAGACCCTGACGGTAGTTTAGGCAGGCAGGTATATCGTTATTCGGTTAAATAGTATTATTAAGAATTTTCTTTTACATCCCCCTTTTTTTCTTATCCGTGTATTTAGTTTAAATTCACGTATTGCTATTGTGTTACCAGATAAACCTTGTAAAATGAAAAAATTGTTTTATCTATTGTTTGTACTTGCTGGTATAAGTGCAAAAGCGCAAAATGGCTTTTCCATTAACGGTAAAATAACCGATGAAAAGGGTGGTATTGTTCCGGGAGCAACGGTGTTTCTATCCAACTCCAAATCAATGACCGCGGCAAATGGTGAAGGGGAATTCAATCTTGACGGCCTTCAATCCGGAACGTACGAGTTGGTGGTTAAAATGCTGGGGTTTAATCCTTTCATTAAGAATATTAATATACAGGGCCAGTCGGTTAATGTAGCTGTTAAACTGACCCCGAATATAAAAACACTAAACGAGGTGGTTATCAATGCCAAAGTTGATCCTAACCGGGCCAAATATTTAAAAATGTTTATCAGCAACTTTATTGGCGAATCAGCAAATGCAAAACAATGCAAAATACTAAACCCCGACGTTATAAAGCTGAAGTATGATAAGAATAACGAAGTATTGGAAGCACATTCGGATGACCTGATAAAAATTGAAAATAGGGCGCTGGGTTACCAGGTAAATTACCTGTTAACCAGCTTTACTTTTGATGATAAAAACCAAAGTTTCGCATACGAAGGGAAACCCTATTTTGAAGAACTAAAAGACGCGTCGAACCGAAAGCTATGGGAACATAACCGCGAAGTTGCCTATAATGGTTCTATCCGTCATTTTTTCAGGGCTTTATTTAATGGTACTGCCGAAGCAGAAGGATTTTTAGTTTACCGGTTTAAGTTTGCGCCAGATAACTCATCCAAAAATGGTGTTTTATTTAATACAAGAAGCGGGCTTTCCATGCCGTTGACTACGGCTAAATCCGTTTATGGCGACTTGTCAAATGCATCTCTTGTTAATAGTGCTTCTTTGTTTTCGGTAATTGATAATGATTTCAAATTACTGAAACTAGGTACAACTCATACAAGCGTTGCTGATTCTACCAAACTATTTATTATTTATTCGAGAGAAGAAGAGCCTGCTGCATTCTATAATTCCGATGGACATATAGAACTTCCTGTTAACCGTTCAAGCAAAAAAGGCCAGGTATCACAAATATCACCTATAAAGGATAGCGTGCTATTTGACAGGAACGGAAGCATGTTACCTGCCAATGATATATTGTTTAGCGGTTACTGGACCTGGGAACGGGTAGCCGACCTGATGCCCTTTGACTATTCCATCGCCGCACCGAAACCGGTTTCAGGCAAGCTTATCGAGCTGACCGCGTCTTTAGATACCTTCCGCAAAAAAGTACCTATTGAAAAAGTACACCTGCAATTAGATAAGCCTTATTACAGCGTGGGCGATACCGCATGGGTGAAAGGCTATGTTGTGAACGAGACCAACAGCCTTTCAACCTTAAGCCGGTTTTTATATGTGGACCTGATCAATGATAAAGATTCGGTAAAAACAAACCTGCGCCTGCCGCTTACTTACGGACTGGGATGGGGCGGCCTTACTTTGAGCGACAGCACCATACAGGCAGGCAATTACCATATCCGTGCCTATACTACCCTGATGCGTAACCTGGGCGAGGAATACTTTTTTGATAAGGCCGTAAAGATCGGCAATGCCCTGCCACCACGAGCAGATCAGAAAACACCAACACCAAAAGGCATTGCTAAAAGCGAATCACCATCCACTACCGTTTCGGCAAAAACCGATCCCGCTGTCAGCATGCAGTTTTTTCCCGAAGGGGGCGAGTTGGTATATGGAATTAACTCGAAGGTTGGCTTTAAGGCAGTTGGGGCAAATGGGTTGGGCAGGGATATATCAGGTTATATAGCCGATCAGAATAACGAGCAGGTGGTTACCTTCCAGGCTGAACATGCCGGCATGGGCAGCTTTATGCTGCAACCCGTCGCGGGCAGCACCTATACCGCTGTTGTTAAATATAATGATGGCAAAGAGTTGCGGATAGAGCTGCCTAAAGCAAAAGAACAGGGTTATACCTTAACAGCCTCACAAAACGAAAACAATGTAATTGTAAGCATACAGGTGAGTAATGACCTTTTAAACAAAGGCGAGATCACCCTTATTGCACAGGCCGGCAATACCATACAATACACCGGCAGGAAACAGTTAACACAAACCAGCTTTACGGCTATCATCCCTAAAAGCCGTTTCCCGGAAGGTATATTGCAGTTTACCCTGTTCTCGCCTGAGTATAAGCCCGTAGCCGAACGGCTGGTATTTATCCGCAATGCCGACAGGCGTTTAAACATACAGGTGGTGCCTGATAAAAAAGATTATAATACCCGTGGCAGGGTAACACTTAACCTGGCCGTTACCGATCAGCAGGGTAATCCTGTAACCGGCAGTTTTTCGCTGGCTGTTACCGATGAAGGAAAAGTGCCTTATGCAGAGGCTGATGAGAAATCCATTTTTTCTAACCTGCTGCTTACCTCGGACCTGAAAGGGTATATTGAGCATCCCAATTATTATTTTACCGATGTTTCGGCAGATAAGGACAGGCAGCTGGATAACCTGCTGCTTACCCAGGGATGGCGCAGGTTTGTATGGAACGACCTGCTAACGAATACCTATCCTGTTTTGGCCAGCCAGCCTGAAAAAGGAAGAGGCATAAGCGGCAGGGTATTAACTGATAAGGGTAAACCGGTACCGGATGCCAAAGTTACCTTACTGGTTAGCGTGGGCAACGGGGTGATACTGGATACAACCGCCAACACCGAAGGCCGCTTTGTATTTGATTTTCCGTTTAGCCAGGGCACCAAATATAATGTGACAGCTACGGATGCTAAAAAGAGCAGCGACCTGAAGGTCGAGATCGATAAGCAGCAGGTAACCCCGCCTATAACCTTAAAGCTGTTTGATGATGAGCCCCCCGCTGACGGGTTTAATGCTTACCTGCAAAACAGCCGCCAGCGCTACGATGAGATGAATAAATATGGGCTGATTTATGGCGGACATATGCTTAAAGAAGTGAAGATCAATCAATATCAAAGGCAGCTGGATATTAAAGGGGCTGCTGTAAAAAATTCGCAGAACCTGGCAGGACCCGGCAATGCTGATGCGGTGTTTACCTTTGTCGATCTGTTAACTAGCGGTGGGCAATTGGGATATTGGCTGGCTGGAAGGATACCGGGCGTTAAGATTGTAATAGACAAAAAGACTGGCGATTTTCTACCTTATCTAAGTATAAATGACAGGACTGACCAAACCATCCAGGCACCTATGACATTGATTTTGGATGGTGTGGAACTGGATTTGGATGCTTATAAGTTTCTTAACCCCGATCAAATATCAAGTATAGAAATATTAAAAGGCCCGTCTGCCGGCCTCTATGGTATGCACGGGGCCGCAGGTGTATTTATTGTTACCACCAAAAAAGGTGATGTAGATTATAATTATTATACCATGGAAAAATTCCGCCCCGGCTCAATGAAACCACAGGGGTTAAAAACTTATACCTTCCAGGGCGGGTATGATTACCGGCGCGAATTTTATTCGCCCGATTATGATAACCCCAAAACTGATACCCAAATAGGTGATCTGCGGTCGACCATTTACTGGAACCCTAATGTGGTACCGGATAAAGATGGAAAAGCAACTATTAAGTTTTTTAATGCTGACACAAAAGGCAGCTACCGGATAATTGCCGAAGGTTTAAATATGGGTGGCGGAATGGGGCGGCAGGTGTATCATTATACCGTTAAATAAAATAATTTTTAATGACCATACCCCCCCTTTTTTTCTTATTGTTGTATTAAGTATAATTAATCATTTTTAATATATTGTTATATCTTTTTGCGACGGATGAAAAACCTGCTCTGCTTTTTATTAATTCTTATCGGCTTTATAGCTAAAGCGCAAACCGATTTTTCTATAAGCGGTAAAATAACCGATGAAAAGGGCGGTATTGTTCCGGGAGCAACCGTGTTTTTATCCAACTCCAAATCAATGACGGCGGCCAATAACGATGGTGAATTCGCGCTCAACGGGCTGCAATCCGGAACGTATGAGCTGGTGGTTAAGATGCTGGGGTTTAAGTCATATATCAAGAACATTAATATACAGGGCCAGTCAGTTAACCTAACAGTTAAATTAACTGAAAATACTACCACACTTAATGAAGTTGTTATCAATGCCAAAGTTGATCCTAACAGGGCCAAATACCTTAAGATGTTTATCAGCAACTTTATCGGCGAATCAGCAAATGCAAAGCAATGCAAAATATTAAACCCCGATGTTATTAAGCTGAAGTATGATAAGAATAAAGAAGTACTGGAAGCACATGCAGATGACCTTATAAAAATTGAAAACAAAGCACTCGGGTACCAGGTAAGTTACCTGTTAACCAGCTTTACTTTTGATAATATTAATCAAACTTTCGCGTACGAAGGAAAACCCTATTTTGAAGAATTAAAAGACGCCTCAAACCAAAAGCTATGGGAGCATAACCGCGAAGTTGCCTATAAAGGTTCTATCCGCAATTTTTTCAGGGCATTATTTAATGGCACTGCCGAAGCTGAAGGCTTTTTGGTTTACCGCCTCCCGGTTACAGCCGACAACTCAGACAAAGGCGGTTTATCCGGTCAATCGCTCGGAATCAGGAGAACATTTAACAGGCAAAAGGTTAAGTTAGTCTCGAATGAAATAGCAGCCGCTACACCTATTAACAGCGCTTCCTTATTTTCACCTATTGATAACAGCTTTAAGCAGCTAAGGCTAAATCAAGTTCATGGATCAGCAGCCGATTCTACCAAACTATTTATTATTTATTCGATGGAGGAAGAGCCGGCAGTATTCTATAATTCGGAAGCACATATCGATCTTCCGGTAAACCCCACCACCCGGAAAAGCCAAATCTCTCAAATATCTCCTATAAAGGACAGCGTGTTATTTGACAGGAACGGAAGCATGCTGCCGGCCAATGACGTATTGTTTAGCGGTTACTGGACCTGGGAACGGGTAGCCGACCTGATGCCCTTTGATTATTCCATCGCGGCGCCGAAGCCGGTTTCAGGCAAGCTCATCGAGCTGACCGCGTCTTTAGATACCTTCCGCAAAAAAGTACCCATTGAGAAAGTGCATCTGCAATTAGATAAGCCTTATTACAGCGTGGGCGATACCGCATGGGTGAAAGGCTATGTGGTAAATGAAACCAATGGCCTTTCAACCTTAAGCCGGTTTTTGTATGTGGACCTGATCAATGATAAAGATTCGGTAAAAACAAACCTGCGCCTGCCGCTTACTTACGGACTGGGATGGGGCGGCCTTACTTTGAGCGACAGCACCATACAGGCAGGCAATTACCATATCCGTGCCTATACTACCCTGATGCGTAACCTGGGCGAGGAATACTTTTTTGATAAGGCCGTAAAGATCGGCAATGCCCTGCCACCACGGGCAGATCAGAAAGCAACAACACCCAAAGTCGCTAAAAGCGAATCACCATCCACTACCGTTTCAGCAAAAACCGACCCCGCTGTCAGCCTGCAGTTTTTTCCTGAAGGGGGCGAGTTGGTATATGGAATTAACTCAAAGGTTGGGTTTAAAGCAGTTGGGGCAAATGGGCTGGGCAGGGATATATCGGGTTATATAGCCGATCAGAATAACGAGCAGGTGGTTACCTTACAAGCCGAACATGCCGGCATGGGCAGCTTTATGCTGCAACCTGTAGCGGGCAGTACCTATACCGCTGTTATTAAATATAATGATGGCAAAGAGTTGCGGATAGAGCTGCCTAAAGCAAAGGAACAGGGCTATACCTTAACAGCCACACAAA
>Ga0206923_1167_pt1 | contig 13049 bp, 5 predicted proteins | sample Alteio_BWOrgHeat_64_FD_152961 | JGI IMG/M metagenome (GOLD analysis project Ga0206923, IMG submission 152961) | Enriched cells from forest soil in Barre Woods Harvard Forest LTER site, Petersham, Massachusetts, United States -... | ecosystem: Environmental > Terrestrial > Soil > Temperate forest > O...
GGCATTGCTGCCGCAAGGGCGAATGACTGCACGATGGGATCAAAGGTTTCGGCGCCAGCGGCGTGCGGGTTTTTCCCTCGCCCATGAAGTGGATGTTCGGGGAGCACGTAGCGGGTCGGCCGCTTCTTTTGGAGCGCCAATGACTTCATGGATCTGACCGGTGCGGAGACGCCGACTCTCGCCGCGTACCCAACGATAGGCGCGAACGTGGAGGAGCCAGCCTCTTGTTGATTTGTGGAGACCTCAGTCTGGTTCTCCGAGGCGGCGAGGCTAACCGATAGGGAAACCGTGAGAGAAACCATCACCACGACCGCAATGAAGAGCGGGCGCCAATACCGCACATGTAGACAGACTTCCATACCGCGGGCCAATCTGGTCATCTTTGCAGGAGCAACCAATAATTACGAGCCAAATCGCGTCCTGGACGAATCGCGGCGGCTGTGCTGCCCCTGTCTTCGTTCATCTGAAAAGGTTTGTAACGGGAGACGGCGCGACCGTAAATTTCAACAAGATGAATGCGAAGCTGCGGTTCGTACTGTTCGATTGGGGGAATACCTTGATGTCCGAGGATGGACCGGTGGACGTTCCCATGGCAGATTGGCCGGAGGTGCGCTGCATCGACGATGCCAACAACGTCCTTTCGCACTTGTCCAAGTGCTACCGTATCGCGATCGCCACGAATGCGACCGTGTCGAAAAGACGCGACGTTGTGCGCGCGCTGGAGCGCGTCGGGCTGAACGCACTCATCGATAAGGTTTTCTGCTTCACCGAGTTGGGCCACAAGAAAAGCGAACCAGAGTTCTGGAATCTCGTCCTGACCAGGCTTGGCGCGCAGAAGAGCGAGGTCGTCATGATCGGTGATTCATTGGAACAAGATGTCCTCGGGCCTATGCGGGCCGGGATTCGCGCGATCTGGTTCAACTGGAAGCAAGAGAGTTACTCGGGACCGCTTTCGATTCGATCGGTCCGGACTCTCCGAGAACTGCCCGCCGCCATTGAAGAGCTCGCTTAATCTGCGGTTCGACCGTGGGATTCCCTCGCCTCACGAGTCGCAGAAGAAGAGCGCAGCCGCTTTCAGTTCGTCAGGTCGTGAACGAGGCTTTGATTCTGGTTTACGACCAACGATTGCGACTGCGCTCCCCAATCGTCCTGAATTACAGGATCACTGCGATATTTATAGGATCTGGCTGGTAATCAAACTTAGCTCACCAATACATCAGACTTGGTTATTCATCCTCGATCGAAGCTCCGTCGGCCTACCAAGCTATATAGTCTAGTAGCATACTAGTTATATATTGTCCAGCACATTCCGTATCTAGTGCCCCGTCAAAGCTGATTGGAATGGTTGCCGTTGTAGGCCACGTGACCCCACGTGGCGAATTCCGGACGCCGCGCCAGGTGACGCAGCCTACAGGGCCATTTCAATGAAGGTTCACCGAGCACTAGGCGCCTTGATTAATGCAGCAACCAAGAACGCATTTGCCGCGAGAAGACACCGTAATAGGATTGCTGCTACGATTCTGGTAGCAGGTGGGATATCTGTCCCAACAGCCAGCGAGGATCAGTAGTCCAATCGTGCGGTAACGATACCGAATTCACGGCGCTTGCGCCATGTCCACACCCCAAAGATAACCAACCCGAACAGGAACAAGCTCGACGGCTCCGGGACGACGTTCAAACTGAACGGCTGGTCCGTGGTATGGGGTGACCCTCCTGTAGGAACGAAATCCAGTTGCGATTGATTGAACGCATCGCCGGCCGGGAGCAGGAAGATCGATGAGTTGCCATAGTACGTGGATCCGGCCACCGTCGTCCCGTTCCAAAAACGCACGTAGATGTCGGTGCTCACGAGGGAGCTGCTGTAATTCAGCGGATACGCATCCAACAAGCCCGTGCCCGAAGAGATTTCTCCCACCCCGACATGCAGCGTGAACAGAATCGTGTCGTCACCGCCGGGCAGGCCGGTTCCGGCCGACGGCGCATTGATCGCGTCATCCGGGCCAGTCTCGATCACTTGGACCAGGTCCCCGGCGGTGGCGTCGCCCGCCAAGACTGTCACGCCGTCACTGTTCAGCAACGGATTGCTGTTGTACAGCTCCATCTGGATGATCACGGCCGAGCATGGCCGCCCCGCCAACGCCATCAAGGCGCAGACAACTGAAAAAATGATGATTCTCATCTGCTTCATGGCCCTTGCAACGGCACCTGGTACGGCACCGGATTTGTCCAGAAGAGGTTGGTGATGCGACTGCGCCGCTGAATCAGGAACGCTTCCCCAGGCTGAAATTCCTGTGTGGCCAGGCTGGTGTCGGCGTTGCGCCAGGTATCGTCACCCGTGTAGTACCAGACCCGAATATCAAACAACTGCGTCGTCGGATCGAAGAACAACACGTTGTCTGACCTGCTCAGGCTGATTCCACCCGTGATGGCATTGGATATCCCGCTTTCGGTCAACGTGACCGGCTGCGGATAGGTCGAGCTGGCCACCGTATAACCATTGGCCTGCACGGTCTGCGCTTCCGCACCCATCGGCACGAAGCCCGGCACATAGAGCGTTTGTGAGCCCTGTCCCGCACGGATGGTCACAATGAAGCCCTTGGTCGGATCCAACTGGACGTTGTTCGACGCGGCCGCAGTGTTGTGTTGCTTCCATCCGTTGGCGCCGGTGCTCAGCCAGTAGCGGGCGTTGTTCACGAGGAACGCCTGGCTGGTCTGGTCCCAAATGTCGACGGTTGTCGCTGTGCTCTCCACGGCGCCCTGCGGCAATTGATTGGTTCCCAGCACGCTCAACAGTGTGGGTGTCGTCTGGGTCGTGGACATCGAGATGTAATTGGCCCCTTCCGCCAGCATCAGCATCTGCACACCGGCAATCCCGACCGTGGCCACGTCGCCGGTGTGGCCCGCAATCGTCACCCGGTAGAACCGTTGGGTCACGCCAGATGCGTCGTCGGATACCGACGTGGTGGCTCCAGCCGGCGGAATGTTAGAGTCGACCCGACTCCACAACGCACCGTTGGTGTACGGCGCGGTCAGGCTGTAGAAATCATACAGTCGTACGGGTGTCGTCCCGTCCTGCTGGCTCAACCAGGTTACCGTCATCAAGCCCGCCGGGGTCACACTGGCCGACGCCATATCGAGCTTCGACGTGACGTTGGTTGGATTCAATCCTGCCAGATAACTATACAGTAGCGTCACCCCGTTCGAGCCAACCGTGGCAGACGATGTCCCCGTCGTGTAGCCATGGCTCGTCAACCACGAATCCGGCACGCAACCCGTGTTCACCATCAATGTCGCCGCGCTGGAGGTTGCTGATGGACTGCACGTGCCGCTCACCACACAATCGTAGCTGCCCGCATCGCCCGAGACCACCGACGCGATCGCGTAGCTGCTGCTGGTCGCTCCCGAAATGCTGGCTGTGTTCTTGCGCCATTGATACGTCAGACCCGAACCGCTGGCGACCACCGAGAATGTGACCGAATCGCCCTCGCACTTCGTAGCGTTGTTCGGGCTGCTCGTGACACTCGGCGCGGTGTTCACGGTCAGCGCCGCGGCGCTGGAAAGCACTGACCCGTAGGTGTTGTACACAACCACGTTGTAATTCGTCGCGTCAGCGGTCGAGGTGTTGGAAATCTGCAAGTTCGTCGTCGTCGCGCCCGAGATTGTCGAATTCGAAACCGTCGTACCATTGGCTAACAATGGACTGCCGAGATTGCCAGCGGTGGTGTTATTGATCCATGTGCCGGTCGTGGTGCCAGGAGCATTCACCGCGTAATTCGATGCATTATCATAGAATCCGCTCCCAACCACGATGTTGTTAAAGAAGAGGTCCTGGCACCGGTTGCCGCTCCCGACGTTTTCGAGGAAGAACAGGATCTGCGAGATCGCATTGCCGGAAGTTCCGCCTAACGTGCGCCCGCCGAACGTATAGAGCGTCGTGCCTCCCAAGGGGAACACGGTCAGGTTGTACGTATCCGCCGTCACCAGCGTAAACACGATGTGCATCCCGCCCTTGGTCAGCAGAATCGCGTTGGTCGTTCCGCTGTCGATGATCGTGTAGTTGTTGCTCTGGCCCACGCCCTGCGTGAAGGCGTTCTGGAACTCGAATCGCGACGACCCGCTGGCGTCGCGCAATTGGAAATACGTCTGCGCGGCGTTGTTCCCGACCAAGTCACGGTTTTGGAAGTCGAGCGATATGCTTTGGCCTACCGCCAACGACGTAAAGCTCCGGCTCGCCGACGCGAAACCGCCATTGTTCGCATAGATCGCGAAGGACTGACCCGCGCTGTCGATTCCCGGCGTGGACGGGCCGCTGACGCACCCGCTCCCGTTCGTGGAGGAACCGATATAGTAGCCGCTGGGACCCGCGCTGACATTTGGATTGAACACCCACGCGTTTGTGCCCCACCCTAGCCCCGGACTCTTGAGCCATGCATAGGACAACGGCGTCGAACCCGAAGCCGCCACGTTGAAGCTCGCGGTCGTGCCGCTGCATCCCGATTGCGCGGTGGGCTGTGTCGTGATCGACGGAGGTGTGGGCGGCGAAATAATGCTCAATACATACGCCTGACTGCCCGTGCAGCTTCCCGCGGTCGCCTGGATCGTGAACGACGAATTGCCGGCGGTCGTTGGCGTGCCTGAGAGCGATCCGTTCGTCGCCGTCAACGTCAGACCCGACGGCAGAGTACCCGACGACACAGTGAAATTGTTACTGCCACCACCGGTGGCCGTAAATGTCTGGCTGTAGGCCGTCCCTGTGAAGCCAGTCGATAGTGACGACGGGGAAATCGTGATCGTCGTACACGCGATTGTGATGTTGTGACTCACGCTGTCGCCGGTGCAGCCATGGCTATCGGTTGCTCGCACAACATATGTGAAGCTGCCGCCTACGAGCGGGGTGCCGGAGATCACGCCGTTTGCCGAGTTCAGCGTCAAGCCCGCCGGCAACGCGCCACTGCTGATGCTGAATGTGTATGGCGAGGTCCCGCCGCTGGCCGAATTCGTGATGCTCGGATAGGCGACTCCCAATGTCCCATTGGACGTCGCCCCTGACACAGTGATCGTCGGACAGGAGATCACCACGCTGTACGGCTGCGTGCCGGGGCAACCGATGGAATCCGACGCCGCGACCGTAAAATTATAAGTACCCGCCGCTGATGGCGTGCCCGACAGCTTCCCTGCCGAGCTCAACGACAAGCCGGTGGGCAGCGCGCCGCTGAACACGCTGAATGTGTACGGACTGCTGCCCCCGCTGGCCGTAATCGTCTGGCTATACGCGACCGTGTCCGTCCCGCCGGGCAGACTCGGCGGCGACAACGTGATCGCCGAGCAACTGACCATGCTGACCGTGTACACGTTACTGCCTTTGCAGCTATTTGCATCCGTCGCGGTAATCGTGAACGTCGCGCTACCCGGGCTGCCGTTGTACGTTCCCGAAATCAGTCCGCCCGAACTCAAGCTCAACCCGGTCGGCAGCGCGCCGCCGGTCAAACCGAACGTCGTCGAACCAATCGCGCCGCTGGCCGTGACCGTCTGGTTGTACGGGACGCCGATGGCGACGTTCAGCAACGTCGCCGGTAACACCGTGATTGTTCCGCAACCGATTGTCACACTGTAGGCCTGACTGCCCGTGCAGTGTGTGGTGCTGCCATCGGTCGCTGTGACCGTAAAGTTGAAGGTGCCCGTAACCGTTGGCGTGCCCGAGACGGTTCCGGTCGAAGATGCCGACGACAAGCTCAGGCCGGTCGGCAAACTGCCGCTGGTCACCGAGTAAGTAACCGGTGCAGTGCCCGTGGACACAATCTTCTGGTTGTAACTGGTGCCCGCTGTGCCGTTGGGCAGCGACGCGGTTGTGATGACCGGCAATGGATTGACGGTCACCGTCGCGCTGCCGGAGGACGTGCCCGCGCCGCAACCGCCGGCATCCGTGATCGCCGTGATCGTGTACGTGGTCGTCGCCAACGGGCTGACTGCGCGCGTGGCCGGGGTTGTGGAAACCGTCTGGGTAAAGTTCGTTCCGCCGGCTCCATCCAACCAGGTAACGTTCCACGGGGTCGTGCCGGTGAGGTCCGCATGGATCGTGGCCGTGGCATTACTGCAGATCGTTGTGCTGTCTGCGTTCCGCACCGCCGCCACGGGCCGGCAATCCACCGCCACGAAACCGTTCAGCGCCACGGCACCGAAGAATTGTTGAACGCCGGGGGCGGGAGCAAAGATATACATCCGGAACGTGATGGAACTGAGCTTGTTCCAGGACGTGCTTACGGGAAGCGGAACGGTAATGTTAGCCCACTGATCGGCCCCGACGCTATTGAGGTTGCTCGACATGATGGCAGTGGTGAAATTGTCCACGCTCGAATGCAGCGCCCAACCCGTGTTCGCGTCTGCGCCGAGTTGGGCGTTGCTGAATGTTACCGAGCCGCCGCTCAGGTTCAGCACGAAGCCGGAATTCGCCGAGTTCGTATACGAGAAATACCGGTTGTTGGCGACCGCGTCGCTCGCGGTTGACGATGAAGATTGGACGGTCACGGCCGGCGTACCGCCCGGGCCAGTCGTCGAGCTGGCTGAGAGGTTGCCAAGGTTCGACCCGGTTATGGCCGAAGCTGTGACATTGGCGGCATTGGTGGACACATTCAGCGTGGATGTGGCGAATGAGTATCGGGAAATGAGGCTTCGGGCAATGGTCAGCGTCGCCACGCTCGATGTTGCCGACGGACTGCACGTGCCCGACGCGATCAATCGATATTGGTTGCCGTCGTCCGTGCTGGCCACCGCCGGCGTCGTGTAATTCGTCGCGGTCCCGCCGCTGGCAACATTATTAAAGTTCGCGCCGCTATTGGTGCTGATCTGCCATTGATAGGTTGTCGCATTGGTGACCGACGCGATGAAACTCACCGTCGAACCCGTCGAAACGTTGCTGACCGAGGAAGGTTGTACCGTGATGCTCGGTGCCGGTGTGACTGTCATCGTAAGACTGGGGGATGTGACCGGATTGCCGGTCGGGCACGAAATGTTCGAGGTCAGCACGCAACTGATCACATCATTGTTGGTGAGCGCGCTATCAATATATGTCGAGCTATTGGAGCCGACGTTGTTGCCGTTCTTTTTCCATTGATAGATGGGCGTGCTACCGCCGTTGGTCGGCGTCGCCGTGAACGTCACCAATGTATTCACGCAATTCGTCGTGCTTGGACTGGCCCCGATGCTCACCGAAACCGGGTTCGACGCGTTGACCGTCAACGTCGCCGCGCTGGTATTGGTCGTCGCCCCACCGCATTCCGTCAACTGGCAACTGAACGATCCGCCGCTGTCGCCGGTGCCAACGCCCGTCAAGGTCAGCGTCGCGGATGTCGCGCCACTGATCGTGCTGTTGTTCGACAACGTCGTGACGCCTTTCAACCATTGATACGCGGTCACGCCGGTGGCCGCCACGTTGAACGTTGCGTTGCTGCCACTGCACACGCTCGTATTCGCGGGCTGCGTCTGGATCGCCACATTGGCGGTAATGGACAGGTTCGTCGAACTGGTGCTGGAGCAACCGGAGCTGTTGGTCACCGAGGCCGTCAGGGTAAACGACCCGCTGGCCGCCCCCGTGAAGGTGACGACGTTCGATCCCGAACCGGCGGTAATCGAGCCGGCGGTAATCGACCATGCGTAGCCCGCCCCGGCACCGGCGCTTGGCACGGACGCAGTGTTACCCGTCGAGTTCGCGCACACGGCCGAAGGCGGTGTGATCGCGGACGAGGGCAACGGGTTGACCGTCACCGCCGCGCTGCCTGAGGAAGTTCCGCCGGCGCACCCGGTGTTATCTGTAACCGCCGTCACTGTGTACGTCCTCGTCGAGGCCGGAGTAACCGTGCGTGTGGCCGGACTGCTGGTGACACCGCTTTGCGTAAAGTTTGTTCCACCAGCGCCATCCAACCAGGTAACGGTCCATGGTTGCGTCCCTGTCAGGGCTGCCTGAACCGTTGTGGTCTGCCCCGAGCAAATGCTGGAACTGCCCGTCAGACTCACCGTCGCCGTCGGCGGAGTACAAGACGCCACTGTGGAACCTCGAACGGCAATGTGGTTGAAAAAGTCCGCCGTGCCAGACGCGTCAGTAAAGAAGTAGAAGCGGAACGTGATATTGGTGAGATTGTTCCAAGAAGCGCTGGTTGGCAGCGTAACCGTCATTGGCGCCCAGGCGCCGGGGGTAACGGAATTAAGGTTGGTGGTGAAAAGGACGGTGGAAAAACCGTCCACACTGGATTCAAGAGCCCAACCAGTATTGTTATCCGCGCCAGCTTGACCGTTACTCAATGTTATCGACTGCCCGCTTAAATTGAGAAGAAATCCTGTGTTCGGATAAACCTTAAAGGTGAAGTACTCGTTGTTAGCGGTGTTCGTTGAGAACACCAAACTGTTATCGAGGCTATTCCCTGTTAAGCATTTCAGGCTAGGGCTAGTGGCACTTGGTGGTGGGGTGCTCGTAAACTGCGAAATGGCCACCGTGCCGGCAGTGGTTATGTTCGTACCTGCACCGGCCCCCGTCCCGTCGACATTCACGGCCACTGTGGTCGGGTTCGTGAACGTGCCCGCGGTAGTGAAATCGTATTCGACGAGTACTCCGCCCAAGATGTTGATCGTGTATGCCTGACTGCCCACGCAGCCGACGTGATCCGTGGCCGTTATGGTCACCGGGAACGAGCCGGCGGCTGTCGGCGTGCCGGACAGTGTGACACTTGTCGTAGTCGACGAACTAAACGTCAAGCCCGACGGCAACGAGCCGCTGGTTACCGCAAAGCTGTACGGCGCGGTTCCGTTGGTGGCGTTTATTATCGTGCTAACATACGCCACGCCGCTGGTCCCGCCCGGCAGGCTCAGCGGGGACAGGGTGATCGCCGTATTGGTCGCACTGCCGGTCATGAGCGCGGTGCACGCCGTCGTGGTATTACTGGCCAAGACCGTGTAGACGCCCGCCGTGGATATGCCGGTGAAATTAAGGGCGCTCCCCGTGCCGTTCGAGGTGATGCCTGTGTACACACCCCCGAGCTGCAGCAGGTAGGCCGTCGCGGCGTTCGATGAACCGCTCAACGTGATCGTCTGACTCGACCCGACTGTACATAACAACCCGCCGCCGCTCACGGTGAATTGGGAGGGCGGCGTGCAGCTTGTCACCACGGCTCCATTTACAGTGATGTCGTCAAAATCTGTGTAAAAACCGCCAGCGGTGTCCCAGACGTACATCCGGAACGTCACGGAACTGAGACCGTTATAGATCCCGTTTGAAGGGAGAGTGACCGTAACAGTCGTAGGATTACAGGCGCCAGAACTTTGGCCATCCAATAGGTCCGAGCCAAAGTTGTCCACGCTGGATCTAAGCTCATAGCCATCTGGGTTCCCGCTGTCTGCGCCGAGCTTGAACGTCACGGTCTGGCCGCTTAGATTCAGCGCAAATCCTGAATTCGCAAAGACCGTGAAGGTAAAATAGTCACCTGCAGTCACTGCTGCTGCTGCTGTCGTCGCAGCGCTCCTGGCACGCAGGGTTGGGAAACTCCAAGTGCCTGCGTTACAGGCACCCCCCGGGCCCTGCCCAGCTTCGTAATTGGCGGTAAAAAAGGCCAAGCTGACTGGCGTGATATTCGTCGCGGATGTTGCCCCGGCCCCATCCACATTCGCGGCTACCGTGGTCGGCGAATTCGACGAGGTATTGTTCTGCATTGAGTACTGTACAATCACCGCCGCCGAACCATCCTTCACGAGGCCCGTGAATGCCACGCCAAGGATCGTACTGAGGAGAAAAAGAGATTTGCAGCGCATCAGGAAGCTGTCCGTTAAGAAACTGGGATGCTCATTTCCAAGTGCCTCACCCGCACATTACCGCGATATCGATAAGCCGTATCACTATCGTCTTCTCGCACCAGCGCTCTCGTCACCCGTGAGCGCACCTAGACTTGGAGATCGACCGGACTCTTCCCCCACCGGCACCAACTCGCGACGGTGCACAAGTCTGCTTTTCTTGAGTGTTTATCCGTCGGAACAAACCTCACCGTAAACTAGTTAAACCTTTTACCAGTTACCCAAAAAAGTGTCAATACAATAATCATCTAGGATGCATCTAGTATATGCAAACGATTGGAAAGCGGAATGCAGGGGGAGAATCTGCGATGTGTACCAGCAGCCCATTGAGGAACATCGACGACACGCCGCGTGAGGGCACGCGGCCTACAACTTCATTCAATTTTGGCGGCCTGTTGTAGGCCCGCTGCCCCCAGCGGGCGCTTTTTCAGCGGGCTGCTAACCGAACGCTGTCCACATTCAACTTCCCGAAAGCTCGCGGGAACGTTTTTTCGCCGCTTGAATCGCTTCTGTAAAGATCTCCTCCAGCTTGCGCTCGGTCATCACTTTGAGCGCGGCTTCAGTCGTGCCACCGGGCGAGGTCACCTTTCGCCGCAACGCTTCCGGTGCCTCTCCGCTTTCCACCAACAATTTGGCAGAACCATACACGGTCTGTATCGCCAGTTTCTTCGCCAGCGCCTCGTCCAATCCGGCGGCGATGCCCGCCTTGATCATCGCCTCGGTCACATAGAACACATACGCCGGACCGCTCCCACTGAGCGCGGTCACCGCATCCAATAATTCCTCCCCTACCCTGACGCTTATACCGACCGCGCCGAGAATCGCCTCGGCAGTCGTCAGATCATCGTCAGTCGCGTACGCTCCCTTGGCCAATGCCGCCGCGCCCGCGCCAACCAGGGCCGGCGTGTTCGGCATCACGCGAACTACTCGCGCCTTGCCGCCAAGTGCCCGTTCGACCGTGGCCGTCGTCACTCCCGCCGCAATGGACACAATCAATTTCGAGTCAGACATGACCGTCTTGAAGCCGGCCAACACTTCAGCCGCCTGTTGCGGTTTCACGGCCAGCAACACGATGTCCGCGGCTTTCACCGCCTCCGCGTTGTCGTCGATCGCCCGCACGCCAAACGTCTTCGTGAAAAATTCCCGGCGCTCGGCGCGCAGGTCTGTCGCGATGATCCGCGACGGCGGCATCGTCTGCGCCGCGAGCAATCCACGGATCAACGCCTCGCCCATGTTCCCTGCGCCGATGAAGGCGATCGTTTTATTCTGTAGGCTCATGTCGTTTCCGTTCTCCAAAAATCGCGGTGCCGATGCGCACCATTGTGGCGCCTTCTTCGACGGCCACCTCAAAATCGTGCGTCATGCCCATCGACAACTCACGCAGGCCGAGCGCATCGCGGAGTTCCCGCAACCGGCGAAAATACGGCCGCGCTTTTTCCGGCTCCTCACTGAACGGGGCGACCGTCATCAATCCCTGCGTCTCCAGGCGCGACAGCCCATTGATTTGCGCAACCGTGGACTCCAAATCCTCCGGCTTCAAGCCAAACTTGCTGGCCTCGCCCGAGACGTTTACTTCGAGCAGAATCGCCTGCGTCTTGCCGGCGCGTTCGGCCCATTTGTCGAGTTCGACCGCCAGCTTCAGACTATCGACGGAGTGAATGACCTCGAACAGCGCGACTGCATCGCGCGCCTTGTTCGTCTGCAAATGGCCGATCATGTGCCAGCTGGCACGGCCTGATATGAGGGGGATTTTCGCCTTCGCCTCCTGCACTTTATTTTCGCCAAACAGCGTCTGCCCGGTCGCCAGCGCCGCCTCGATGCGTTCTGGCTCAACCGTTTTACTGACCGCAATCACTGTCACATCCTCAGGATTTCGCCCGACGCGTTCGGCGACGGCACGAACGCGTTCCCGAATAAAATTGATGTTGTGTGCAACCTCACTCACGTCTAAATTGTACGCACAACAAGGCGCGCATCGCAAGACGCGGCTGTGGCTGGATAACTGGTGGGGCGCATTTTGCGTAATTATTATTCGGCGGCGGCGACAACCAAAGCTTGCGCACCGCGTGAGAATCACTAGAATCGACGCTCCAATGGCGCTGTCATCAAAGCTGGGCCACTTTAATTTGCTTGAGGAGATTGCGCACGGTGGCATGGGAACCGTCTATCGCGGGTTTGACCCGACCCTGAATCGCGAGGTCGCGATCAAAGTCCTGCGCGAGGACCTGGCGAAAGACCCGAAGTTCCTCAACGATTTCTTGCAGGAGGCGCGTTCCGCTGCCGCGATCAGTCATCCGCACATCGTCCAGATCTATTTCGTCGGCGAAGAGTCGGACCAATATTATCTGGTGATGGAACTGCTCAAGGGCCGCACGTTGCGCGAGATCATCGAACGCGACGGCCCGATGGATGAAGAACGGGCACTCGAGTTGAGCATCGACGTGGTCGAAGGATTGAAGGCCGCCTACCAGAAGAACAAGATGATCCACGGGGACATCAAGCCCGCCAACATTTTCATCACCGAAGACACCGGCGCGAAGGTTTTGGATTTCGGCTTGTCGAAACTGGCCAATGTCGAGGTCGCTCCTTCCGAGGGCATCTGGGGTTCGCCCTACTACATCTCGCCCGAACGCGTCGGCCAGAAGGCGGAGGATTTTCGCAGTGATGTGTACAGCCTCGGCGCCACCTTGTTCCAAACCTTGACTGGGCATCCGCCGTTTGAAGCTGACACGCCCGAGGAGCTTGCCGGCAAACGTCTCAATGAGAAACCGCCGTTGTTGCGCGACCTGACCCCCACCATCACGCGCAAGACCGAGGAAGTCGTGAACAAGATGCTCAATAAAAGCATTTTGCTCCGCTACCGTGATTACGACGCACTGCTCGAAGATCTCAAGGACGCGAAAACCGAAGCGACCGCCAAGCGGCTGGGCGTGGACCTGCATCCGGAATTCAGGCCGCCCGTGCCCGAACGTTCCAGTCGCGACTCGAAATCTCCGTTGCCGCTGGTGATCACGGCGATCGTGGTCGTGCTTGTGATTGTGGGCGCGCTGGCCTTCGTGTTCTGGCCGAACGAGACAGAACCACCGCCGTCTCCGCCGCAACCTTCGCCGGGCACGCAGCCAAACAATCCGCCGCCGGTTCAGAACCCCACGCCGCCGAAGCCGCCACCACTCCCTGGCCAAAAGCCGCCACATCTTTACAACGTTGAATTCACG
>Ga0206923_1168_pt1 | contig 12973 bp, 11 predicted proteins | sample Alteio_BWOrgHeat_64_FD_152961 | JGI IMG/M metagenome (GOLD analysis project Ga0206923, IMG submission 152961) | Enriched cells from forest soil in Barre Woods Harvard Forest LTER site, Petersham, Massachusetts, United States -... | ecosystem: Environmental > Terrestrial > Soil > Temperate forest >...
GGCCAGGGTTGGATTTATAGTGACAATAAATTCGCGTGCATTTTGCGGGGTATCAAGCGGCAAATAGTAAACCGCATCAGCCAAAGGTGTGTTTTTTCTGACCTCGTAACCCGATGGTGAAAAAAAGGTAATAACGATTTTGCTTTGGGGATATAGGGTTCTTATCTGTTCTAAAACAGGCCGGCCCTGCTCAAACTCTCCCAGCGATGCAAAATGGAACCAGATGCTTTGGTCACATGATGTGTAAACAACATGTTGCCTGCCTTTTATCCAAAGTTTTGCCTTATTATTAAAAAAGGAAGCTATACGTATAAAAGTATAGTATATATGTATTCCCAGATTATATAATAATAACATTTTAAATACGAAATCAGTATCTTCGCCGCGATAAATATAATAACATAAAAACAAAAATACTTCCGTGAAAATAGCAGTAGTAGGAACAGGATACGTAGGATTAGTAACCGGAACTTGTTTAGCCGAAACAGGTAACCAGGTAATCTGCGTTGATATTAATAAGGAAAAGGTAAAAATGATGCAGGATGGCAAATTGCCTATCTATGAACCTGGTTTAGAATTACTTTTTCATCGTAACATAAACCAGGGCCGATTGCATTTTACCAGTAACCTTGCTGATGCCATTGCTGAAGTCAAAATTATATTCCTTGCATTGCCAACTCCTCCCGGCGACGATGGCTCGGCCGATCTGAGCTACGTTTTAGGCGCTGCTAAGGATATTGCAAAATTAATTACCGGGTATAAGGTCATTGTAACCAAATCAACCGTACCGGTTGGTACTGCCGATAAAATAACCGCTTTACTTAATGACCATACCGGTGTTGAATTCGCGGTAGTGTCTAACCCTGAATTTTTGCGCGAGGGCGTAGCGGTAGAGGATTTTATGAAACCCGACCGCATTGTTATAGGTACCATGGATGAACGGGCGCGTAAGTTAATGGGTGAATTATACTCGCCTTATGTGCGCCAGGGCAACCCGATTATTTATATGGATCAACGCTCATCTGAATTGACCAAATACGCGGCCAATTCTTTCCTTGCCACCAAAATATCATTCATGAACGAGATAGCCAATCTTTGCGAACTGGTTGGCGCTGATGTGGATATGATTAGGCGCGGCATTGGCGCTGATGAGCGCATAGGCCGGCGGTTCCTGTTTTCGGGCATCGGATATGGCGGCAGCTGTTTCCCTAAGGATGTTCAGGCATTGGCTAAATCGGCCAAAGAACATAAATACGATTTTAAGATATTAAATTCTGTAATGGATATTAATGATATTCAGCGGAAAATATTGGTTGAGAAAGTAAGGAAATATTATAAGGGCGATCTGAAAGATAAAAAGTTCGCCATTTGGGGGCTTGCCTTTAAACCAGAAACAGATGATATACGCGAGGCGCCGGCATTATATATTATTGATGAGCTGTTGAGAGCAGGTGCAACAATATCGGCATTCGATCCTGAAGCTATGTCGAATGTTAAAGGTGTTTTGGGCGATAAAATAACTTATGCTGCCGATCAATATGATGCATTAAATAATGCGGATGCCTTATTGATATTAACTGAATGGTCGGTATTCAGAACGCCTGATTTTGACCAGCTGGAAAAGCTTTTAAAATCAAAAGTTATTTTTGACGGGCGCAATTTATATGATATACAAAAGATGATAGATTGTGGTTATTATTATAACAGCATCGGGAGGAAAGTAGTAAGCTAATGGTACGCAAGCGCATATTAATTACCGGCGCGGCCGGATTCCTGGGCTCGCATCTTTGCGACAGGTTTATTAAGGAGGATTACCACGTTATTGGTATGGATAACCTTATAACCGGTGATCTGCGTAATATTGAGCATTTATTTAAACTCGAGAATTTTGAGTTTTATAATCATGATGTTTCCAAATTCGTGTATGTTCCCGGCGATTTACATTATATACTACACTTTGCCTCGCCTGCAAGCCCTATAGATTATTTAAAAATACCTATACAAACATTAAAGGTAGGTTCATTAGGTACGCATAATCTGTTAGGATTGGCCCGCTCAAAAAAGGCGCGCATGCTGATAGCCTCTACATCCGAAGTTTATGGTGACCCTAACGTTAATCCGCAGCCCGAAGAATACTGGGGTAATGTTAACCCGGTTGGCCCGCGCGGGGTTTATGACGAAGCCAAGCGTTTCCAGGAAGCTATAACCATGGCTTATCATACTTTTCACGGATTAGAAACCCGTATAGTACGTATATTTAATACTTATGGCCCGCGGATGCGGCTTAATGACGGACGTGTATTGCCGGCTTTTATTGGTCAGGCTCTACGTGGCGAATCGTTAACTATATTTGGCGATGGCTCACAAACGCGCTCGTTTTGTTATGTTGATGACCTGATAGAAGGTATTTACCGTTTATTACATAGCGATTATGCCCAACCCATGAATATTGGTAACCCGGATGAAATTACCATCCGCCAGTTTGGTGAGGAAATTATAAAGCTAACGGGTACCGACCAACAGCTGATAAGTTTACCTTTACCTACTGACGACCCTAAACAGCGCCGTCCCGATATTACTAAAGCCAAAGCTATTTTAGGATGGGAGCCAAAAGTTTCAAGGAGCGAGGGTTTAAAAATAACTTATGAGTATTTTAAGTCTCTGCCTGAAAAAGAAATTCAGCATAAAGATTTTACCTATTATAATAAAAGCTAATGGCGCGGATACTGGTAACAGGCGGCTTAGGTTTTATCGGTTCGCATACGGTTGTTGAGCTGGTAAATTCGGGTTATGAACCTGTTATTGTAGATGATCTGTCAAATTCCAACCCCCAAATAATTGATCAGCTTGCTAAAATTATAGGGTATAAACCAACGTTTTACAAATTAGATCTTTGTGATGAGCAAGGTGTAAAACAATTAGCAGTAAATGAGCCTGATATTGCCGGTATTATCCATTTCGCAGCGTTTAAAGCTGTTGGCGAATCAGTTCAATTTCCAATAAAATATTACCGCAATAATTTTTATTCGCTGCTTAATGTATTGAATGCATGGCAGGGCAAACCTGTAAACTTTGTATTCTCATCAAGCTGTACGGTATATGGCCAGCCGGATCACTTGCCCGTTACTGAAAGCGCTCCTGTTAAAACAGCCGAGTCACCATATGGAAACACCAAACAAATAACCGAAGAGATGCTGAAGGATATGGTATCTGCCGGAAGCAATTACAAAGTTGTATCCCTGCGGTATTTTAATCCTGTCGGCGCCCATAGTTCGGCATTGATTGGCGAATTGCCCATTGGCATTCCGCAAAACCTGGTGCCGTTCATCACACAAACAGCTATTGGCAAACGCGAAAAAATTACCGTATTCGGCGATGATTACAATACCCCCGATGGAAGTTGCATTCGCGATTATATTCATGTAGTTGATTTGGCGAAAGCGCATGTAGCCGCGTTAAAACTAATGGAGAACCAGGCTTTTAACGGTTATGATGTTTTTAATATCGGTACAGGTAAAGGCAGCTCGGTGTTAGAAACCATACACACTTTTGAACAAACAACAGGGGTAAAGTTGAATTATACAATAGGTGCACGCAGGGCCGGTGATATAGAAAAAATATGGGGCGACGTCACCAAATCAAAAAATATTTTAAAATGGCAAACCGAACTTGATCTGGATACCATGATGCAGTCGGCCTGGGAATGGGAAAAATATCTTGCCCAAAATCCGTTATAATTAAACATACAATATGAAGAAAATAATAATCACAGGCGGAGCAGGTTTTATAGGCTCGCACGTAGTACGTCGTTTTGTAAAAAATTACCCCGACTATACCATTATAAATTTAGATAAACTAACCTACGCAGGTAACCTGGCTAATTTAAAGGATATTGAAAACGCGCCCAATTACCGTTTTGTAAAGGGAGACATAGTTGATGTAGCGTTTATCAATCAGCTTTTTGCTGACGAACAGCCGGATGCGGTAATACACCTGGCTGCCGAATCGCATGTTGACCGTTCAATAACCAACCCGTTGGAATTTGTGATGACCAATGTAGTAGGCACCGTAAATTTATTAAACGCCGCACGCAATTGCTGGAAAGGTAATTATGATAAAACCCGTTTTTACCATGTATCAACCGATGAGGTATATGGCACATTAGGTGAAGATGGAATGTTTACTGAAGAAACGGCGTATGACCCACATTCGCCCTATTCTGCTTCAAAGGCAAGTTCTGATCATTTTGTGCGAGCTTATTATGATACTTACGGTTTAAGTACTGTTATATCAAACTGTTCAAATAACTACGGCTCTTTTCATTTTCCCGAAAAATTGATACCGCTTGCTATTAACAATATCAAACAAAAAAGGTCTGTACCCGTATATGGAAAAGGAGAAAACATACGCGACTGGTTATGGGTTGAGGACCACGCGCGCGCTATTGATGTAATATTCCATAAAGCAGCAACCGGCACAACTTATAATATAGGCGGCCATAACGAATGGAAAAACATTGACCTGATAAAACTGTTATGCAGTATATTAGATAAAAAATTGGGTAGGTCCGAAGGAGAATCCGCCCGATTAATAACATTTGTTACTGACAGGGCCGGGCACGACCTGCGTTATGCCATTGATGCTTCCAAACTAAAAAATGAATTGGGTTGGGTGCCAAGCATAACTTTTGAAGAAGGCCTTGAAAAAACGGTAGATTGGTATTTGAATAATGAGGAGTGGTTAACTGATGTAACATCGGGCCATTACCAGCAATATTATACTGAACAATATAACCATAGGTAAATGTTCGATTTCTTTAAGAAAAAAGAACCTGAAAAACACACACTGCTCAACTATGAATCTATTATAGTTGATATGCACTCGCATGTTTTACCCGGTATTGATGATGGCGCGCAAAACGTAGAGCAATCTGTTTTCCTGGTAAAAAAAATGATGGAGCTGGGGATAAAAAAAATAATTGCCACCCCGCATATCATGGTTGATTTTTACCGTAACACCCCCGAAACCATTAACAACGCACTTGAAATATTGCGCGCCGAATTAAAAAGACAGGAGATTGATATAGAGATAGAAGCTGCTGCTGAACATTATTTTGATGAACTTTTTGAGAAGCTTATCAATGATCTGAAGTTGATGACCATGGGCGATAATTTTGTGCTGTTTGAATATTCATTTTTAGAGCCACCGCCTAACGCCTTTACCGTTATACAAAAAATGATAGAATGGGGCGATTATAAACCCATACTGGCCCACCCTGAAAGATACAGCTATATGAGCCTTGATGCCATTGCCGACCTGCGCGGATGGGGCTGTAATATGCAATTAAATACGATATCGTTAACCGGATATTACGGTAAAGATGTTAAAAAGAAAGCCGAACACATGATAGATATGCAACTGGTTGATTTTATATCAAGCGATATGCACCATCCCAGGCATGCCGCCGCTTTTAAGGATGCACTGCACCTGCCTTATCTTGAAAAAATATTGTTTGATTACCCGCTTAAAAATATAATGCTGAAATAGGGAATGTGCAGATATGCAAATGTGCGGATGTGCAAATTGCCCGTATTATTTGATGTATGTATATTACTCATCTGCATATTTGCACATCCGCATATTTGCACATCCGCATATCTGCACATCAACTATTCGTACCGCAACGCTTCAACTGGGTCAAGTTGTGATGCTTTTTTGGCCGGGTAAAATCCGGATCCCAGGCCAATCAAAGTGCATAGAGCGATGGCCGAGAAGAGCCATAGCCAGGGTATAATAAATTTACCGCTTATCTGAACGGCAATAAGGTTACCCACAGCCATTCCTAATATGATGCCACCGATACCCCCTATCATACATATTACTATAGCTTCGATAATAAACTGTTTGCGTATAACGGCTGGAGTAGCACCAATTGCTTTGCGTATACCAATTTCGCGTGTACGCTCAGTAACGGAAACCAGCATGATGTTCATTAAACCTATGGCGGCGCCGATCAGGGTAATTATACCTATGGCAAAACCGGCAATCGTCATGCCGCTAAGCTGGCCGGCCAGTTGCTGTTGTACCGAATCGCTCCGGGTTATCTGAAAATTATCATCATTGCCCACACTGAGGCTACGTATGTTCCTGAAAAGGGATGTCGCCTCGCCTATGCTGGCATCAAAACCCGCCCCGTTATTTACCATAACCGTTATGGCAAATGATGGATTAGAAACTGACGCTATTTGTTTGGCCTTAAATATAGGTATGGTGCAAACCCTGTCACCGCCTAAGCCCGAGCTCGAGCCTTTGGCTGCAAACACACCAATTACCCTGAATTTATTGCTCCCAACAAAAATGGACTTATTAATAGGGTCTTCTTTCTTAAATAGTTTTGATTTTATCTCATCGCCAATAATAACTACGTTGGCAGCCTGCTCTAGCTCTGATTCGGAAAAGTTACGGCCCAAAGCTAATTTATAGCCGTTTGTTTGCAGATAGTTTTCATTTGTGCCGGTTACTGTAATATTAGGATTGGTTTTTTCGCTGCCATATTTTGCAACCGCGACTCCTGATATGTCCAGGTTGATGGCAACTAATGCCGGTAGTTTAAAAGTTTCTTTAAAGTGCTGGGCCTGGTCATAGTTTATTGGGGGATATATTTTTCTATGTCCGCCATTGCCAAAATTAACACCCGAACCACGATTTTGTATGGTGAACGAGTTAGCGCCCAGGCTCGAAAAAGCATCAGTAGTATATTGCTTGATACCTTCAATAGCTGTTAATATGCCTACCAGCGCCATAATACCAATGGCGATAATTAACGAGGTAAGCGACGTACGCAACCTGTTGCCTGCTATGGATTGCAGTGCTATTGAAATATTTTCGCGTAACGTGGTTTTTACCGGCATGATATAAATATAAAAAACTTAGCGGTAAGACTAAGCAAAAGGCCCATTTGTTACAAATAAATAACGATATGCGTTTAACCCATCGCCATTTATAAAATATATGCTAAATTCACTTTTCAATTCAAGCCATATGAAAATAATAAAACTGATAATTTTATCAACCCTGTTATTAGCAGGAACTGCGCGCGCTCAAACTACTGCGGTTAATACCTCAATAAATAATTTACTAACCGGTTATTTGGAGTTAAAGAATGCCCTTGCAGCGGATAACGGAGCGGCAGCCCAGGCTAAAGCTAAAACACTTAACACAGAAGTGACTTCCATATCAACCAAAGATATGGGCGCTGCACAGCAAGCTGTCTGGAAAAACTATGTAGATAAACTAAGTTTCGACAGCAGGCACATCAGCGAATCAACCAGTATTGATCACCAGCGTGAACACTTCGAATCGTTATCAAAAAGTATGTACGCGGTTTTAAAAGCATTTAAAGCAAACAGTGTAGCTATTTACTGGCAATACTGCCCCATGAAAAAAGCTTCATGGTTAAGCGAAAAATCAACTATCGAAAACCCATATTACGGAAAAGAAATGCCGGATTGCGGAAGTACTAAAGAGACGCTGAAAGCAACTAAATAATAAAGATAAGAAGCAAGAGCCAGGAATCAAGAATTAAGAAGGCTGTATAACAAAAGAGTCAAAAAACCAGGATGAAATCTTGTTTCTTGACTCTTGTATCTTGATTCTAAAAAGAACTATACCGAAAACGAAGTGCCACACCCGCAAGTGCTGGCCGCGTTAGGGTTATTAAAAGTAAAACCGCGCGCGTTCAATCCATCCTGGAAATTAATTTGCATGCCTATAAGGTATAAGCCATGTGCCTTGTGCATAAAAACCCGCAGCCCGTCTATCATAAATTCCTGGTCGCCATCTTTTTTCTGGTCGAAGCCCAACACGTAACTCATGCCCGAGCAGCCACCACCCTCAACACCTATACGTAAACCAAAATCATCACCAATTTCTTGCTGATCCCTTAATTTATAAAGTTCTTTAACGGCGCCTTCTGTAAAGGTTACCGGTGCAGGCGCGGTTTCAACAGCTGTACTCATCTTATTTTTAATTAACTACACAAATATAAGGTAAAATGCGGATTTTTGTTTCGGCAGCAATATTTATGACCTGCGCCTAACATTATTAACCATGGTACTTTATCCTCTATTATTAGATATTATAAAATATACAATTGCTGGACTGGGTATAGTATGGATAGCGTTTTACCTGTTTAAGCCTTACCTTGACCGCTCGGAAAACCTGCAGCTTATTGAGCTTAAAAAAACAATAAGCAGTCAAACTCTGCCATTGCGGTTACAGGCATACGAGCGTGTAGTTTTATTTATTGAACGTATAAACCCGTCTAATTTACTTATTAGGCTAAATAATCCGGAATATTCGGCTGCCGAGTTATATATGTTAATAGTTGCCGAATTACGTAACGAATACCAGCATAATGTTACCCAGCAAATTTATGTAAGCACTAATACCTGGGCAATAGTAAAAAAATTGAAAGACCAAACATTAGGCGTAGTTAACAGCGCTATAAAAGGTTTGCCCGATACCGCCACCGGGCTCGAATTGAGTAAAACTATACTGGCCCATATTAGTCAGTTAGAAAGCAACCCGTATGATATTGGCCTTAACCTGATCAGGGTGGAACTGGAAGAACTATTTTAATTTGATAATGTGTTAATTTGAAAATTAGCATTTATGAATGATAGAATTACATTTTCAAATTACCAAATCCTCAAATTTTCAAATTAAAAATATGGCGGGTAAAAAAATAACAACCACATCGGGTATTGAAATCAGGGAGGTTTATACCGAACCTTCAAAAATGAATGAATTGCCCGGTGAGTTTCCGTATACCCGCGGCATTCAAAAAGACATGTATCGGGGCAAACCCTGGACCATGCGCCAATACGCCGGTTTTTCAACGGCTGAAGAATCAAATAAACGTTACCATTACTTATTAAGCCAGGGCACTATGGGCCTCTCGGTAGCTTTTGACCTGCCAACGCAGATAGGATATGACTCTGACCATGAGCTTGCCGAGGGCGAAGTTGGCAAGGTTGGCGTAGCTATTGACTCATTAAAGGATATAGAAATTTTGTTTGATGGAATTAATCTGGCGGATATTACCACCTCCATGACCATTAACGCCACCGCCCCAATTTTACTGGCGATGTATATCGCGTTAGCAAAAAAACAAGGGGCCGATCTGCAGCAGCTATCAGGCACCGTACAAAATGATATATTAAAGGAGTATGCCGCGCGCGGTACTTATATATACCCGCCGGCCCCATCTATGCGGCTGATAACCGATGTATTTGAATATTGCACTAAAGAAGTACCTAAATGGAACACGATATCTATATCGGGCTATCATATCCGCGAAGCGGGATCAACAGCAGCACAGGAGCTGGCCTTTACTCTGGCTAACGGCAAAGCGTACCTAAAGGCGGCGCTTTCCAAGGGATTGGATATAAATGTATTTGGTAAAAGAGTATCCTTCTTTTTTAATTGCCATAATAATTTTTTTGAAGAGATAGCCAAGTTCAGGGCCGCGAGGCGCATGTGGGCGCATATTACAAAAGAATTGGGCGCTACTGATGCCGGCGCGCAAAAGCTGCGCTTCCATACGCAAACAGCAGGCTCGGCATTAACCGCGCAGCAGCCTATGAATAATATTGTACGCATAACCAACCAGGCGCTGGCCGCGGTATTAGGTGGCACACAATCATTACATACCAATGGATATGACGAGGCCCTGGCCTTGCCCACGGAAGCCGCCGCTAAAATTGCCCTGCGTACCCAGCAGATCATTGCTTTTGAAAGCGGCGTCACGGATACGGTAGACCCATTGGCCGGGTCGTATTTTATAGAGGCCTTGACGGATGAATTAGAAATGGCCGCTCAACTATATATTAATAAGATCGATGCCATGGGCGGTTCGGTAAAAGCCATTGAGCAGGACTATATGCAGCAGGAAATAGCGGCATCAGCCTATCAGTATCAAAATGAAATTGAAAACGGTGAAAGAGTAATAGTTGGTGTAAACAAGTTTACACAGGAAGAAGAACCGCTAACTCATGTTTTCCGCGTGGATGACACTATCCGCAGGCAACAAATAGAAAAAATTAGCGCGATAAAAGCTGAAAGAAACAATGCATCGGTTGCCGATAGTCTGCAAAATCTCCGCGCCGCCGCTGCCGGGATAGAAAATGTGATGCCTTTTATACTAACCGCGGTTGAAAACTATGCCACCCTGGGCGAAATTGCTGATACCTTACGTGATGTTTTTGGAGAACATTAAAACTAATAGGAGTAAAACTAATCCCACCGGGATGGTAGAGATTCGTAAAATTAAGCCAATGATACCCCATCATTAAGCGTGTGTTAAGCCTGAAAATTTAAGGTAGTTAATAATAAAACCGCCAAAACAGCATAAAATTCAAGGTTTATTATTAAAAAGGATATGGCGGGTGTTCTTTTCATGCGAAATATAACTTTTTATATCCAAAATTACACAAGCCACAGACGAATTTTTTTAAAATTTATTTTCATAAAAAGTGAAAAATAAATTTTTTAATTCGCTTTTTTTCCGAATATTCGATGTTCCGTAGCAATCCCAATGAATGCGTCGCTGGGGGGTTGAAAACCAACATTTTATTAAATATTTATATGGAAAAAACTTGTACTAACGTTTGGAATAGCTGCCTTCAAATCATAAAAGACAACATACCTGCACAAAGCTTTAAAACCTGGTTCGAACCGATCAAGGCTTTGCGTATGGAAGGAAGCGTTTTAACGATACAAGTTCCCAGCTTATTTTTCTACGAGTGGTTAGAAGAACATTATGTTGGCCTGCTGCGTAAAACAATAAAAAAACAATTGGGCGATGACGGTCGTTTGGAATATAACATCGTTGTAGAACAATCGTCAACCAGCAAACCATATACCACTAATATGCCTTCAAACGGAAACGGAGCGGAGTCAAAAAATCAGTCAATGCCGATACCTATTTCTATAAATAAGGATATTAAAAACCCGTTTGTAATACCCGGTTTAAAAAAATTGAACGTTGACCCGCAACTGAACCGTCAATATACCTTTGAAAACTTTGTTGAGGGCGATTGTAATCGCCTGGCACGGTCGGCAGGTTATGCTGTTGCGGCAAAACCGGGCGGTACTTCATTTAACCCGTTAATGATATATGGCGGTGTAGGTTTAGGTAAAACACACCTGGCGCAAGCTATTGGCAATGAAATTAAACGCGCATTGCCTGATAAGCTGGTATTATATGTATCGTGTGAGAAATTTACACAGCAATTTGTTGACGCGCTGAAACATAATAATATTAATGATTTTGTGAACTTTTACCAGGCTATTGATGTGCTGATCATGGATGATGTACACAACTTTGCCGGCAAAGAAAAAACACAGGATTTCTTTTTCCATATTTTCAATCACCTGCATCAATCTGGCAAGCAACTCATCATTACATCTGATAAAGCGCCAAAGGACCTTGCCGGTTTAGAAGAACGTTTGTTATCGAGATTTAAGTGGGGCCTTTCGGCCGACCTGCAAATTCCCGACCTGGAAACCCGAATGGCTATCCTTAAAAACAAAACCTACCAGGACGGTATTGACCTGGGTGATGATGTGATAGAGTATGTGGCGCATAATATTGATAACAACGTGCGCGAACTGGAAGGTGCCATGGTATCGTTACTGGCACAATCAACCCTTAACCGTAAGGAGATAGACCTGAACCTGGCCAAGCAGATGTTGAAGAATTTTGTAAAAAACTCTTCGAAGGAAATTTCAATGGAATATATCCAAAACCTGGTTTGCGAATATTTTGAGGTGCCTATTGATATGGTTAAATCACAAACCCGCAAGCGCGAAATTGTGCAAGCCCGTCAAATATCTATGTATCTTGCCAAAGCACATACCAAAAGTTCCTTAAAATCTATCGGGCATTTCTTTGGTGGACGTGACCACTCCACGGTTATCTATGCCTGCCAAACGGTTGAGGACTTAATTGATACCGACAAAAAATTTAAAGGTTACGTAGCCGATATTCAGAAGAAGCTGAAAATGTCATAACCAAATATTAGAAAACTAATAGCCTTGCACTTGTGCGGGGTTTTTTTGTGCGCGCAATTTTTTAACTAAAATAATAGTTGTAATTAAAATATGTTTATATTAGTGTGAAAATCAAGCTGTCATAAATGAAAAAACTTACTCTTATACTATGTATGCTGGCAGGAATTAATAAACTTTCGGCACAGCAACTAACGCTAAAAAATGGTGAAGTATTCGCTATCGAAACCCGAAATATCGTAAAAGCCCAATTTACCAGTGATGATCAATACACTTTTCAATTTAAAGTGATCAGTAGTAATAGTGCGGAATATAAGCTGCAATGCACCTTATTAAAAGCAAGAACTGAGCTGAATTCGTCAAATAGAAAAATAAAGCTAAGCTCGGACAGTATACGTAAAACTGTATTTAATTCTACGGCCGTTTTAACACCGGGTATACTTTTAGCAGAGTCTTTTACCATAGTTTTAAGCCCTAAATGTAAGTTGATACGGTTTGAAGGAACTGACGAATTGATACAACGGGCTATAACCAGGTGGCATATAGCTGCCGGTGTGCAAAAATATATAAAACCCAATTTAGACGACTTTCTTACGGCCGTCGTAAAAAGTATGTTTTTTGAACTGCCCAACCAAAGGATAGGCTATCAATCGACCTGGACCAATGCAGACAAGATCAGTTATGAAGTAATAACCATACGCGGCCAGTTCCTGGATATTACGGCAGTTAGCGCCGATAAAACTATGCACGCGAAATATACCTTAAATGAGGTTAACGGTTTGCTGACAGATGCGAACATTGCCAGCCAATATAATATGGCCAAAGGTTTACAGCATGTTGATTATTCGCAAGCTATGGTTGAAAATGCTACTGCCAGTGTTGTTGATACCGCCTGGCTGAA
>Ga0206923_1146_pt2 | contig 12960 bp, 10 predicted proteins | sample Alteio_BWOrgHeat_64_FD_152961 | JGI IMG/M metagenome (GOLD analysis project Ga0206923, IMG submission 152961) | Enriched cells from forest soil in Barre Woods Harvard Forest LTER site, Petersham, Massachusetts, United States -... | ecosystem: Environmental > Terrestrial > Soil > Temperate forest >...
TACCGGGCAACCTGCCGCCAGTGCAGACACGCTATCGCCCCCGGCAACAGAAAACGCATAAGGGAAATTACTCGCCCCCCATACGCCGTTCACCTGCCGCAGAATGCCGAGCGGGTTGCTGTTTTGCAGGGCCTCGGGCAGCGTATTATCCGGGAAGCCCTGGAAACAAACCGGCCTTGTAAACCGGTAAATAGCTGTTGCCCCTACTGATGTTGTTGCGCTGTTGGTAGTTGCCGGGAACGGCCCGCCATGCACCATCGCGTTTGCTACTTCAACGCCGGTAGGCATGGCATTGATAATTAAACGACCGGCTTTGTCTTCCAAAATGTGCTGTAGTTCCGCATATTCCTTCAGATCGTCGGCATTGCCCCAAATGGTAGCGGTAAGCTGCCCTTTCAGTTGTTTGGCTATCTCAAATACTTCAGCTTTGTTTTGGGTGGTGATGTGGATAGAACTCGGGCCAAAAACTTCTTCACTCAATTCGTGCTGTGCAAGAAAAGATGTTGCTGTGGTGGTAAACGCATACGGAACCGCCGCATTGTCTTTTTCGGCTTGTTTCCCTTTTGCCAGCAACTCAACACCATTCGTTCCGGCAAATTTTTCAGTGCCCTTGTTGTAAGTTTTATAAATGCCTTCGGTAAGCATACTGCCGCCAAAAGCGTCTTCAATGGTGGTTTTGTAATCGCCCATAAATGATTTTGCATCATCCGAACCCGGCAAAACCACCACACCGGGATTGGTACAAAACTGGCCCACGCCCAATAAGTTAGATGCGGCCAGCGCCTTTGAAAGCTCGGTGCCTTTTTCTTTTAATATGCCCGGCAGAATAAACACCGGGTTCACGCTGCCCATTTCTGAATAAACCGGGATGGGCTCTTCGCGTTTATTGGCCTCATCAAATAATGCCTTACCTCCCTGGAATGAACCCGTAAATGCAATTGCCTTAACTAACGGGTGCCTTACAATTCTTAAACCGGTCTGATAAGATGTGCCGTGCAATAACGAAAACACGCCATCAGGCATACTGGTTTCTTTAGCGGCTTTTACTATGGCCTTGCCAATCAATTCACAGGTTACAGGGTGCGCGGGGTGGGCCTTATGTACTACCGGGCAACCTGCCGCCAGTGCAGACACGCTATCGCCCCCGGCAACAGAAAACGCATAAGGGAAATTACTCGCCCCCCATACGCCGGTAACACCCAATGGGATCTGCATTTGCCGCAGGTCGGCTTTGGCGGGAACATCAGGCGAAGGCAAGTCAATAATCGCCCTTAACCATGAGCCTTCGCGCAATATTTTGGCGAAAAAACGCAGCTGACCGGTGGTCCGGTCACGCTCGCCAAGCAGGCGGGCTTCGGGCAGGTTACTTTCCTGCATCGTAACAGCAATAAGCTCCGGGCCAATAGCCATGATCTCATCAGCGATGCGCTCTAAAAATTTCGCTCTTTTCGTGTACGAAATTCTTTTATAAGGTGCGGCGGCGGCATGCGCCTTTTCAATAGCCTGGTCGGTTTCGGCGGCAGTGGCTTCATAAAACGAATAAGGCACACCATCGCTGTTTTTTACCACGCCGGTAAATTTGTCGCTGCCGGTGGCCGATTGGTCATAACCTATTAACTGGTTACCGCTGATTATCATTAAAATATATGTTTTGGTAAATTGATTATTGTAAATATATAATATCCTAATGTAAAATAAGCAGATTATTATACCGTAAAAGTTTACATTATTGGCGAATTATGATACGATATTGGCATAATAAAAAAATTAATACATTAGCTTAAATATATTAGCCTGAAATTTAGTTTATGAGAGCCATACTCCGGAAAGTTGATGTTGGGAAGGATTATTCCTTCAGCGTGCGCGAGGATATTTTGCCGTTTTTATACAATCACTGGCATTTTCACCCGGAGCTGGAACTCACTTTAATCCGGAAAGGAAAAGGAATACGACTGGTGGGCGACAGCCTGGAGGAGTTTGACGATGGCGACATTATTTTATTAGGCAGCAACCTGCCCCACATGTGGCGCAATGACCATGTATATTTTGAAAAAGATTCCAACCTGCACATTGAAGCTATAGCCATACATTTTAAAGAGTGCTTTTGGGGCAGCGCTTTCAATGACCTGCCCGAAATGAAAAATATCCGCGAGCTTTTTGAGCGGGCGAGGCAAGGCATAAAGGTTAAAGGCAAAACCCGCGAGTTGGTACAAAAGAAAATGGAAGCCATATTGCAGGTTAACGGCATTAAGAGGATTGAATACCTGCTTAACCTGCTTGAGTTGATCGCTTCATCAACTACATGCTCATTACTATCAAGTAATGGTTTTACCAAAACCTATAACCTCACCAATACCGATAAGATCAACGATATATACAGCTATACTTTCACCAATTTTAAGCAGCGCATTACTATTAATGAAATTGCCGGGGTGGTAAACCTTAGTCCGCATTCATTTTGCAGATATTTTAAGACCCGCACACTGAAAACTTACTGGCAGTTCCTGTAGGAAATAAGGGTGGGGTATGCCTGCAAACTTTTAATAGAAAACCGCATCAGCATCAGCCAGATCTGTTATGAAAGCGGTTTTTACAACCTCTCTAACTTTAACCGCTGCTTTAAAAGCATTACCAATAAAACACCGCTGCAATATTTTAAGGAATATTCTGATTCCTGACAGGTGTAGCGTAGCAATACAGGTGCTACACCTGCTACACCCTGCTACACCCATATACTGGCAAGATAGTGTCACCATATATTTAAAAAAATGTCATGGTGAGCTTGTCGAACCATACCGGGGCGGGCCTTTACACACCCGTTTTTGACAGGCTCAAATTAACACTGTATTTTAATATATTCGCGTTAGAACTCTCTCCTTTAGAAAGGGCAGGTTAAGGCTCCTACGCCAAATCAATCTCTTTCGCCAGATAAACATCCTGTACCAAATTCATCAGATCTACCCCTTCTTTAAATGGCCTTTGGAATGATTTGCGGCCCATAATAAGGCCGGAGCCACCCGCACGTTTATTAATCACCGCTTGTTTTACCGCCTGCTTAAAATCATCCTCGCCCGATTCACCGCCTGAGTTAATAAGCCCTGCCCTGCCCATGTAGCAGTTGGCTACCTGGTAACGACAAAGATCGATGGGATGATCGGTGCTTAATTTGTTATACATCAGCGGATCAGTTTTACCAAACTTTATCGCATTAAAGCCGCCATTGCTGTCGGGCAGTTTTTGTTTGATAATATCGGCCTGTATAGTTACGCCAATGTGGTTGGCCTGACCGGTCACATCAGCCGAGGTTTCATAATTAACACCGTCCTTTTTAAAATCGTTATTGCGCACATAGCACCACAAAACGGTGGCCATGCCCAGCTCATGCGCGCGCTCAAAAGCTTTGGCCACTTCTACAATCTGCCGATCAGATTGCTCCGAGCCAAAATAAATAGTAGCCCCTACTGCTGCCGCGCCCAGGTTCCAGGCATCCGCAACCGAGCCAAACATCACCTGGTCGTACTTGGTGGGATAAGTAAGCAGTTCGTTATGATTTATCTTAACTATGAAAGGAATCTTGTGCGCGTATTTACGGGCGACAATGGCCAGGTTACCAAACGTGGTAGCCACCGCGTTACAGCCGCCTTCAATGGCCAGCTTTAAAATATTTTCAGGGTCGAAGTACATAGGGTTTTTAGCGAACGACGCACCTGCGGTATGCTCAATACCCTGGTCCACAGGCAATATCGACAGATAGCCTGTACCTGCCAGCCTGCCGTGGTTATGTATGGCTGCAAGGTTACGAAGCACCTGCGGGTTTCGGTTGCTGTCAATAAATATCCTGTCAATAAAATCGGGTGAGGGCACATGCAGTACATCTTTAGGAAATGTTTCGCATTTGTGTTTCAGCAGGCTGTCGGCATCGCTGCCAAGCAATTTAACAATATCGTTATAGGCCATATATCATCGATTAATGAGTTAAATTTATAACATTTTACCCGCTTTATTGTTGTTTGTGTGCTATGTATAATTTACGTTACCCTTTCGTTTCATTTCGGTTAAAAACCTGGCCCCGGAAAAGTAATTGTTAACTTAGCATTTTTAACACCTCTTACCCAATATATGTCGGTAATTGTATTTACTGTTATTATTCTTATTGGTTCGTACTTTGCCGGTTTGCTGGGTTCATTAACCGGCCTTGGCGGCGGGTTTGTCATTATTCCGCTTCTTACCCTGGTATTGCACGTTGATATTCATTATGCCATCGGCGCATCCCTAATATCGGTAATTGCTACCTCATCCGGTTCAGCAGCGGCTTATGTAAAAGAAGGCATAACTAATATGCGGCTCGGCATGTTTTTAGAAATAGCAACCACTATCGGCGCGTTTACCGGTGCTATGATCGCTATCTATATCCCCACCAATTTTATAGCGGTATTATTCGGTGTTATCCTCATTATTTCAGCAGTGATGTCGTTAAGAAAAAAAGCTGAACACATTGCTACCCGTAAAAGCACTTTGGCTGTCAAACTAAAACTAAATAGCAGCTATCCAACACAAAATGGCGAAGTTGAATACAGCGTAAGCCGGGTTAGCGGCGGGTTTTTCCTGATGCTTTTTGCCGGTGCAATTTCGGGGTTGCTGGGTATAGGTTCGGGTGCCTTAAAAGTATTGGCGATGGATACCGTAATGCGTATCCCGTTTAAGGTATCAACCACTACCAGCAACTTTATGATAGGTGTTACTGCTGCGGCCAGCGCGGTTATTTATTTACAGCGTGGCTATATCGATCCGGGCATATCTATGCCGGTGGTTATCGGCGTACTGCTCGGTGCCATAAGCGGTTCAAAAATATTGGTGTACACCAATTCATCAGGGTGGTTGCGCTGGGTGTTTGCCATTGTGGTAACAGTGCTGGCATCACAAATGGTTTATCATGGCATAACAGGAAAAATATAATGGCAGCAAAGGCAGGTTTTAAGGATAAAGATATGCAGGCCGTAATTGGCTTGGTGCTGCGTGCGGGGGTAATTATATCTATGGCGATTGTGATCCTGGGGGCGGTAATTTACCTGTACCGGCATGGCGATACCGTTACCGATTATAGCAGATTCAAAGGCATGCCCGATTTTATGCGTACCCTAAGCGGCATTACAGAAGGTGTTTTTGACTTTAGAGGGCGGGCAATTATACAAGCAGGCATCATCATGCTTATTGCAACACCCATATTAAGGGTAGCATTTTCAATGGTCAGCTTTGCCCTGGAGAAGGACTATTTATATGTTGGCATCAGTTCACTGGTGCTGCTTATTATTCTGGTTAGTATGCTGAGCGGGAATGTGGGTTAACTTGTTGGTGACAACACCAACAAGGGCGCGAGTGATGACACTAATAAGGGCGCAGTAAAAGCTTGGGATTGTGCGATTCCTTCCCTTGGGAAGGGGGAGGAAGGGGTTTATTAACTATTACTGTCAGCGTAAAAAACCCCTATTGTCTTTGTTGGTGTTGTCACCAACAAATCGATTAGCACGCCACTTGTTGGTGACAACACCAACAAGGCGCAAATTTTCCGGCCACCCAATGCGCTGAATAAAATGAATAAAACTTTTTTGGCCGATGTAATATTACCCATTATATGCAACGGCACCCGGTAAATTCATCGGTATTAAACAGCGCGGGGTATGACCCTGCCAGGAAAATATTGGAATTAGAATTCAGCGAAGGCGAAACCTGGGATTATTTTAATGTATCGCCATCAGCCTATAAAAAACTTATTAATGCCGAATCAAAAGGACGATTTTTTGTAAAACGGATAAAGGGGCGCTACCCCGAATTACGTATCAAGTAAGGTTATTTCTCGTTCTCGCTACCATTCAGCCTGTTTTGCTCCTCGGCATTACCGCCAATGCGGGTACGTGCGCCTTTAACATTCTGCCTGCCAAACCTGTAAGTAAAGGTTGCCGTTACAAAACGGGTCCCCGGCTTTTCGCGGCCGGTAAGGTCAAGGTTTAAATAATGTGAAGTATACCTAAATTCGTCTGTATTAAAAATATCGCTTACCGCCAGCCTTATGCTACCCTGGTTATGCATTATGGCCTGGCTAATACCGGCGCGCGACGTCCATTGCGAGCGGTATTGTTTAATGCCCTGGTAAGTAGGGGAATCGTAAGACCAATACAGGTCGGCTTGTAAACCACGGGCTATGGTAAAGTGATTGTTAAGCTTTATCTCTTTGTCGTAAGCGGTGATATTTGCAGCGCCGGTACCATAAACGTAACGGATATAGGCCCCGTCTAAATATAAATCTGCCCGCCACCATTTAGTAACATCAATGGGGATATTCAGTTCAGCTTCATACACATATTCGTCACCCAAATTACCAATAGTAGTAGTATATATTTTTGCCGAATCTTTAGCAACCTGTGCAGCATAATCGCTGGTTACAGTAGCGTTAATTGTAAGCTTGTATTTACCCTTATAAATATCAGAAACAGAATAACTGCTAATGTCTTCCGGTTTTAATAAAGGGTTACCGGTATTGTAAGTATACTGGTCAATGTAAGCCACAAAAGGGTTTAAATCCTGGTAATTAGGCCGGGTAATGCGTCGGTTATAATCAAGCGTCAGCCTGTTATTTTTGCCCAAAGCCTGTGTTAACAAAAAATTAGGAAACAGATCGTAATAATTATTTGGATAGGTATATTCCGGGTGATGCGATGCCGCAGTTGAGTTAGTTTGCTCACCACGTAAACCAATTATAAGCGTAGTATTTTTAAAAACCCCAGCATAAGTTACATAAGCGGCGTTTATACGCTCATAATATTCAAATTTATCTGTCAGCTCCGGAATAGTTACAAAGCCTGCAGAACGGTCCGCGCTTTGCAAAAAATCTATTTTGTTATTGCTGTTAACCTGGCTGTTTTTTACGCCGATACTGATAACACTGTTTTTTGATAGCCGCTGACTGAAATCCAGTTTTTCGGAGCGTACTGTTATGTGCGATGGGGAGTTATTAATGTCATATAAAGAAGGTTGGCGCTGGCTGCCATCAGGAAAGAAAAAGTCGTTTTCCAGTAGTTCATATGATGACCTGTCATAAGTGGAATAATCGAGGTCAGCGGAAAGCTGGGTGCTGTTCTTTTTCCCGAAACTGCCTTTATAATTCAGGTTATAGTTTAAATTGGTAATTGCCCTGTCAATATGTGAATTAGTGACAATATTTGAGTCCAAAATACCTGAATCATAAATATCGGTTGTATTATCTTTATTAATTTCCAATTGGTTATGGTAACCATAAAATAAAGCGCCAACGGTTTGGTTTTTCGCTATCGAATAATCAAGCCCGGCATTAAAATTATGGCTTTTTAACTGTGTAGTACTATTATAATTAAGGTCATACTTTTGCGCCTCAACATTCCGGTCAATATCAAGCAACCGCGGTGTTTTATTATCGGCAAAGTTATAAGTACCAAACAGCGCCCATTTCTGTGTACGATAATTCAGGTTGATGCCGGTATTCAGTTTATATTTCTGGCCATAAGCTGCGCTTTCAGTTATATTAGCTTTAAAGCCCGTATCCATGCTTTTTTTCAGGATAATATTAATAACCCCGCCCCCACCTGCGGCATCATATTTAGCCGATGGGTTTTCGATCAGTTCAACCTGGCTTATGGCATTGCTGGGGTAACTTTTTAAAAGATCGGTAAGCTGTTCGTCTGATATTGCGCCAATAGGTTTTCCATTTATAGCTATCAGGGCTTTTTGCCCGCCCTTAAGCAAAACCTGGTTATCAATAATACGCACCCCCGGGGCCGTACTTAAAACGTCAAGCACAGAATTGCCCGCTGCCAGGATGCTTTTATCAACGTTAAGTACTGTTTTATCCGGCATCACCTGGATAAAGTTGCGCCTGTCAGTAATAGTTACTTCATTTAATTGTTTGGAAGGTTTAAGTTCAATAACCCCAACATCAACCAACCTATTGGTTACTGTATAACTATTGCTGTAAAATTCTTTGTATCCGGCCTTATTAACTAAAAATAAATAAATACCCCGTGCAACATTGTCAAAATTGAAGTTGCCTTCCTGTGTGCATATGGTAGATTTTACGATTGATGAATCGGCAGCCATTAATAAGGTAACGGTAGTTCCGGCAGGCGACACGTGATTTCCGGCCAAAACGATCCCCTTTACCGATGCGGTACCCATTTGTGCAAATGAAATAAGGTTTAGGCAGCAAATGAACGCTGTTAACAAGCAACCCGTTAAAAACTTCATCAATAGTTAAATAAAATATTACTATAAATTTGCTTTTAAATTTATCGTCGTGAGCGCTAAGGTAACAATAATGTTGTTATAAGTAACTTATCAGATGCAAAATGTATTAACACAGCTCACAAATAATCCCTATTTTCGAACATTAAATTAACAATCCGGTAACCTCATGAAGCGTTTCGCATTCTGTATCATGGCCCTTGTTTTTGCAACACGCGCAGTCGCGCAAACAGAGCCTGCTAATTATATTACAGCCTTAAATAAATTCAAACATTATTATAACAACGAACAGCTTGATAGCATTTATAATACCATGGTAAGCCCTGAAATGAAAGCCCAGGTTTCGGCAGATAATTTCAGGACATCCACTGCCCAGCTTAAGGCCCAGTTAGGAAATATAGATAAAACCGTGTTTTTAAGCTATAACGGTTCACTTGCGGAATACAAGGCTACTTTTGATAATGCAACATTCATTTTCCGCTTTGTAGTAAATGATAAAAGCCAGTTAAACGGTTTTGGCCTGGCGCCTGATACTGTTGCTATGGATGCTTCATTAACCGAATCGCCGGTAACCATGAAAATACCATCCGGTTCTATTTCGGGCACTTTAACAGTACCAAAAACGTTAAGCGGCAAAATTCCTGTAGTGTTAATAATTGCAGGTTCGGGCCCAACAAATCGTAATGGCAATGGCCTGATAGCAACTACCGACAACCTCCGCCTGCTGGCTTACGCGCTGGGTAAAAATGGTATAGCCAGCCTGCGTTATGATAAACGCATGGTAGGGCAAAGTGTAAGCAAAAACAAAGAATCGGAATTAACGATAGATGATTATGTTGAAGACGCTTCGGGGCTGATCAATTTACTTAATGACGATCAGCGGTTTTCAAAAATAATAGTGGCAGGCCACAGCGAAGGTTCACTGGTAGGGATGCTGGCCACTAAAGATGAACCTGTAAAGGGATTTATATCATTAGCCGGTGCAGGGCAGCCTGCCGACAAGATTCTAACTGAACAAATGAAGTCGCAGCCACAATATGTTGCCGATGGTATGAAAAGAATACTGGATAGCTTGCGTAAAGGCAAAATAACACCAAATGTTGACCCTGCCTTGTATTCAATTGCAAGGCCAAGTGTTCAGCCTTACTTAATGTCGTGGTGCAGGTATGACCCGGCCCGGGAGTTAAAGAACTTAAAAATGCCGGTATTAATAATACAGGGCACTACTGACTTACAGGTAAGTGTTGACAATGCGCAAAAGCTGAAGAACGCAAAATCAAATGCTAAGCTTGTTATTATAAGGGGAATGAACCACGTATTAAGAGACGCCCCCGCCGATAAGGAACAAAACGCAGCCACTTATAAAGACCCGGAGTTACCACTGAATACTGAAATGGTAACCAGTATGGTTGATTTTATAAAAGGGCTTTAAAGTAATTCCCCTTGTAAGGGAATGTTAAGATTATTTTTCTAAACTACTTTTATCTGGTAACTTGATAACAAGCCAGGCAACCCGTCCAGCGAAAAGCTGGCTTTCCTGATAGTGTTCAGTTCCGGTTCAATGGCATAATTAAAGGCTGTTTCAAAGTTAACTTCAGTGAGGTCAGTACGATTAAATATTGCGCCCAACAGATCGGTTTTTTGAAATACGGAAGCGGCGAGATTGGCATTACTGAAAGTCGCTTCCTTTAATGAGCAGTTGATAAACTTTGTTTTAATCATCTTTTTGCCCATAAATGAATTATAATCAAGGTTACAATTTTCAAACTGTACGGTAAACAGCAGGTCGTGGCAATCGCTGAATATCACCCCAAGTATCTTGCAGTTTTTAAACTCAACATTATTGAGTACCGAACCACCCCATTGTACGGTTGAAAGATTGCACCCTTCAAAAACGCAGTCAATAAATTTATTACCCGAAAGGTTAGTGCCTGAAAAATCGCAGCTTTTAAAAATACAGCTTTGGAATTCCTTACCATTTATTACCTCACCGGCATAAATTGCCGCATCAAAAGTTTTATCGTCATAAACTAAGGCTGTACCTATGCGCTCCATATAGTTTTTCAGCAAATATATGGATTGCCGTTTTTACTTTTTCCAGGCGCCAAGCAGCCTTCTTACTACAATTATCTCCGCAATGTGGTATGCCGTATGGTCGGCCATTTGCAATGCCTCGCGCAATAAGGTTTGCCCTTCTCCACCCGGCACCTCGCGGTACAGGTCGCCTTCTTCCACTAAAGAAATAAATTCATCCAGGTCGCTATCAATCTTAGCCAGTGAAGCTTTCCAGGCAGCATCATCTTTTGGTTCCGTTTCTTTCGGCCAAAACTCATCAGGCCATTTCGGCGATACGTGGTCTTCATCCCTGCAAAATTCCAGCATATCCCATTGTACGATCCGTATATGTTCAACCAATTGCCAAATACTGTAGGGCAGTTTATCGGGTTTTACACCGCGCAAGTTGGCAGGTAAACCACTCAGGGCATCATTCAAATCGGCATGCGCGCTGCCGCCAAGCAGCAATTTGGAAAGTTCGTCGGTTAGCGTTTTATCCTGCTTATCCATATTGTAATTTTTATAACGTAAACAAGCGATTTAACAATTGGTTGATATATTTGGATAATTTAATCCGGCTAAATTGTATTAAGTTTATCCGTCATATTAATTGAACCGCTTGTGAACAGAAAATTTTTATATATGGTAATGCTTACCACCTTTTTAATAGGTTGTAAGAAAGACGGTGGCATGGAACCTGAAGGAAGAAAAGATGATGCCGCATTTACAATTTATGAAGGTACATTCCTTGATGCTTTATGGAAACAAAACCCTGATTGGGCTACAAGTGTTGGCTACCATAAATACGATAGTTTGCTATTGGTACCCAGCAGTAAAAACCGCGATAAGCTGGTCAATTTTTACAAGGTACAGCTCGATTCATTAAGCCGCTATACCGTTACTGAACTTTCGCCCTCAAGCCAGATTGATTATTACCTGATGCAAAACCAGCTGCAGTTTTTGCAGTGGCAAACTACATCATTAAAACAGTACCAGTGGGATCCTACAACATACAATGTAATTGGCACTTTCGCTTATATTTTAAACGAGCATTATGCACCGCTTTCAAAACGGTTGCGTAATTTTTATCAGAAAATGGCCAACATCCCCGAGTATTATAAAGAGGCCGAAAAGCAAATAAAAAATCCTGTCACTGAGCTTACCAACCTGGCTATTGACCAGCACCTGGGCGGCGTAAGTGTAATAGAAACTGATTTTGGCGATTCGTTAAGAAAATCAAACATTCCCGAGCCGGAACAAAAATTAATGCTGGAGCGGGCCAAACTCTCCGCCGATGCCATTAAAGGTTTTGCAGCCTGGCTAAAGGCCTTTAAAAACGACAAACCCCGCAGCTTCAGGCTGGGTAAGGAATTTTATGAGGATAAATTTAAATATGAGCTGCAATCACAATATACTTCTCAGCAGGTATTCAATGCTGCCATGGACCGCAAAAAACGCGTACATCATGACATGGCGAAGCTAAGCAAACAGCTATGGCCCAAGTACTTTGGCACTAAAACTATGCCTGCAGACAGCCTGGACCTGATACGCCAGGTTTTGGACACTATTGCCTCCAAACATGTTGCACCTTCAGAATTCCAGTCGGCTATTGAAAAAACTATACCTAAGCTAACCGGCTTTGTACGCAGCAAAGATCTGGTTACGCTCGATCCCTCAAAACCTTTAGTAATACGGAAAGAGCCACCTTATATGGCAGGCAGCGGCGCAGGCGCGTCAATGAGTTCGCCGGGGCCGTATGATAAAGAAGGGAATTCTTATTTTAATGTAGGCAGCCTTGCGGGTTATACACCTGAAAAGGCCGAAAGTTACTTACGCGAATACAACAACTATACACTGCAAATATTATGTATCCACGAGGCTATTCCGGGCCATTATGTGCAACTGGTTTATGCCAATCAATCCCCAAGCCTTATAAAATCCATATTTGGTAATAATGCCATGATAGAAGGCTGGGCAGTTTACAGCGAGCAAATGATGATGGATAATGGCTACGGCGGCGATGAGCCCGAAATGAAATTGATGTGGTACAAATGGCACCTGCGCTCGGTTTGTAATACCATTTTGGATTACAGTGTCCACGCCGGGGCAATGACACAGGAACAAGCCATTAAAATGCTAACCCATGAGGCCTTCCAGCAACAAGCGGAGGCTGAAAACAAATGGAAAAGGGTAACGGTGAGCAGCATCCAACTCGATTGCTATTTTACAGGGTACAAAGAAATTATGGACCTGCGCGAAGCGTGGAAAACCGACCAGGGCGACAGCTACAATTTAAAAGCTTTTAATGAAAAGTTTTTAAGCTATGGCAGCACACCGGTGAAATATATTAAAGAGGCTATGATGCGTAAACAAGGCAATACAAAGGAGGGTACTTCACCAGGCTCCATAGTTCCGATTAAGTAAATCTATTACTGCTTAGTTCTATCAAAAGCGAAAGGTTAAATCTTTCGCTTTTTTTGTTTGTAGAACTTTATAAATCTGACTTTATCAACCTTTTTAATTTCATCTTATTATTAAGGAGTTAAATGCTACAAAATGAGTTTTTTGTGTAAAATTTCATAACCTTTAGTTAGATAAATTCGTATAAATTAAATAGTGTAAAAATAACACACT
>Ga0206923_1169_pt1 | contig 12897 bp, 13 predicted proteins | sample Alteio_BWOrgHeat_64_FD_152961 | JGI IMG/M metagenome (GOLD analysis project Ga0206923, IMG submission 152961) | Enriched cells from forest soil in Barre Woods Harvard Forest LTER site, Petersham, Massachusetts, United States -... | ecosystem: Environmental > Terrestrial > Soil > Temperate forest >...
GACGGATTTTCCAGTTACAATTACTCAAATGGAAAAATCGGCTTATTTTGATTATGGCTCTGCTAACCTTGTGCCGGATATATTTGACAATTACAATAAACTGCCTGGTATTACCTATTTGCAAAGGGTATTATTAGAAATAAAGATTTTAAAAGAACAGCCCTGGCGATATCTGTTCTATTTAAAGGAGAATGGGGTTAAAGGCCTTATAAATTTTATGACAACTATTTTTAAGGATAGGTCCACCAGTTTAGCTACTAAGATTTTGCTTCCTTTTATTATATTAACAGAAATCGCTATAAGAGTTTTTAATGAGCTATTTAAATATTTTAAACTCGTAAAGCATAATAAACTAAAATCGTAAGAAATATAACGTTAATAAACTAACTCGATCTCTGTGAACGAACATATTAAAAATGTTAAATCTATTGTTAAAAAAAACCGGATCCTGATTGGCAACTTCAGCTATCTCAGCGCCATGCAAGTATTTACTTTGCTTATACCGTTGGCTACTTATCCGTATTTAATCAGGGTCTTGGGTAAAGAAATATATGGTGTTATTGTTTTTTCGCAAGCTATTATTGGATATTTTGTACTGGTAGTAAGCTATGGATTTAACACCTCGGCAACTAAAGACATCAGCATATATAGGAATAATAAGCTAAAACTTAGTGAAATAGTAAGTAGCGTATTAATTATAAAAGGGGCGCTTTTAATACTGTCTTTTATTTTATTGGGCATCGTTTTGTGTTTTATTCCAGAAGCCCATGGTTACTATTTGTTGTTCTTTATAACAATGTGGTTAGCTATTTACGAATTTATATTTCCCATTTGGTATTTTCAGGGTATTGAGAAAATGAAATACATAACCTATTTTACTTTAGTAAGTAAACTAATCTTTTTAGCGCTTATTTTTTTATTTATAAAATCTCCGCACGACTATTTACTTGTACCCGTAATAAATGCAATAGGGGCTTTACTAGCCGGTGCTTGCTCACTGTATATTATTTTTAAAATGCATGAAATTAAATTTAAATTTCAAAAATTAACTACCTTAAAAAAATATTTTACTGAATCTTTCCCTCTTTTTATATCGGCAGTTTCTGTTTCTGTTTTTGTACAGGCAAACAAAATAATAATCGGATCATGCATTGGGATGGCCGAAGTTGCCTATTATGATTTGGCTGATAAAATTGTACAGCTTTTAAAAATGCCGCAAATACTTATTACGCAGGCTATATTTCCTAAAACCAGTAAGGATAAAAATAAATCATTTATAAAAAAAATGATGATAATTTCAATATGCCTTGCCCTACTTTTGTTTGTTCTTATTCAAATTTTTGCACATTACGTCGTTATATCTTTAGGTGGGATACATATGGAAGCAACTGTAAACCTGTTAAGGATACTTTCTATTGCTATTATTTTTGTTTACGTTTCGCAATATACGTCAGTACATACATTATTGGCCAATGGTTATAATAATATTTGGATGAAGCTAATGATAGTTTCAGGAGTTTTGTATCTCGGTTTAGTACTTGCAATAAATTTTTTTAGTAAAATTACAGCGCTAAATTTAATATACATATCATTATTGACAGAAGTATATATGCTTATTGCTTCTTATTACTATTCAAAAAAACTTAAGCTGCTATAATGTTTTTAACAGGGTATAAATAATATAGCAGCATATAAAATATGGACATATTATATTTTTTTCCCGAAGTAAACTCTTATATGGGGCAATGGCAAAAATTTCACATGTTTGATGAGCTTCAAAATCATGGCCATATCATTCATTTGTTTAACCCGCTAATATTCTCAACAGTTGAGCAGGCCAACGATGAGTTGATCAAATACATCAAAAGCGGTAAACACCCTATTGATCTATTTATTAACTCTCACGGGGTCTGACCAATTATACCCTGAAACTGTTAAGAAAATAAAGAAAACAGGAATTAAAACGCTATTGATCTGTTTTGATAATTTACATGCACCATTTATGCACAAAACCATAGCGCCTCATTTTAACCTGATATGGTTAACTTCAAAAGAAACGCAAGGAATGTTTGAACGATGGGGCTGTAATATTGTTTTTATGCCTTATGCAGCAAACCCGCGTGTATTTAGGCCCAGCTATGATACAGAAATACCCGGTGTAGGGTTTATTGGCAGCGTTTACGGTACTAGGGTAAATAAAATAAATAAACTCTTGAAAAATCAGATTAAATGCCAGGTTTATTCACAATCAACAATTGAGAATAACAACAGCATAGCAAAAAATACTTATGCTGATTCATTCAGATCGGCAGTCAACTTAACCAGGTTTAGCGTAGGCCGGCAGTTAATATTAGGGGCTCTACAGCAAAAATATTTTGCAAATATTGAAACATCATTAATAGACAGCCCCAATTTAGAAATAAAGCCATCGGTTTCATTTGAGGAAATGATTTATTTATATGCTAACCTGGCGATTTCGTTGGGAATAAGTGAAATTAGAAATACCTATACCTTAAAAAGGCCGGTTCATAAATTACATCTTCGTACGTTTGAGATCCCTATGTGCGGAGGGTTACAACTTTCCTCATATACGCAAGAATTATCAGAATACTTTGAAGAAGATAAAGAAATAATTCTTTACAAATCAGACGAGGAAATGATATCGAAAGCAAAATTTTATTTAAAACCTGAGAATAAGAAATTAAGAGAAAACATGAAAATAAATGCCCGCCTCAGGGCAGAAAGCGAACACACGTGGATGAGTAGGTTTAACGTAATATTTAAATTGTTATCTTTTCAGCAATAGGTTACTTTCGTTTTAAAAGAAAAATAGCTATTACTATAGTATAACTAATAATAGCACGAATTTGTATTTAAAAAACATAATATAATTCGGACATTAAAAATGATTGATACGGATCGAAATTATGCTTAAATCAAATCTTATTGAATTTAAAGACAGGTTATTGCTGCTGACTTGCGGGTTCATTGTTTTTTCGCCATTGTCCTCAATAATTACTATGCAGTTTTTGCATCTTCCCTTAGCCTTACCCGAACTACTTTTTATTCCTTTCATATATCTTTTGCGACATAGATTAGACTTAAGGATAAAACTCACTAAACCGGCAATTTATCTTTTTTGTTTACTCTTGCTATTATTAATAATAGGTTTTTTGCTTCAAAATTTTAGGGCAAGTTCAATTTTATCTACTTCACGGGGATATTTATACATGCTACTTTCTTTTGCTGTTTTTAGCGGCAAAAATAAAACCTCGATGCATGATATAATGTTAATATGCCTTGGGTCTGTAGTAGGATGGTGTGTATTAAGTATTGAGCAGTTTAATTTAATAACCAGGTTGGCTATTGATGAAGATAACTCTTTGTCAGTTTCGGGTAATATGGTAGCTTTAGTGTTACTGGTTTCAATTGCTATTATAAATAAGAATAACAAGGTTATTATTTTAGCTATTTTTTTAGGGTTAGTATTATCGCTAACAACAGGGCTTAGGCGGCAAATTATTGTTTTTTTTCTCGCTGTTGTTATTTCGTATTTTTTTATTTTAACGTCGAGAAAGGGTAACGGATTAAAAATATTTTTAATTATCGGCACATTTGGATTGAGCCTGGTAATTATTTATCCCATTGTTGATAATTATATAAATGACATTTCTCCCATCCTGCATCAGCGCATATTTTCAAAATCAGAACAATTCCTTACCGGCGACTTATCAGAAGCGGATAAAATACGAAGAGATTTTATAAATCAATTTTTAAATAACCTGGATAAATATATTTTACCGCAGGGGTTTGTTAGTAAGCGAACCATGGAAGACGTGGGCACAGGGATATATATGGATTTCCCGGTACTTGAGTTAGCTTACACATTGGGGTTAATTATCCTGGTGACATTTGTATTTTTTTATTTTAAAAATATTTTAAAACATTGTAAAAATTACTACCGCAATCATAAAACAGAAAGTGCGGTGTGGGCTACAACGGCTATAGTGCTTTTCGCGCTTCTTTTTTTAGAAGGCTCAAATTTGAATTATTCATACATTACGCCTTTTACGGGAATGGTATTAGGAAAAATAAGTTTTGGAGATATGGGTAAATCTGTAGCCACTTAAGTTATTATAAAAGAGAATTTTTAAACAAAGATTGAATATGGAACCAAAGGTATTATTGCTGCAAGAAACGCTATCATTATATAGTTGTCCGGTATATAAAATCATTGCGCAACATGTTGATTTGACTGTAGCATATACCATAAAAAATGAGAGTAAAGATGAACTGCCATTTAAAGTAATTAAGTTAGATTACACGGAGATTGGCGGAATATACTTCATTAAAAAAGGTTTTTATAAAATGGTTTCGCAGTATGATGTGGTGATCTTTTCGCCCGATCCTCACAGTTTTTCATACTGCTCACTTCCTTTTATTCGAAGAAAATATAAAGTAATACCCTGGACTATTGGTATAAGGGCATCCTATAAAAGGCGCTATGATTTGAATCGAAAAAAAGACATAGTTGATAGATTTTATGGTTACGTTTTGAAAAAATCAGATGCTATTATATTTTATATGAAAGCCCCCCTTAAGTTTTGGGGTAATTATTTGGATAAAAATAAAGTTTTTATTGCTCATAATACTGTGGAAGTTTTGGATAGAGAAATGGATGCGGATCAACAAAAAAGCAGTATTTTGTTTGTAGGAACATTATACAAAGAGAAAATGATATATGAATTAATTGATGCCTATATGCAAGCTAAAACAAAAACTAACGCCGCTGCATTTCTTCATCTTGATATAATTGGCAAAGGAGAAGAATACGACAACATTAAGGCGCTTATAAAAGAGCGCCAATTAATTGATGCCATCACGTTGCATGGGCCGGTTTATGATGAAATGGAGTTGAGCAATTACTTCTCGAAAGCTCTTTTATGCGTTTCTCCTGACCAGGCCGGGCTCTCCGTATTAAAAAGCATGGGTTATGGTGTACCTTATGTAACCAGGGCAAATGCAATAACCGGCGGAGAACGATTAAATATTATCGACAAGGAGAATGGTTTGCTTTACAATACCCCTGCTGAGTTAGTATCAATAATAGAGGATGCCTATAAAAACCCAGATAAATATATAACTATGGGTATTAATGCACAACAATATTACATGGCTAACGCTACAACAAAACACATGGCCCATGGCGCTATTGATGCTATTAATTATGTATTGAAATAAATATAAGGCTTTGTACAAGACGCTTCTAACACTAAAAACATTCAAGTAATGAAACTTATACCATATAATGATCAATAAAAAATTTTTAAAAAAATGGGTTCCGCAAGGCGTCATTTTAATTGCACAGAGGCTAAAAACTAAATTACTATACGCTGATTGGGAGTATATTCCTGAAGGTTGGAACTATGCTTCGCAAGAAGTTAAAGGGTGGAATTTAAGCAGCATAGCTGATTTACAGGTTGAAAAATGGGATAGTTTTTGTGAGCATGTTAATGGGGCGGCCCCTTTGTTTATTAATCATGAAGCGAGTGACTACTCGCAAGAGGACCTAGTTGCACATAATACTATAATGTGTTTTAGTTATGCTTGTGCACTGGCATCAAGCCCGGGTAAACAATTTCGTTTGCTTGATTGGGGCGGAGGCATTGGGCATTATGGCAAAATAGCTGAAGGTATTTTACCGGGTGTGTATGTAAAATATACTTGTTATGACTTGCCTGTATTTTGCGAACGAGGTAAGAAAGTTTATCCGGAAGCTGATTTTCTTGATACAATTGAAGAAGTATGTGAAAATGAATACGACCTAACCGTAATAAGTAGTTCTTTATGGTATGATCAGTATTGGCAGGATACACTAGCAAAGCTCATTCGCATAACAAACGGCTATCTGTTTATCACCAGGATGGTATTTGTAAATGATGCGCCGAGTTATATTGTTATACAAAGGCCATATAGTATGGGGTATAAAACAGAATATTTATGCCAGATATTTAATAAACAGGAAATAGTTAGTTTTGTTGAGAAAAGAGGGTTTATTTTAATAAAAGAGTTTTTTATAAGCGATGCCCAAATAATTTATAATGCACCTGAGCAGGGGAAATATCGTGGGTTTCTTTTTAAAAAATACCATCCATAATATAATTTATGGATGTGTTTTTAACTTATTCTACTAAGCATTAAACCATAGATCATATTTATTTCCCAGCTAATGATATAGGGAGGTAACTAATGAAATAAAAAGTTCGAATTCCACATTTGGAATCGTAACGTTTAATTTAGAAAACAGCTTAGGCATTGCCAAAAAGAGATGCCGCAAAGTTTTTATATAAAAAAAAGTATAGTGTTTTCGGTGAGGTTATTATTCAGTAGAAGGGTTTTTAGGTGCTATTTGTTTCCAAATACTTGGCATAATGCAAAAAGCCTTGCCAAATAGTTTAAACGAGTCTGTTTTATACAATACCTCATTAAAATAGTAATTCCAAACCGCGTTAAGCCTGCAATAAAAATATGCTGGTCTAAAAGAAACCGTTTTTTTTACGAAAGTATTTTCTATCTCAAGTGAAAGTTTGCCTATTGTACTGCAAAGCACTTCGATGAAAAGACGAGAGGATAATATAATTCCGTTAAATGTGATCATATAGTTAAGCAAAACATAATAATTTAATCCCCTAAGTAGTATGCTCACTGATGCCAATATGCGAAAGCACAAAGAAATCAATATAATTAGTCTTAATAATCGTTAAAAAATACTCAGGGAATTAGTCAGTAAAAGCTGTTCTTTCTGCGAATCGGGAATATTATCAGATTTAATTACTTGAAGAGAATTTATAGTTTATGATGAAATACTTTTATATGAAATACTTTTTATAATAAAAAGAAAGAGTAGATAATCAGCTAAATAACTAAAAAAGCAATATAAAACAACTAATTATGATAATGTTCATTATTCTTTTTTGCTCTTGAATTTTTGAATAATCTTTTTGATTGGATACCAAATAATGGCAAATAATGCCAAAATTATGGAGCTTAGAATGCCTAATACGGCAGTAATAGCGCCCCCATCCAAACCCGGTCCAATGTAATTGACGATAAAAATACTTAATGTCATGAGGAATTAATTGTTTTTAATTGCTTTTAAAAATGTTATTTTTTTAAATTCTTCTTTTGTTATAAACCTTGACCAGGATAGCGCGGCCACTGAATGTTTGTCAATGCGATTAACAAATTGCCAGATAGTGTTTTTAGTATTACCTCTTAACAGTCTGTTGTTAGTTGTTTCTTCAATAAATAGATCTCCATTCGGTAAGACATCCGAACGGCCTTCAACAAGTGCTGCCACTTTTGCTTTTTTCAAAAATTCAGTATATGGTGTTTGTGTTTCATTTGTTTTAAAGTCATATATATATTCTTCGTTATATCCATCTATCAGACGTTCATTGGATTCATCTATAACAGTATTATTTCCAAAAACTCCTATACGTTCAGAATCGATAAAATCTATATCATGCTGATGAAGCCATGGCCCGGTTTTTAGCCATAGTATTTTATTGGTTGATGGGCGATATAAAAACACTGTGCTCCTAGTTCTTAAACTAATTAACAGATCGCCTTTCATCCAATATTGGCTTGATGTTAGTGCGGGTTGAATATCATTTAGGTGCAATAAATCTTTATCAACAGATCCAACACCCAATACTAATCCCCTGTACCCATTTTCGACCAAAATTTTGGCAACAGATTTTTGAAAAACCAATTTCCCATTTGGCGAAACTTTTGCTATTGCATCATCTTCAACTTCATCTAAAACATTTGGCAAAAATTCTGAAGGCATAATTATGGATGATACCCAAATATTCCCATCAGCATCATACTCAAGTGAATGATGAAAAGCCCCGTTTATAATCCAGATAAGTTTAGAGTCTTTATTGATTTTTATTAGTGGTGATGCGATATCATTAAAAACAATTGAGCCATCAGGCGAAAGTAAAGGATGAAGTAAACGTACATTATTTTTAAGTGCAGTGAACCAAAATTCATTTTTATTCTTCATTAATTCCTTTATCTGTTCAAAGTTTGGCGTCCATTGATAAATTGTTTTTTGATCATAAATCCGAATTAATTTTACTATAGATTGATGTTCTTTCACCCCAAATGTTGATAGCAGGATATAATTACTATCAATATAATTCTTTTCCACTTTATAACCATTAATGGATGGATAACAATCGGATCTGACTAAAATATTGGGCTGAATAAGTTCTGTAAAAGTTTGTTTAACCAAAGACGGGAACGAAGCGATAGAAATTATTACATTTGAGGTTTTTCTATTAAAGAAAGGGCCATGACTTTTTATGTGCCAAACAGCCCAGCCAAATGTTACAGTAAAAATGCAAAACCCCCAAATAAAAAGCAATAATAACCATACCGGTATTTTTTTATTCATAGGATTTATGCAATAGTTAATCTTCCTAAAATAAAAAAAAGATGTTAAATAATTTAATTTTTCTACAATTTGGCAAATGTCATAATAATAGAGAGGCAGTAGAAACCTTACCTAAGCAAATTGCTTTAATAGTGACATTATTACAGAGCTAAAAAGTTTAAAATGAAATTGAACATAAAGGCGCCACTCTATATATTTTATTTCCGGGTTTTCAAAAATTTTCATATTAAAAATAATTTAACCAGGTTAATATAGTCGAGAAGAAACTTAGAGTATTGGGAAATCCATCAAGATATGTGCCTAATGATTCATTATGCTTTAATACTCCTTAAGAGGGACCTAATAAAAGGATCATGCTATAAATTCGGTATATAAAACCATATATACATAATTTAGCACCTATATGCTCGTGTGTCTTAATATATAAATTTAAAGAAATATATTTGCACTCTGGTAACTTTGGGTAGGAAACAAGATTTGTTATGGAAATAAGCTTCATTCAGCATATAATTATTTATAATAAACAACCACCAATTATCAAATCCTTAACAGGCAAATTTCCTATTTCTTTTCAGAAAGACATCATATGAAGCATATAAATAACAATAAACTTGTATGTTAACTAAAAATATATAATAATTATGGAAATTCCTTATCTTATAAAATTTGATAGCATTGGAAATGATAGTATCGGTTTTTTAGGAGTCGCTGAAAACAATGTTAATGTTCCTTTTGACGTTAAACGTATTTTTTGGACTTATCAAACGCCTAACGGAATTGAAAGAGGCCGTCATGCGCATATAAAAACTAAACAGGTTTTAATATGTCTTCAAGGAAATATACGTATCACTACTATACAACCGGACGGTAGCAAAAAAGCCTTCTTATTAACCGCTCCTAATACGGGTTTATACTTGCCCCCTACTTCATGGCATACAATGATTTATCAGGATAACGCCATCCAATTGGTATTAGCTTCTGAATTATATGATCCTAATGATTATATTCGCGATTTTGACACTTTTATTAAAATAAATAATGACTAATAAAATACCCTTTTTCTCTTTCGATTATCAGAATATAATTTTTAGAGGCGAATTGCTAGAAGCAATTACCGAAGTTGTCGATTCAAATTGGTATATTATGGGCCAATATTTGAAGAAATTTGAAGAAGATTATTCCACGTATAACGCAACAAAATATTGTATTGGGGTTGCGAACGGTTTAGACGCATTGGTGATTTGTTTAAAAGCTCTTAACATAGGCCCCGGTGATGAGGTTATTGTGCCCTCGAATACTTATATAGCAACTTGGTTGGCAGTTACAGCCGTAGGTGCAGTACCGGTTGGGGTTGAACCTTGTTATAAAACCTATAACCTTGACCCCGATAAAATAATTGCAGCCATCACAAGTAAAACCAAGGCTATTTTGCCTGTACACTTATATGGACAACCCTGTGAAATGGATAAGATCGTTAAAATTGCAAAGGAATATAATTTATTTATTGTTGAAGACAATGCCCAAGCGCATGGGGCTTTTTTTAAAGGGAAAATGACCGGTTCATTCGGCAAGGTAAATGCAACCAGTTTTTACCCCGGAAAAAATCTTGGGGCATTGGGTGATGCGGGCGGAATAACTACTGACGACCAAGTAATTTGCGAAAAAGTGAAAGTTCTTCGAAATTATGGTTCTGCGGAAAAATATTATAACGAAGTTAAAGGGTATAACTCAAGACTGGATGAAATTCAGGCAGCTATTTTATCAGTAAAGCTTAAATATCTTGACCAATTAACAAATATGAGAAAAAAAATTGCCGTACTATATACTACAATGCTTAAAGGCACCGGCGATATTGTTACTCCATATTTGCATCCTGACGCTACCCACTCTTATCATCAATACGTTATACGCACAAACCAGCGTGACGATTTACAACGTTTTTTAAATTCGAAAAAACATCGGCACGCTAATTCATTATCCTGTTCCTCCTCATCTTCAAAAAGCTTATGCCGAATTTAATTTTGTTAAGGGCGATTTCCCTATAGCCGAAAACCTGGCTCAAACAATGTTAAGTTTACCAATTTACCCCGGATTGGATGAAGAAGAAATACGATACATTGTATATGCTATCGACGAATTTTATAAAACGCATAATTGATGAAAAGAACTTTTTGTACGCTGTTTGACAGTAATTATCTTCCCCATGCTTTAACGTTAACAGATTCGCTTAAAAAGCATGTTCAAGACTTTGTTATCTATTGTTTCTGTATGGACGAAAAAAGTTTTAAATACCTGGTGGAGATTAAAAGACCAGAAATTATTCCCATATCTTCATCTTCACTTGAAGCTCATTATCCTGAATTACTTACAGCAAAATCAAACCGCTCAAAAATAGAGTATTACTTTACCTGTTCGGCATCAATTTGCAGCTATGTTTTTGATAATAACCCTTCTTTGGATTTACTAACTTACTTAGATGCTGATTTGCGGTTTTTTTCATCGCCCCAATCTATTTATCAGGAATTAGAAAATATGTCTATAGGGATTATTGAGCATAAACTGCACGGTTTTGGGAAAAGGTATGAAAAATATGGGCGATTTAATGTGGGGTGGGTATTATTCAAAAATGATGAACCAGCGCGGCAATGTTTAGAAAAATGGCGTACAGATTGTATTGACTGGTGCTATGATTATCTGGACAATGGCAGGTTTGGCGACCAAAAATATTTAGATTACTGGCCTAACACTTGTAATAACGTACACGTTATTAAACATTTAGGAGCCAATCTTGCCCCATGGAACGTTGGGCAATACCGCTTAGCATATAATGTTGAAAAAGATATAGTTACTGTAAATAATGAAGTATTAATATTTTATCATTATGCAAATTTTAAACAAGTAGATGATGCAGGATTTGTAACAAGTGTGAGCAGATATTTTACCAGACTCCATGGTGTTTTGCGTAATCATATTTATAAACCTTATATTGTTGAACTAGTAAAATATAATAGGCTATTGGGTATAAACCCTGTTAATAAGGGAAGAAAAGATGTTGTTTTTTCTAACCTGAGTAATAAAACAAAAATGATAAGCCGTAATATACGACGGTTTATTTGCAGTGATTATATTAGTGTATAGTTTGATTTAGTGAATTTGAAAGTATCAATTATAACAGTTGTATATAATAATTTCTCAACAATAAATGAAACAATAAACTCAGTTATAGCTCAATCGTATAGTAATATCGAGTATATTGTAATTGATGGAAACTCTACCGATGGCACAAGGAAAATTCTTGAATCAAGAAAAAAGGACATTGATATTTTAGTGTCTGAACCCGATAGCGGAATATATGATGCCATGAATAAAGGAATAAATTTAGCAACAGGCGATATAATAGGTACCCTGAATGCTGACGATTTTTTTGCAGATAATAATGTTGTAACAAGAATTATTAGCGCTTTCGAAACTGATTCATCAATTCAAGCAATTTATTCAAATGTTGTATTTATTGATGATTCAGGACAACAAAAAATAACCAGATACTATTCGTCCAAAAACTTTTATCCATGGATGTTTAAATTTGGATTTCAACCTGCACATCCCACATTTTACATAAAAAAGCAAGTATTTAAACAATATGGGATATACAGAACCGACCTGCGAATTGCGGGGGATTTTGAACTGTTAATGAGGTTTATGCTTAGATATAAAATAAAGCATAAATATATTGAAGATGTATGGGTAAAGATGCGGACAGGCGGAGCGAGCACATCCGGATTGAAAAGTGTTTTTAGTGTTAATTCCGAAATTTTAATTGCTTGCAAAGCAAACAGTGTGTATACCAATAAAATTATGATTTATTCAAAATATTTAATTAAATGGTGGGGATTTATAATTAAAAAAATATAATGAATATTAAAGTAACGGGCTGTACTGGCTTTGTGGGTGAAAATTTAATTCTATATTTATCAGGTAAGCGAATAACTGTTAGCTGTATTGATCGTATTAAGTTAACAAATGGTTCAGATTACGGTTTAAACGGTTATGGGGCTATCATCCATCTTGCAGGCAAAGCACACGATTTAAAAAAAACCTCAAACTCGGATGAGTATTATCAGATAAATTATGAATTAACCAAAAAACTATACGATGCTTTCTTAAAATCAAACATCAAAAAATTCATCTTCATAAGCTCCGTAAAAGCTGCCGCGGATGAGGTACAGAATACTTTAACGGAAAATATAATTCCCAATCCTCAAACCCACTACGGCAAATCAAAACTAATGGCTGAAGAATATATCCAAAACCAACCATTGCCTGAAGGCAAATCTTACTACATCCTTCGTCCCTGCATGATCCATGGCCCCAGTAATAAGGGCAATCTTAATTTATTATACAAATTTGTAAAGAAAAGGATTCCTTATCCGCTT
>Ga0206923_1161_pt1 | contig 12840 bp, 12 predicted proteins | sample Alteio_BWOrgHeat_64_FD_152961 | JGI IMG/M metagenome (GOLD analysis project Ga0206923, IMG submission 152961) | Enriched cells from forest soil in Barre Woods Harvard Forest LTER site, Petersham, Massachusetts, United States -... | ecosystem: Environmental > Terrestrial > Soil > Temperate forest >...
CCGGCGGAATCTGCGATACCGCCCGCGGCAATCACGGGAATCCTGACCGCACTGACGATTTGAGGCACCAGAGCAAATGTCCCGATTTGCGTGGTGATGTCCCGGGATAAGAACATGCCGCGATGTCCACCTGCTTCGAAGCCCTGAGCGATGATGGCGTCCACACCGCGCTCTTCCAGCCACTGCGCTTCCCCGACGGTTGTGGCGGAAGACAGGATTTTGGAACCGATGGCTTTCACTCTCGCCATCAGTTTCTCCGAAGGCAATCCAAAGTGGAAGCTGACCACGGGCGGTTTGAAGTGTTCGAGCAAGTTCGCCGCTTCCTCGCTGAAGGGTGCACGCCCGGCTCCGACGGGAATCGCGTCGGGTTGGGTAATCCCGTACTCTTCGTAGTAAGGCGCGAGCATCGCCCGCCAGGTTGCCTCTCGCTGAGCATCGGGCTCCGGTTGGTTATGGCAGAAGAAGTTGACGTTATACGGACGGTCGGTGCCGGCCTGGATCGCGGAAAGCTCCGCGCTCATCTGCGCGGGACTCAGAGTTGCGCATGGGAGAGAGCCGAGTCCGCCCGCATTCGATACAGCTATTGCTAACGCGCTGCCCTGGACTCCGGCCATGGGCGCCTGGATGATCGGATGCTCGATACCCAGGAGGTCTTGAAACGTCATCATGGGAACTCCAGGCTTCATTATCGGTTTTGAGGTTGGCGCGCTCCGTATCTAACTTCCGTCTGGGAAGCCTCCGCGATGCAGGACCATCGGATAGTGGGGCCAGTGCTCCCGTTTGGGAAGAGATGCGCGCCAGCCATTGGGATAGCCATCGAGGCTTTTCATTAAGGGCTCACCGCCCAGACTCTCCAGCAACTTGCGCAGGTTGGCGATGAGGTCTTTGCCGAAAGCATCCTGCCAGCGTTTTTCTATGGCGTCGAGCGTTGAATGGCAGGTTTCGCGCGCGATGCGTCCTGAGGGTGTGAGCAATAGCGTTCTCGCGTGGACGCGACAGGGACCCTGTTTCTGCACACGGTCCACACACATTGCGATGGCTTCTTTCGAGACGCCGGACAGGCGCGGGAGGTCCCGAATCGGCGTACCTTCTTCGCCGAGCAGTCGCAGAACGTTGGCGCTGATGGCGAGGGACATGCCCGATTCGCGCTCGAACTCCTCGGCGAACGCGAGGAGTGGTTTTGCGAGGAGAATCGGGAGTGTGGCTGATTGGGTATCGCCAGGCGACTTTGTCCCCTGTGGCCGGCTGAAGAGGTCGTAGCCAAGAATTGGCAGGTAGTTGGGCTGATCCGTTTCGAACGCCGCGATCAGGGTTTGCAGGGTGGTTTTCAGGCTGTCGATTGTTTCTTTGCCGTAGCGCTCTTGCCAGCGGAGTTCGATAGTTTCGGTCAGGGGTCGCCATGTGGCGATGGCCTTGCGGCCTCCGGGTGTGGGGCGGATGAGTGTGGCTGACACCGTGAGGTAGCCCCACCATTTGCTCATCCGGGTTAGCCAGGTGCGGAACTCTTTGAGGGGTAGCCCTGTGGCTTGCTGCAGGGCCCTGGGATGGATGCCTTCTTTGGGAACGTAACGCATGAGTTTCAGCCACATCACCATGGAGACCAGCCAGGGTGCTTCGTGTGAATCGCTGGTTGAGCCGTGGTTTGTGGTGCGGTGCGGGGTGAGGCGTTCGAATTCGTTGTCGAATTCGATGGTGAAGGCGACCAGGGCCTGCGAGAGGAGGGCTGACAGGGGTAGCGGATCGTCCATGGGTAAGATCCACTCAGTTTATCCGGATTGTTGAGGAAAAGCTCGGGCCAAAGGCCGGGGTTTACATGTTGATTACCTAGTGGAGACCAGGTATTGCTGACGGAGAGCACGCTGTTGACTGGCCTCAGCGCCGTTCTCGGGTTAGCGATTGCATCGGCGGGCCTGCGGACGTTGACTCTTGCTCTCCCCGAGAATCTGGCTGCAATCGCAGGAGCCAGGCTGAACTGGTGGGTGCTGGGGTTTACCGCGGTGACGTCATTACTCGCGGGTATGATTTGCGGCCTGATTCCCGCGCTGCAGACTCTGAAGCAGGATTCCCACTCGGCGCTGAAGGCGGGCGGGAGAGGTTCGGATGCATCCGCCGGGCGAAGAATCCGCGAGGTCCTGGTTGTGGCTGAAACCGCGCTCGCGATTGTGCTGCTGTTGGGTGCGACGTTGCTCATCCGCAGTTTCTACAACACGATTGGGGTCGATCCCGGTTTTCGTGCGGAGCAGCGTCTGTCGCTCGAACTCAATCAGCCTGTGGTGCCGGCGAGCGAGTTCGCGAAGATGTCGCCGGAGCAACAGAAGGCAGTGGCACAGAACCAGTCGTCGCAGTTCGAGCAGATCACGGACAATATCAAAGCACTGCCGGGCGTTCGGGCGGTGCGCGCGATCAATGTTTTGCCGCTCGGATCGGAGATACGTTCTGCCTCCCGGTTCGTGGTGGAAGGCCAGCCGGTCTCGGACGCGGGAGCGCGGCCGATGGCGGAAACCCGCAACGTGAGTCTCGGTTATTTCGCGGCCAGGGGTATTCCATTGACGAGGGGCCGCTGGTTTGAGGCGCAGGATTACAACAGCAATAACATTCTTATGAACGAAGAGATGGCGCACAGATTCTGGCCGGGTCAGGATGCGCTGGGTAAACGAATCAATCTCTGTTCGTTGTTTCCGACGCCGTGCTGGCTGTCCGTTGTGAGTGTTGTGGGCAACGTTCACCAATACGGGCTGGACGCGGTGACGCCATCGAGCGACGTTTATTTTGCCGGCGGCCCGACTCCTTATATGGTGATCAGCGCGAATCAGGAGCCTTCCGCGCTGGCTCGCTCCGCGGTCAAGGCGATCCGCGCGACGGAGCCGGACGTTCCAGTGACGGCGGTGATGAGTCTGCCGGAACCGCTTTCGAATTCGTCAGCGCCTCGTCGGTTCTCGGCCTTCCTGCTGGCTGCGCTGGCCGTGCTCGCGATTGTGCTGGCGGCGGTGGGAATTCATGGCGTGATGAATTATGTGGTGGGGTTGCGGACGAGAGAGATCGGAGTGCGAGTGGCGCTGGGCGCGCAGCCTGGCAGGGTTTGGCGGCTGGTAACGTTTCGGGGCGTCAGGCTTGCGCTTGCAGGGATTGCGATTGGACTGGCCGGCGCGTTGGCGATGACGAAAACGCTGACGAGTTTGGTTTATGGAGTGAAGCCGGACGATCCTGCGACGGTTACGGTTTCGGCGGTCGCGTTGGCGTCAGTTGTAGTGCTGGCGTGCCACATTCCGGCGCGGCGGGCGACACGGGTGGATCCGATGGTTGTGCTGCGGGAGGATTAGGGTGCTCCGAATAAACGCGGCTGGAAGCCGCATGTCCGATGAGTGGAGGGGATATAATTCTCTTGGATAACTCCTCATCATGAACCCCAGACATCTGATTCGCACCTTTCCACTGCTTGTTTGTACGGCTTTTCTTACTGTTGGAGGCGCTTACGGCCAGACGGCGGTGAAGGGTAAGGCGACTTTTAAAGGCGTCCCGCCGAAGTTGAAGGCGATCTCGATGGATGCCGATCCGGTTTGCGCCGGGAAGCATACGGCCGGGCCGGTTTATGCGGAATCCGCGGTCATCAAAGCCGATGGCTCGATGAAGAATGTCTTCGTGTATGTGAGCAAGGGGCTCGAAGGCAAGACATTCGCGGCGCCCGCGACGCCGGTCGTTCTGGATCAGAACGGCTGCACGTACGCTCCGCACGTCTTCGGAATTATGCCCGGCCAGCAAATGAAGGTCGTCAACAGCGACGCCACTACGCACAATGTTCATGCGATGGCGGAGACGAATGAAGATTTTAATGTCGGCCAGCGGGCAGGGCAGGGACCTGTGGTCAAGACTTTTCCGAAGCCTGAAGTCACCATCCCGATTGTGTGCAATCAGCATCCGTGGATGAGAGCTGTGGCGCATGTGATTGCGAATCCGTACTTCGCCGTGTCCGATGTGGATGGCGGATTCGAGCTGAAGGGCGTGCCGCCGGGGACTTATACGGTGACTGCGATCACGGAAAAGTATGGGTCGAGTTCGCAGACTGTGACGGTGGTTGCGGGAAAGCCCGTTCCGCCGCTTACGTTCACTTTTGCCGCGGGGCAGGCTTTAGTGGCCAGTCCGCTCAAATTGATGCCGGCGCTGATGATCGACTAATTGCATGAAATACGGCGTGAATACTTTCATCTGGTCGGAGGAGTTTGGTCCGGCCACCCTGGAGTTGTTGCCTCGCATTAAGGAAGCGGGCTTTGATGGCGTGCAGGTTCCGCTGTTTCGGCCTGCCGAGTTTCCGGCTGCGGAAGTGAGGAAGGGCTTTGCGGAGAATGATCTGGAATGCTCGGTGTGCGCCATTTTTCTCGATGGGCAGAGCCTGATCAGCGAAGACGCTTCTATGCGCAAGGTTGCGCGTCAGCATATTCAGGACACGATTGCGGTGGCGGCGGAGGCTGGCGCGAATTTTGTGGGCGGTCCATTGTATTGTCCGGTGGGTTATCTGCCGGGCCGGCGGCGTACTGAGGATGAGTGGAAGTGGGCTATTGAGGGGTATCAGTCGGCTGGTCCGGCGCTGGCGGCGAATGGGATGACGCTGGGGATCGAGCCGCTGAATCGCTTCGAGACTTACTTTCTGAATACGGCTGCGGATGCGGCTGCGCTTTGCGATGCGGTGGGGAATCCGAGTATCGGCGTTCTGTTCGACACGTTTCACGGGAATATTGAGGAGAAGGACCTTGGCGACGCGTTCCGCACGATGGGACGGCATCTGAAGCATGTGCATTCGTGTGAGAATGATCGCGGGATTCCGGGGAGTGGCCATGTTCAGTGGGACCGGATGTTTCCGGCGCTTCGGGATATTGGGTATGACGGGTGGCTGACGATTGAGAGCTTCGGGTTTGTAGGGAAGTTGAGTGCGGCGGTTTGCATCTGGCGGGATATTGAGAAATCGCCCGAATCGATTGCGTTTGAGGGGATTGGGTTTTTGAAGAGCAGGACGCAGGCCTGAGGCCCAATGGCACTTAGTTTTCAGGCTTGCTCAGCCCTGAATAGTTCTGTGTTGCCAAGGTATTGAAAGGAAAACTGATTTCTGATGTGGGCATTGAAGAAGCCGCCTTTGGAATCGGCTTCGAGCAGATCCCGGTAGAGCGGCAAAGGGACTTTCAGATAGCGGTAGACTTCGCCGGTATTGAACACGATGACGAGAGCCGGCGGTTCGGGAAAGTATTCCACTGCCGCCAGAACAGAAGACTGAAGTGGAACGCGCGCCATGGGAAGCAACTCTTCCTTCAGCATACGCCCTGAAAATTAAAGTCTCTTAACAGACCTGGCGCAGTCGCCCATGAATCAGCTATAAGCTGGTGGATGGGACAACGAAGACCAACAGCCGTATCGGCTGTCACAAGCATTCTGAAGGCTGCGGTTCTCAGCAGCCAGCTTCGCGTGTGCAGCATGCGCGGGACTGGTTCCTCCGAGCTTGTCCTCAGTCTTTCTTTCATACTTTGCACCGTGTCCTGGAAATACCGGAAAGACGCCGTGTCTTCACTTTGTCTGTCACGGTGTGGCTGATGATCATGCAGAGGCTCAGCGGGAACGGCGGCACTCTGGCGGTGGTGGTCTCGGAACTGGTGAACGGTAACGGCTGGGATGCGCTGGAACCGTGCAGGCGCGTACGCGAACACAGAATCTCAACCAGCACGGGAGGGTTCAGTCAGGCGCGCCTGCAGGTGCCTGTGGAAACTGCCCGGCGAGTATCGCAGCAAACCTTCGATCAACTCCACACGGTCTTGCGGAAAGAAGACGATCTCCGACACAGACTGTTTCTGCTGGACGGCAGTTCGATTGAACTGGCTCATACGAAAGAGATCCGAAAAGAATACGGGCTGGCGAAGAATCAGCATGGCGAATCTCACTGGCCTGTGATGCGTGTGGTTGTGATGCATCATGTGGCCACGGGACTGGCGTTGCCGCCCGAATACGGTGCGATGTATGGAGCTCATGCGACAGGAGAACAGAAGCTGGGGGAAAGGCTGATGGCGGCATTGCCTCCGTCAGCGGTACTGATAGCAGACCGTAACTTCGGGATATTTTCGGTGATCTGGCAGGCAGTCCAACTGAGACACGACGTTGTCATCCGATTGACCAAAGCGCGTGCTGAGAAGATTCACCGGAACCTGAAAACAGGCAGCGATGAGCGGGTTGTCTGGGAGCCGACAAGGCATGACCGGCTGAAGAACCAGGATCTGCCGGAAGCGGCTAAAGTGCAGGGCCGGCTTCTGCTGGTGGATGGAGAGATCGGCGCCGAGCCTCTGTATCTGTTCACGACGCTGGAAGAACCGGCGGCCACAATAGCCGGGCTGTACAAGGAGAGATGGCACATTGAGACAGATCTGCGATCACTCAAAGAGCAGGTAAAACTGCACAGCATCAGCGCGAAGACACCGCAGATGGCTGCTACAGAACTGCTGCTGGCGATAGCGGCTTACAATCTGATTCGCGCCGTAATGGGGGAAGCAGCCGGCCAGATCGGTGTGGATCCGAGGCGCCTGAGTTTTTCGCGATCCCAGGCAGCTTTTTGGGCTTTTACGCGAGCGGTGTCGCAAGGCGGATCAACGAGCAAGTTTGAATACCACTGGAAACTGCTCCTGCGAAGTCTGAGCCAGTGCAAACTGCCCAATCGAAAACGCCCGTCTGAACCACGAAAAATCTGGGGGAAACAATCCGCCTTCCCGCTTCGCAAAACCAGCCCGGAGCAAAACTAAGTGCCATTGGGCCTAAGGCCTACGCTACATCGAGGTCAGGTGGTTGAGGATCAGGTTGTGGACTTCGGTTGAGCTGACGGTTTCCTTCAGGAGTAATTCTTTGCGCTTTGTCAGGAAGACCGGGCCGTCCGTAGCGTCCTTTTCGATTCTTCCGTGCGAGCCTTTCACCAGGGATGCATCCAGTGGAATCAGATCCAGCAATGTGCGAAAGCCAAGACGGCGTTTGAGCAGTTTCCATGCGACTTTGGCGGGCAGGAGCGGGATCGCCGGGTCCGTGAAAAGCTCGACGGGATCGTAGCCCGGTTTGCGATGGATGTCCACGGTGCGCGCGAAGTCGGGCGCTTTTCGGTCTTCCAGCCAGTAGTAGTAGGTGAACCAGGCGTTGCGTTCGGAGACGACTACGAAGTCTCCGGCACGCGCGTGGTCGATGTGATGGCGCGCTTTGCCGGATTGGTCGAGAACGGCCTCCACGCCAGGGATCATTTCTAGAATCGCGCGGACTTCGGAGAGCCGCGACTGGTCGTTCACGTAAACGTGGGCGATCTGATGGTCGGCCACGGCGAAGGCCGCACTTGCGCCGCAATCCAGCAGTTCAAGGCCAAGCTCTTCGCGTACGGCGATGAAGCCGTGCTCGCGCAGAACGCGATTCAGATGGACGGGCTTCGCAACATCGGTGATACCGTATTCGGAGAGCAGAATCACGTCGGCACCGTGAGATTCGAAATGCGCGATCAGGTCGGCGCAGACGCTATCGACTTCGCCGAGGTCTTTTTGCATGGCGGGACTCGTTGGACCGAAGCGCTGCAGGTTGTAATCGAGATGCGGGAGATAGACGAGTGAAAGAGTCGGATTGAATTTCTGATCGACGTGTTTGGCGGCGTCGGCGATCCACTGTGTGGAGCGAATTGTGGTGCGGGGGCCCCAGAATTCGAAGAGTGGAAATGTTCCGAGCTTCGTTTGCAATTCGGTGCGGAGGGAATCGGGATGCGAATACGCATCGGGAAGCTTTCGTCCGTCGGCGAGGTACATGGGGCGCGGGGTCACCGAATAATCGGCGGACGAATACATGTTGAACCACCAGAAGAGATTGGCGCAGGTGAAGGAGGGGTCGAGGGAGCGGGCGGTATCCCAGAGCTTGGGCGCCTGCACGAGTTTGTTCGATTGCTTCCAGAGGTGAACATCGCATTCATCGCGGTAATACCAACCGTTGCCGACGACGCCGTGCACGTTCGGATATTGTCCGGTGAGGTAGTCCGATTGGGCGGTGCAGGTGACGGCGGGAAAAGCGGGGCCGATCGCGGCGCGGGCGGCCTGCTGTGCCCATGCGGTGATGCGCGGCATGGCGGGGCCGAGGAGACCTGGCGTGACGCCGACGACGTTGAGGACGGCTGTCTTCCGCATGCTTTTCAGTGTCGCCGAATCGCGGCTACTTCCGCCATGACCCACTGGAATTCGCGGGTGATGGAATCGAGCATGTCGAGTTTGAGTGCGGGGGGCAGGACGTCCCAGGTGTAGGTTTCGATTTCAAGATGGTTCGTGAAGCCATCGCGAACGGCGAGCTTCAGCACGGCGCGCACATCTTCCTGCGTGGACTGGAAGCCGTCGTATTCCGCGGTGAAGAGCGGGACATGGAAATGTATGCGCCACTGTTTCGCGGTGGGGTCGGCGGGCGCGGCGAGGGCTTGCGGGAGATCGGGGTAGTGATGCAGGCAGGCTCCGCGATCCTCGATGACCTGATGAAGATAAGTGGAATCGGCGAAGGGTGCGAGGCGGCCGGTGTTGGTGGGCAGCGCGACCTTGAGTGCGGAACTGAGTTGCACGCGGCCGATCTGAATACCTGCCGCGCGGAGGCTGGCGAGAGATTCGGCGGGGTCCTCGTATTCGACGGCGATGTGGCAGCTATCGAAGCAGATGCGAATGTGACTGAGGAGTAGTTGGCGCGCTTCGATTTGCGGGACTGCCAGCGCGGCGGCGAGCAGCGGGCTGCCGACGGGGAGGAGCCAGTCGTTATAGAAGCGGATGACTTCGGCGGTGTTTTCGATGAGGCCATCGGGTTCGGGTTCGATATCGAGATGGATGAGTTTGCCGGAGGAGTGGTGGAGGCGCGACATGGTCTCGGTGAGGCGCACGAGATTGCGGACGATTGCTTGCCAGTCGGGGGATTTGTTCCATGGCTTGTAGGAGAGCGGCATGGTGGAGATCCCGCCGTCGAGGCCTTCGGGGAGTAAGCCGGTTAATACGCCGAGCAGATCGAGGGTGTAGTTGAGGCGGGCTTCGGTGGTCCAGTCGGGTGCGAAGACCTGGTCCTTCACTTCGGCGCCGTGAAATTCGCCGTAGGGGTAGCCGTTGATGACGGCGACGTAGAGGCCGGCGGCGTCGAGGAAGTTGCGGAAGTTTGCGACGTGTCCGGCTTCGATGGCTTCGCGCGCGGCGACGGCGGAGAGTCGCAGGCCGAGGCCGAAGGGAGCGTTGGGTGAGAGGCGGGCTTTGAGGGCTGGTCCGGCTTCACGTAATGTGGCTTCGACGCTGGCCCAGTCTTCACCGGGATGGATGTTGGTGCAGTAGGTCAGATGGAGGGAATCGTTGGGGTCTATTTGCAAGGGAAGCTCGATTCGGTTTGGGGCTCCATTGAATATATCCGAGGCGATTGCCGGGATCTGGGGGCGAAGTCGCGATTGAAATGGTCGGGGCACTGGCGATGCTAGTTTGCCGATAGTTGGCGGACCTGCCCGCGAAGTAGAACCGCTCTGTGACCTTCGCGGCTCAGAAAGAGGTGATGGGCGAAAGAGTAACGAACGAGCGGAGGATCGGGAGTTGAATAGCGGCAAGCTGAGGGTCAGTTGTCAGTCGGGACCTTCGTTGCCTGATCGATGACAATCCTGTCGATCATACCTTTGGTCTTCTGCAACTTCAGACCGAGTTGTTGCTCAACCGCTGTGTAGAGATCCGGGCCGCTGGCTTCTTCCGGATCGCCGACCACGCCCGCTGTTGGTGCCGTAACCATGCCTGGAAGTATCACTCCCTGGGAAAGATACTTCAGCTTGAATGCGAATTCCCCATTCAGCCCGGTCTTGTCAATTACATGAGTTGTGGAGCCCCACGACTCCAAGCCAATCATCATCTCCAGCCGCCTTGCAAATGCGGGCATTGAGACACTACCGAACTTTGAGCAGACGACACGCGGCCCGCCGATTCTGACCTGGACGCCTGAAGCACCGGGGCGTAACAGCGGACAGCCCTCGCTATCCCGGGCGTTCCTGGGGATCCGCGTGTCGGCATCGTCGGGGTTCGGCGGGCCTGGATCCGGATCTGTTGCCACCGCCATTTTGGGACCGCTGGTCGCTACCACTAATTCGTAAAGCGAGAGTTCCTTTGCCTCATGATGCAGCGTGATCCTGAACCTCTCGGTCAGAAGATTCCGCAGCATAATCCTAAAAAGGTCCTCAGCCGTGCCGGGAGGGAATGTTGCGACGACGGCGTATTTTTCGGAATCGATCCAGCCCGGTCCAATCATCTGATCCGACTCGATTCCGTACGCCCTCATGAGAAGGCGTTTCAGCTCGATGCTCTCCCATGTAATACGTCCGGGATCGGCGGTTCCGGGGCCGCCGCTGATTCTCGGGATTCCGGTAACAGGAGGTGCCGGCTTTGTGGAGGCGACATCAAAAGATTGCGATCTGGCAAGGCTAGCCGTTATTGCCAGTGCGATCACAATCAGTTTCAAGCTCATTTGTGGGACCTGCCCGCGCGGAATTAGTATGTCAGAACCGGAGCGACTTCGCGTACGCGAGGGGCGATTTTAAAATTTGGCGATTGCCCGAGGAACTGCACGGGATTATCGAATACCATGCGCTGAATCTGTTCTTCGGTGTGGCCGCGGCGTTTCATTTCGAGCATGAAACGCGGCACTGCCATAGGATCGCTGGGGCCCCAATCGCAGGCGCCTGCCACACAGATTCTGCCCGGTCCGAAGGTCTCGACAATATCTACGGCTCGTACGGCAGAGAGCTTGGTCAGCGGATAGAGCGTGAGCCCCGCCCAGTAGCCGTGCTGCAGAATCATTTCGAGGGTGTGCTCTTCGGCGTGATCGATCAGGACGCGTTCGGGATTCAGTTCGGGATACTGGCGCAGAATGTCCACGCAAATCTGCGTGCCCTTCTTTTTGTCTTCGAGGTGCGGTGTATGGATCAGGATGAGCTGCTTGTGCGCGATCGCCAGTTCTACGTGTTCGCGAAACGTATCCACCTCATTTCGCGTGATTCTGTTCAGGCCGATTTCGCCGATTCCGAGCACGGTGGGGCATCCGATGAATTTCGGGATGCGCTTCAGCACTTCCTTTGAAATCTCACGATTGTCGGCTTCTTTCGGATTCATCGCCAGCCACGAGTAGTGCTTTATGTGGTACGCGGCGGCGCGCTGCGGCTCGGTTGCGGTGAGTTGGCGGAAGTAATCTTCAAAACCGTCTGCGCTGCTGCGGTCCCAACCCGCCCAGAATGCAGGCTCGGTGACAGCTACGCAGCCCGAGAGCGCCATCTTCTCGTAATCGTCGGTGGTGCGCGAAACCATGTGCGCGTGATGATCGATGTAGTTCATTTTTGCCACCGATCATTCTTTTGCTGATCACTTTGCCATCGATCGTAGGCGCCGCGCGCGCTTTTTCGATCCAAAGCTGGAATCGGTTCCGTAGTCGGATCGCTGAGAAGTTCCTGAATGCGGTTGAGACGCTCACCAGCGGGACTTGAAAGGACGTTCAGGGCTTCAGCGAAGGCCCGCAATCTGAAATCGAGAACGGATTGGCCGGAGACATCCGCCCGGTCGAGCCGATCTAGAAATGCGGCTACTTCGAGAACCCGGTTGCGGTTTTCGACAAAATACTCATCTACTAACTGTTCGCTCGTCAGCATGATTGCCTCGTGTGGAATGCCGGGGCAGGGGCATGGCGGCCGGCAGATGATTGCCCGGTCCGGTGGCCTCCTGGACTTCGGCTCTCCTTCTTAATTCTGCAATACTTTTGACCATACGGGCGGTGTCGATGTCGTGGACCTCGAGCGCCCGGCCGACGCTCTGCAGCAGAGAGATGGTCAGTTCGCCGCCGAGATGCTCGCGAAATTCAGTGAGACCGCGCAGCACGGAACGCGGGTGGCTCACATCGGCCTGCGGGGCGTCGAGAACGTGCTCGCCCAGTTCCGGTGCGTAAATCGGCAGGCGCAGTTTCAGAAGCAGGTCGATGATGCGGCACCAGTCGGCTTCGGGGAGGAGTCCGGCGAGCCAGGAGTACGTGCTGTCGAGCGCGATGCCGATGCCGACTGCTTCGCCGTGCCGGATTCTGTAGCCGGAAAGATGCTCGAGTTTGTGGGCTGCCCAGTGGCCGAAATCCAGCGGGCGCGAATTATTCAGCTCGAACGGATCGCCGTTCAGCGCGATGTGATCGAGATGCAATTCCGCGCATCGGCGAACGATCGGCTGCATGGCGGCGAGGTCGCGGTGCACGAGAGCCGCCGCGCTCGATTCGATCAGTTCGAAAAAACGCGCATCCTTGATCAGGCCCACTTTGATGGCTTCCGTGAGGCCGCAGAGCCAATCGCGATCCGGCAAGGTGGCGAGAAAGCGGGCGTCATTGATGACGGCGACGGCAGGTGTAAACGTGCCGAGATAATTTTTCTTGCCGAAATAATTGACGCCGTTTTTGACGCCGAGGCCCGCGTCATCCTGCGCGAGGACGGTAGTGGGGACGCGGATCAGGCGGACGCCGCGATGCGCGATAGCCGCCGCGTAACCCGCCACGTCGATGACGGCGCCGCCGCCGATCACGATCACGTACGAATGGCGGCAGATTCCGCCCGAGTTGATGGCTTCGAGGACTTTTTCGAGCTGTTGCGCGTCGTTCTTGGAGCTTTCGCCGCCGGCGATCACTACGACAGGGGTCGCGAGATTGATCATATCCGCGTTCCTGGCCGACCACGCTTCGATGTCGGTGATCAAGCCGGGATGGCACGCCGCGACGCCGCTATCGACGACGAAAATTGCCCGGACGGGGGTGTAATCGGCACCCTGGGAAATCGTGTCCCGC
>Ga0206923_1170_pt1 | contig 12836 bp, 10 predicted proteins | sample Alteio_BWOrgHeat_64_FD_152961 | JGI IMG/M metagenome (GOLD analysis project Ga0206923, IMG submission 152961) | Enriched cells from forest soil in Barre Woods Harvard Forest LTER site, Petersham, Massachusetts, United States -... | ecosystem: Environmental > Terrestrial > Soil > Temperate forest >...
GATCGTCCGCCTCTACGGCCTGCGCTTCAAGATCGAACATACGTTCAAGCAGGCGGTGCGGCTGATCGGCTCGTTCAGCTACCACTTCTGGATGTCCGACATGAAGCCGCTGCGCCGCCGCAGCGGCAACCAATACCTCCATCGCGCGTCGCCCGAATACCGCGACGCCGTCAGGCGCAAGCTGCACGCCTACCACGTCTTCATCCAGGCCGCTGTCGTCTGTCAGGGACTGCTCCAGTACCTCGCCGTCGCTTTCCCGCAGCGCGTCTGGGACGCCTTCGGCTCCTGGCTGCGCACCATCCGACCCGGAATCCCGCCCTCGGAGCTGGTCGTGGCCAGTGCCCTGCGCCACGGCCTGCCGGAATTTCTCCTGAATTCCGCCCCAGGTAACAGCTTCGCGAAATTCGTCATCGAACGACAGGACACCGATAAAATGGAGGCATTCCGGCTCGCCTCCTGAGCCAAGATTCCGGCAGAACCCTGGACTCACGAGGTACGTTGTCGTATTCCAAAAATGTGAATAGCCTCGTCCGATTTTTCTTCAATCTTTCCTGGGTCTTCTGAGCCAGTCCGGAGTCGTATCTCCGACAAAGCAGGGCGTCATAGAACCGTGCTACAGCCATTTTGTGCTTTCGGAGGAAGTGGGTCTTCAAGCCGAAGCGGTCTATCGTATCAATCATGGGCTTCAAAAGCGTTGCGAACCCCTGCACTATTCCCTTTATTTCGTCATTAAAGGGCTCCTTAAGAATATCACTGTTTAAGTCCCGCATCAAATGAATCAGGCATTTCTGCTGAGGACAATTTATTGAACCATAAGCGGAATAGAAATCCGATACCAGTACACCGCCGAAGTCTTTAAGGAAGTTTGCAGCAGTGAACCCTTCGCGCGTTTGCGACCAAATATATACTACGTCCTCCATGCTGGTGAACACCCATACGTATGAATTTGTTCCCTTTACGCTAACATGCGTCTCGTCGGCGTGTATTAACTTGCCTTGCGAGAGCCGCTGCCTGATTTCTTCAAAGGTTTCCTGATATTTATCGGCGGCTCTTCGGACCATACGATGTATTGTTTGCTGCGACAACGGATACGCAAACATTTTTTGGATGATATGGGATAACTTATACTGTGAGATGTGTACTTCAATGATGTTATAGATGATATACGCTACAACGTTAGCTCCATAACGAGATTTATCCAAACGATAATTATCGGATGCGAACCACGAACCACAGCCGCCACATTTATACCAATCGACGATGTACCTGATAACCCATCTTCGCACCCAACCATCGGAAAACCGCATGTCAATGACATTCCGACGGTCTCGCCCGTTCATAGATACGCTGTTTGAATTGCAGATTGGACAGGTATGTGGCCGAGAAGGGTTGACTGTCTTATTAACTCGTAGCGAGTATCTGATGTTCTTGTGCTTTCTTTTTGCGGCTCTCCGGCTCAGCCATCCCCTCATTTTGGATAGGGTAACAAAAGAATCGGCGCCCGCCTGAAGTTGTGCGAAAAGAATCCGGACGGGCCGATCCGGATTCGGATTCTGCCAAACGTGATCAAACCGTTGTCTTGAGCCGGTGAACCGCGAATCGTCTCGCCGACAGCCACGATTCGCGGGACCCGGTGATGCCACAGCAACAGCCCCTCTCGTTTGGACAGGTTCATAGCTCGCTCGTTGGCCTGTTTGACGGTGACATGCATGCCAAGCGCATTGAGTCGCTGGCCAATGCCACGCTGGGGGTCGTTAAAACTGGCTCTCTGGCGGTCAGCACGATCGGACAGGGTCTGGCGTTGGCGCGCGGGCTGACAACCAAACATGCGATCAAGCAAGTCGATCGGCTGCTGTCCAACGAGGGGATCGATATCGACGCCGCGCTGCGCCACTGGGTGCCCTACGTGGTGGGTCCCCGCACCAGCATCAACGTGGCCATCGACTGGACCGAGTTCGACGCTGACGGCCAGGCCACCCTCATGCTCTCACTGCTGACCCGGCATGGTCGGGCTACGCCCCTGCTGTGGTTGACGGTCGACACATCCACCCTCAAGAACCGTCGCAACGAGTACGAGTACCAGGGCCTGGTCCGTCTGGCCGACGCTCTGCCGGCAGAGATGAAGGTCTGCATTGTCGCCGACCGTGGGTTTGGTGACCATAAACTCTACGAGGTGCTGACTGAGGAACTGAAGTTCGACTACGTCATTCGCTTTCGCGGCAATATCCACGTGACAGCCGCAGATGGCGAGATGCGCACCGCCGCCGCCTGGGTCGGGCGTGGCGGACGCGCCCGGGTCTTACGCGGTGCCCTGGTGACCGCCGAGCGCTACCAGGTAGGTACCGTGCTGTGCGTGCAGGACAAAGCGATGAAGCAGGCCTGGTGCCTTGCCACCAGCAGCACTGACCAGACCGCCAAGACCTTGATGACGCTCTACGGCAAGCGCTGGGGCATCGAGTGTGGGTTTCGCGACACCAAGGACCTGCGCTTCGGCATGGGCATGGGATCGATCCATGTCAGCACCCCGGCACGCCGCGACCGCCTATGGCTGCTCAATGCTTTCGCCATCATGCTGTTGACACTGCTCGGCGCCGCCGGAGAGGCACTGGGATACGATCGATACCTCAAGTCAAACACCACCAAGCGGCGCACTCACTCGCTATTCCGGCAGGGGTGCATGCTCTACGATCTGATCCCCAATATGCCGGAGACGCGGCTGTTGCCGCTGATCGAGCGGTTCACTGTTATGCTCGCGGAAGTTCCCGTGTTTGCCGATACTTTCGGCGTGGTGTGAAAATGAGGGGAGTCGTGAGAAGGGGGAGGTGTTCAGGGCAGCACGCAAAGAATACTGAAAACTATTACCCCGCATTTGCCAGGGCGAAGTAGTTTTACGGAGAAATGTCACTAGGAGTATAATCAAAGTGCCAAAGAACGCTGGAATCAACAACGCCCAAAATGTCAAGCTCGATCAAGACGATAACGCTGTTGCAGCGCATACCAAAGATGATGTATTCAGCACGGGAACTGTCCAGCCACCCGCAATATCGCCAGCCGGCGATATGTGGTTCGGTACGGGCAACACGCCGGACAACTACAACATCACCGACAACGCGAATCTTGGCGTCGAAACCGGGCTCAAGATCCATGTCCGAGGTGGCGCCGACTATACCCCGACTGGCTCCGGGCCGAACGGCGAGCAGGACTACTCGGTGGCAGCCGGCGTCCAGTCGTCAACTCGTGCGTCCTGGAACTTCGATTACGACGTAAATACCGCAGCCGGTGTTGCGCCAGGAGACACTGTCAATCTGGCGGCTGCTCCAGGATTGTCAGCCTATGACTTTAAGATGGAGATCACCCAGTCTGGTCCGCAATTCCTGTCTCCACATACGGCGATATTCGACCTGAATGCTGCGACTCATGTCTGGGTGGACGAGAACAACTCCGCCCTTGCCTTCGGAGGCGACGACTTTCAGCCATCGAAGGGGGCGTCAGCCGATGTCATGGCGCATGTCGCCGAGAACAGTGTCAACCTTGGGTTCGCATCGTTGCAGGCGGAGTTCGGACCGCTGGCAACATCCACTGCGGCTGGTACCACCTACGATATCAAGCTGGCTGGGTTTACCGCTGGTAGCCCGAATATGGTGACATTCACACACGACGTCATCACATTGCATGCGTAATATCGCGCGATGATTTCAGCCACCTCTGTTACTATTCGGGCGCAGAGGCGGCTGGCCTAACCGCATGCCATTGCAGTGCCGCGCCGGTCCAGCGCACGGTCTTCGCGCGTGCCCATACGATTGCACACACCGCATCTCGTGTGCTGCCCGTCTGGCGTGGCCCGGTCCTTTACGATACCGATGACAACAAACTCGTTGGGTGACATCGCGTAAACAGCCCTGGAGCGATTCATTCCATTAACCACTCGGTGCTGTTGCCTTGATCGGTGGTCTCCATAGTCTACCAGTAGGGCGGAGAGTCGTTCTTAGACCTTATACCCACCAACCAGCGGGCATCAGTCGACCGGTATTCATCAAATTCCGGATCGCGAGTCTGCTGCAAGTCGGCGATTACCTCCTGCTGGATACGCGGTACCTCGCCATCGAATCTTTCGCATCCCACTTACCAGTGGGCTAGACTGACTGCGTGATCGAACTCGGCATCAATGTCAGCAGCCTCGACACGCCCCTTGTATCTCCCCTTACGCTGAGCCTTCGCAAGCGTTTCGTGTCGGCGGTCCAGCATGATTTTGCGCGCCGCCTGAACCTTCCACGCCCATTAGCGCAAACATGAGACCCGATGGATTACAAGCCATCCAATGCTCTCGTAGTATCGTCCTGCACCGATGATTGGTATCTGAGTAGTAGATCCCAAAGTGGCACAACTGGACACCACCGCTGGCGTGATAGCCTCTAACAAAGATTGCTGATAAGCAATCTTAAGCAGGATCGGATTTGATGCACCGCAACACTCATAGTTGTGTTCGTGCAGTAAACCGGACGCTTTAAGATGATGTCCGTCAGAACGTGGCGACGGAGCGCATGGGCGAACTCCCCCAGTGCTTCGTCTGCGGCACTATCGGACCGGTCAGCACGGCCTCTGCGAGGAGGCGCGCGGCCCGCTGAGGCAAAACCAAACGCAACAACACGTGGGCGGCAGAGTGCGCGAAGGAGACGAGACAATGAAGAGGCTGATTTTTGCCTTACTGACGGCTTTCGTCATCTCGCTGGTAACGGGCGCGTCCGCTCCTGTCGCAAATGCCTACGCCTACCTGTTGCCCCCGCTGAGAACGCAGGGGGCGACAGTTAACGCCGATGCAGGCGGCGATGCTTGGGGCACTACTCAGGGCTGTATGGTTAACGCTTGCGGCGGTGGTCGTACATGGCATGACTGGCGAGGCGTGAATCCATCAGCGGACAGGTGAAGGCGGCTGGCCTCCTCAACCGTCGCTTCCAAAATTATCGCCCTTAAGCTACGTTTGAGAGGGTGCGGTTCCCGCACCCTGGGGAATACCATATGCACTGCCCAATGTGCGTGGCCGAGAATGCGGTGACTCGGCGCTTTTGTGGCCAGTGTGGGACACCGCTGCCGTCGACCTGCCCGGCCTGCGGCTTCGAGAACGAGGCCACTGCCAAGTTCTGCGGTGGGTGTGGCAAGCTGATCGGTGAGCAGGCCGCTCCTGTCTTGGACATTACGCCCGCGCCCGCTCGCACGGATGGTGCCGAACGCCGCCACCTCACTGTGATGTTCTGCGATCTTGTGGGTTCGACAAAACTAGCCTCGCAGCTCGATCCCGAGGACCTGCGCGATGTGATCGGCTCGTACCACAAGTGTGTCGCCGACACGGTTAGTCGGCACGACGGCTTTGTGGCCAAGTACATGGGCGATGGAGTGTTGGTCTATTTTGGCTATCCGCAAGCGCATGAGGACGACGCCGAGCGGTCAGTGCGTGCCGGCCTCGCTGTAATTGAGGCAGTTCGGCAGGTGTCAAGTCTGGAGCTGCTACAAGTACGCGTCGGTTTGGCCACTGGTGTTGCCGTCGTGGGCGATCTGATCGGCTCGGGCTCTGCTCAAGAGCAGGCGGTGGTGGGCGAAACGCCGAACCTTGCGGCGCGACTGCAAGCGCTCGCTGGATCAGACCAACTCGTAATCGCCGAGAATACTCGGCGGCTGGTGGGCGACCTTTTCGAGTACGAGAACCTTGGCGAGGTCGAGGTCAAGGGGCTCACAGCGCCCGTGCTGGCTTTTCATGTTCTCCGCGAAAGTCAGGTCCGCAGTCGGTTCGAGGCGCTACGCACAGACGAGACACCCCTCATTGGGCGCGAAGAAGAGGTCGAGCTATTAACCCGCCGGTGGGAACAGGCGAAGGCGGGGAATGGCTGTGTGGTGCTCATCTCGGCCGAACCTGGGATTGGCAAATCGCGCTTGGCGGAAGCGTTCCGGGAGAGCCTGAAATGTGAGCCACACGCGCGATTGCGCTATTTCTGTTCGCCCAACCACCAAGACAGCGCCTTGTTTCCGTTCATATCACAGTTGGAGCGGGCTGCCGGGTTCGAGCGAGACGACACGCCTTCGGCTAGGCTCGACAAATTGGAATCGCTTTTAGCGGCCAATGTAACAGCGGAAGGCGACTTGCAGTTGCTTGCAGAGCTGCTTTCTATCCCTTTCGATGTCCGATATGTCGCTCTCAACTTACCCCCACTGCGCAAGAGGGATCGAACGTTCGAGGCACTGTTGCGACAGCTCGGCGGTTTGGCTGGCAAGCAACCAGTGTTGATGGTTTTCGAGGACCTGCACTGGGCCGACCCGACTTCCCGAGAACTGCTCGACCTTGCCATCGAGCAGATCGGGGGGATGCCGGTTCTGCTTTTGGCTACGTTCCGACCTGAGTTTCAGCGACCCTGGAATGATCAGCCGAATGTGACCACAGTGTCTCTGGGCCGACTAGGGCATGAGGAAAGCGGCCAACTGGTTCGGGGTATAATTGGTAGCGCTGCCGGCCTGTCGAGCGAGGTCGTGGCAGAGATCGTTGAGCGCACCGATGGGGTACCACTTTTCCTGGAAGAGCTGACCAAGGCAATCCTCGAAGCCTCCGCTGGAGGTGTCGACCATGGATTGGTGGCTGTAGCGTCCATCCCTGCGATCTCGTTCGCTGTTCCGGCGACACTTCATAGCTCGCTAATGGCGCGGCTTGATCGGCTCGGTTCGACAGCAAAGGAGGTGGCTCAGGTTGGAGCAGCGATCGGGCGCGATTTCTCCTACCAGCTCCTGGCTGCCATTGCCCGCCATACCGAGGCGGAGCTTCACCTCGGGCTTGGTCGGCTTGCCGAAGCGGGTCTGGTCTTCCAGCGCGGCACACCACCCGAGTCAAACTTCCTATTTAAGCACGCCCTCGTGCAGGACGCCGCATACAGTACGCTGCTACGCAGCCAACGCAAGGAGTTGCACGCGCGTATCGGCAAGGTCCTTGAAGCGCAATTCCCGGGGACCGCCGATACACAACCGGAGATATTGGCGCACCATTTTAATCAAGCCGGTTTGGTCGATCGGGCGATAGAGTATTGGCGCCGCGCCGGCCTGCGCAGCGTCGGCCGGTCCGCTCATTCGGAGGCGGCAGCTCATTTCGTATGCGCGCTCGAACTGCTCGGACGACAGCCGTCAAGCAGACAGCGCAATATGCACGAGCTCGAACTCACACTCGCCCTCGCCGTACCCCTGATTGCCGTCCATGGCTTCGGGGCGATGCGTGTGGAGGAGTGTGCCCTCAAGGCGAAGGAGCTTTCGGATACGCTCCCCGGATCGCCAAGCCGGTTCGCCGCCCGCCGGCTCGCTTGGAATTCCTGTTTGATGCGGCAGCCGGTCCCCAGGACGATCGCGTTGGCGCAGGATCTCATCGGTTTGGCCGAAGACGACACGAATCCGGCGATGCTTCCGGTGGCTCATAGGGCGTTGGGCTACTCGCTGCTCATTGCGGGTAAATTCCACGAGGCCGACGAAATGCTCGCCCGAGGAGCGGCACTCGCCGACGCCATTTCGGATCGCGAATTCGCCGTCTACGGCGAGCATCCAAGCATGATTTGCCGAGCATATGGCGGGCAGGCTAAAATCATGACCGGCTTTCCGACGACTGGAGCGCGGCTAGTCGATGAGGCAATAGCGTATGCGCGTCACGAAGAAAATGCGCACAGCGTTGCCTGGGCGCTGGCTGTTGCAGCTCATATTTCCCAAATCCACCATGATACGGCAGCGACGGTTCGCTTCGCCTCGGAAGCGATGGACACGGCGCGGGAGCATCACTTACCGCAATGGCTCGCTCTTGGTGAGCGGTGCATGGGCTGGGCAATGCATCAGCTCGGCGATTTTGAAGTGGGGATGAACCTCCAGCAACAGGGCGTGAGGGGGTGGTACGACACCGGAGCCATGATACACACCACGCATTGTGAAGTGATGCTCGCGGAAAGCTTTCTCCGGGAGGGCCAGACTGCGGCGGCGCGCGCCCATTTGGACAACGCTCGCGCACACCGCGCGGGCTACGGCGAAGGCTATCTATCTGCGGAAATCGACCGATTGGAGGGCCTTCTACTGCATTACGAGCAGGCTCCCGCCGAGATCGTCGCAGAATACTTGAACATCTCATTGAATACCGCCCGGAGACAAGGAGCCCGCCTACTAGAACTCCGTACCGCTACGACGTTTGCGCGAATGCTGGCCGAAAAGGACGAGTGCCACAGCGCCGTCGGTCTGCTGGCTCCGGTTTATTGGCGGTTCACCGAGGGGTTCGATACTGCCGATCTGAAAGAGGCGAAGGCGCTGTTGGATGAGCTTGGCTGAGCCGCCGCAGCTTTACTCCGCGTGGACGTCTCGTCCGGCATGGGAGGCCAGCGCAGCTTGATCAGTGACACATCGCCGCGACGGTCGCGGACCAGCGCGCATTACAGTTTAGAATTAGCCGTGCGAAAGTGGAATTCAACCGTCCAAGGGCAACCCAAGCAGTCGTCAACACAGTCAACGATGACGACCGACTCTCGCTGGCGGCCCCAACGGTCAGCAGACGCTCGCCCAAATCGTCCGCCAGTCGTAGCTCCGCGTCGCCTCACGTTGCTGCCATCCGACCACCCGCACACCTTTTGGAATATGCGGAGGCCAATTTGTTCCTACCGCCGTATGGCGTCGGGAATCCATTTATCGATTGCCGGTCGTGCCCTATTGTGTCTCGCCGCGACCAAGCGCCGCCAGGAGGGGACAGACCTCGGATGTTTATAGGAAAGAGTCGATAGTCGTGGTGGGGAACGGCGGGAATTTCAGTTTGGCAGGCTGTGGGATACGCTGCTGCATGTAGGGGTTGGTACGCTGTTCCCATATCGGGGGTTGCAGGTGGCTATCCTGTCCGCGATCTCCTGACAACGCACAGGCGTACTGGTTGTCCTCGAACGTACCGCATTATCGCTCTTCGCAAGCTCGACAGATGAGCACCTACCAGGGCATTGCCGGTACTGATGACATCGCCGGACAAGTTGGACGCTGCATGAAATCCGATATGCGGGGTGGGCGGCGGATGTGGAGTTGGGTAGTCGGAACTGGTGATGAAGGTTGAGCGATAAACGCCGCTCGACAGGAACACGTTCCGTTACCCGATGTCGTTCGACGACTGGAGTTCGAGTGGCAAGCCGTCACCGGGCCGTTCGGCATGATAAGCGTGACGGATGCGCTCAAGGATGCGGAGGCTAATCTCGAAGTCAGAGCCATCCGCTGCTTGCCGCTCGGCCGCGTCCGGGGCGGGGCGGCTGCCGTGAAAGGCGAGATAATGCGTTACCTTGCGGATCTCGCGTGGGCGCCAGATGCGATCCTCCACAACCCTTCGTTAACATGGTCGGTCATCAACGACCAGATCATGCGAGTGAGCGCCGGACGAGACCACGCAATAGGAACAGTTGAGTTGCGGATGGATGAGAACGGATTAATTGGCGCCGTCTTCGCACCCGACCGACCACGGAAAGAAGGGCCGGGCTTTGTAGAGCGTCCCTGGCATGGGCGTTTGTTCGACTACAAACAGTACCATGCGCGTTGGCTTCCGTTTTCAGGCGAGGTCGGGTGGATTGTGAATGGCCAGCAGTTCATCGCTTGGCGCGCGGAGGTGTTGAGTTGGCAAATTGCAAAGCAGAGATAGGGGTCAGGAAGGTGCGCCCGCGCCTTACATTGCTATCGTGCGATCGGCACCCCTCTTGGCCTCTGCGAGAGCCCGTTACACGGACGCGACACCGATCCCCAGCCGCTCGGCAATCTCGGTGCGTTGCAAGCCTTCGGCATCCATCCTGATTACTTCGGCAGCCTTAGCGCGTGCTGTGGGCTTCCGCCCCTTGTATTTCCCATCGGCCTTGGCCTTCGCCACGCCTTCTCGCTGCCGCTCCAGGAGCAGACCGCGCTCGAACTCCGCGATGGCCGCCAGCATGGTCACCATCAGCTTTCCGGTGGGACTGCGGGTGTCGATCCGTTGGCCACCCATGCTGAGCATAATCAGGCCGACGCCTCGGTGGTCCAGGTCGTCCACAACCCGCAGGAGGTCTGTGGTGCTTCTGGCCAGTCTGTCCGGCTTGCAGGCTACCAGGGTGTCACCCCTGCGGACGAACCGTAGGGCTTCCTTGAGCCGGTCGCGCTGGGCCACGGCGGAAATCTGCTCCGAGAAGATTTCCTCACACCCGGCAGCCTTCAAGTCGCGGATCTGGGCATCCAGGCCGGCCTGCTGGTCGTAGGTCGAAACCCGCGCATATCCCACCAAGATGCCCGCCATTGCCGCTCCCCGCCTATCAGATGGTCCTATGGCTATATGGTTGAGCGACTATCAGATCGCAATCGGAACCTATGTGATACGGGATCGGGGCTGGCATTCAGCTACCGCATAGGATGGCCCTAATGGTAGCCGCCGTATCGCCCAGCGGAGCGTCCGACAGCGGCGCTGTCACCGGCCGCACTGTCAGACTGGTCTGTGGCGATTCTTACATATGCAGTGGCGCAGCGACCCTTTAGATCGACGATCCAGCCACGTCATTCGAAACGGCAGTCCTCGGCAAGCCGCCCGGTGAAGCGCGGCCAGACCTGGGTGCTGCCCAGCAATGGAATGCCGACATAGCCCCTCAAATTGAGCCGCCCTTCACTGTCCACCCAGAGCTTCGCATGGTAGGCCGCACCGTCACGCGGATCGACAATCTTGCCGTACCACGCATCATTCTCGGCTTGCGTGACGTCGCTGATGATAGTTAGGCCGCATTGCGATCTCCCCGTGAAGTCGCTCGGTATTGGTTCATCCGCCGTTCGGTCGATGCCGACAATGCTGCCACACATCGCATTCTCGCAGCGCACAATCTCGATTACGCCGTGTCCGCTCTCAGTGAGCCATGTCCCGAGAATTGCGGGCTCGGTGGCGTCAGCCGCCACGAGCAGGAAGACGATGGGCAGCGCGAGCATCATGATGCTGCTCCTTCAGGGGGTCGCGGGGCAAGAATATGCGTGACTCCCATGCACTCAACTATAGCTCCTCTCTCGCGACGGCATTTGAATCCATCCCATTTTAGATGCCCGGCGCTTACAGGGAGGTGACTCCCAGAAATCGGCGCGGAAAATTATGGAGACACCAGCCGGTCCAGGGTCTCCTTCATGATCTGCGAACCCCTCGTTAGGTTCGCTGCTATTGCGGTCGCGACCTCACCGGGAAGGAAATCGGCGATCCACACGACCCGAGACCCGCCGCCGGGCTCGGCCATAACCTCAAGCGAAACGTTGGAGTGAGTTGTCGATCCACCTTCGTTGGCCCACACAACACGCATGGCCACCTCGTCAATCGTGATAATAGGCTCGCGAAGGACCATGCCGTTGCCGAGAGTGACGACGCGCATACGTGGGCCATCGAGACGAGCATCCGCTATGAAGCCGGGAAGCAGTTTCCTATGAATCGCACCGACATCGCGGATCGCAGCCCAGACCTCAGTTGGTGGGGCTTTCGTGGTGATGTCTTTGCGAACCGATGCCATAGTCACCTCCGATGGGTTAGGACAGTGCAAGTTGGGCGCCCAGCCTGCCGCCGATTTGTCGCGCTCTCTGCCGGGGCTGTCTAGCGTATCGCGAAAGGCAGAAGCGAACGCGAAGTTCCAGTCAGAAGTGCCTCCGCGATCGAGGACCGGTGACTGGCTGGACGCCAACGGCTATCTCGGCCGTTCGCCTGACGATCAATGAACTGACGGTGGGACTTGTACGTGACGCATAGCTTGCTGGCAGCGCGGGTAGTGAACCTTTGCGCCGCGTCCGTGACCCCACAACCCGGCAAACATCCAACCTGCGATGTTTCTTCCACGTCCATCTGTCCTGGGAGTTGCTTGGGTGGTAGGCTGGGCTGAGGCTACAGAGTGATCCTGGCAGCGACCAGCAGCGCCGGAGCCATATATCGCCTGCGAAGTTCGCGAGACCCCGCACGATGTCTGTGTCTGACCCATTGGACTCAACCGGAAAGCCATCAGATCGTCGGAAGCTGATAGCCGTCGTCCATGCCGATATGGTCGGCTATAGCCGCCTGATCGGGTTGGATGACGTGGGAACACTCGAACGGCTCAGAACTCTCCGCAGCACGCTGATCGACCCAGCCATCGCCGAGCATGGCGGCAGGATCGCCAACACCGGGGGAGACTCTCTGCTCATTGTATTCGACAGCATCGACGGCGCGGTGCGTTGCGCACTGAAGGTGCAGCAACAAGTTCCTGCCCACGACCGTGATCAGCCCCCCGATCGTGCCGTCCGTTTTCGCATCGGCGTCAATATCGGCGATGTGATTCCAGATGGGGCTGACATCCACGGCGACACGGTAAATGTGGCGGCGAGACTCCAGGCCGAATGTCCACCGGGAGGCGTTTGTATCACGCGAGCGGTGCGCGATCACGTGCAAGACCGGCTCGATCTCTCTTTTGAGGAGCTTGGGGCGCTCAATCTGAAGAACATTACCCGCCCAGTCGAGGCATTTGTGGTGAGGCTTTGTGGCGAGCGATCCCTCATGACTGATTCGCGACGAGGCTTGCCGCTACCGGGCAAACCCTCAATAGCAGTATTAGCCTTTGCCAATATGAGTGGCGATCGAGATCAGGAGTATTTCGGCGACGGCATAGCTGACGACATTATCATGGAGCTTTCTCGTAGCCCCTCTTTGTTTGTGATCGCGCGAAGCTCTAGCTTCACCTACAAAGGGAAGGCCGTAGGCATAAAGCAGGTTGCACAAGAACTTGGCGTAAGCTATGTGCTTGTGAGCCTGGGCACGCAAAGCGACGTGTTTTCGGTGGTTTTTGATCGCGGAATTT
>Ga0206923_1171_pt1 | contig 12817 bp, 9 predicted proteins | sample Alteio_BWOrgHeat_64_FD_152961 | JGI IMG/M metagenome (GOLD analysis project Ga0206923, IMG submission 152961) | Enriched cells from forest soil in Barre Woods Harvard Forest LTER site, Petersham, Massachusetts, United States -... | ecosystem: Environmental > Terrestrial > Soil > Temperate forest > O...
TGTACGGAATAAACTTACTGCTACCAACAACCCTACTAAGTATGGGATGATCTTGATAGATACTTCAAAACCTTCTTTCGCGCCGTCAATAAAGGCCTCAAAAACATTTATCTTTTTTCTTAACCCACCTAAAATGAATATAACGGCAATGCCAATGTATATCATATTACTGAACACACCCGAAAAGGCACTTATTTGCGCTTTGTTAAGATAGGCTGTAAAATACCAAACCAAGAAGACCATAAATCCGGTGATACCTGAAAGCCAGCTTAACACCACCTTGTCAAACAGGTTTATTTTTTGCTTGATGGAAACTACTATTAACCCGGCAAGGGTAGCAGCATAGGTAGCAATAATGCAGGGTATAAATATATCGGTAGGGTCTTTGGAATGGAAAATGGCGCGTTGGGCGATAATAGCGATAGGCAAAATAGTTAAGCCCGATGCATGCAGTACCAGGAACATGATCTGCGAATTGGATGCGGTTTCTTTGTCGCTGTTTAATTCCTGCAGCCCATTCATGGCTTTAAGGCCGAGCGGCGTGGCAGCATTATCAAGCCCTAACAGGTTCGCCGAAAAGTTCAGCATCATTTGCCCAACAGCCGGATGGTTTTTTGGGACTTCAGGGAATAACCGGCTGAAAAACGGACCTACAATTCTTGAAAGAAAATTTACCGCGCCGGCGCGTTCACCAATTTTCATTATCCCCAGCCACATCGACATGATACCCACCAGCGGCAAGGCAATATCCATCACTGCCGATTTTGATGAATCTAACGTTCCTTCTGCCATTAACCTGAAAATTTCGGTATCGCCGAAAAATATCAGCTTAACCAGCCCTATAACAAAAGCTATCAGAAAAAAGGCTATCCAGATATAATTGAGGGCCATTGGCGATGATTAATAATTTGAAGGTAGATAAAAAAAGGCGAAAGGCTAAAGCGGAAAGGTAAAAGGTTTTAAATTGCATAAGGTTTAATGATGTTATGGAAGAGACAACACAGTTATTAGTAGATACAATCGGGGATTTTTTGAAGATAGACCAACAGTCAGTTAACTGGGAAGCTAAGCCCGCGCCGGGTAAATGGTCTAACAAAGAGATAGTGGGCCATTTGATAGACAGCGCGCAAATAAACCTGCAACGGTTTGTGCGCTGCACTTATGAAAAAAATTTTAAACTGGTATATGCCCAGGACGAATGGGTGGCTGCCGCGCATTACCAGGATGCAGCTATAAAAGAAATTTTAGATATGTGGATATTACTTAACCGGCAAATCATCAGGGTGCTTGGTGACTACCCGCCTAATCGTTTACAAGTTATGTGCGACAACAGTAAAGCTGAAATAAGTCTGCATACAGTTGAGTGGTTAGCCGCCGATTATGTAAGACATATGCAGCATCATTTAAAGACAATAAAATAATTGATTGTCATTCTGAGCGGAGCGAAGAATCTGTTCGGATAGACAATGCGATCCCAATAGATTCTTCGCTCCGCTCAGAATGACAGATATTTTACTTTGCAATAATCTTAAACTCTGTGCGGCGGTTTTTACTACGATTAGCATCGCTGGAATTAGGTACAAGCGGCTGTGTTTCGCCATAACCTTTAAAAATTAACCTTTGCGGACTGATCTTATTTTCAATAAGGTATTGATATACAGATTTTGCGCGGTTTTGCGATAATACCTGGTTGCTTTGTTCGTTACCTATGTCATCCGTGTGGCCTGAAATTTCTATGCGTACTGTTGTGTTCAGGTTCAAAAATTCTATCAGCTTCTGTAATTCGGCTTTTGAGTCGGGTTTAATATCAAACTTATTTGTATCGAAGAATATATTATTAAGCACCACTTTGCTGCCAACCTCAATAGGCAATAATTCAATAGTGAGGATAAATGGTTCCCGGTCTTTATAATTCAACAATGAGAAATTCGCCGAATAAAACAAATAACCGCTTTTTGAAACATTCAGGCCATAATTTTTACCGCCTTTAATGGTGGTCAGGAAATCGCCGTGAGCGGCAGAGCTTTTATCCTCATACACTGATTCGTTTTTTTGCAGGTCTATAATATCCACCGATGCTTCCAAAGGCTGTTTTGTTTTAGCATCCGTAACAACACCTTTTACATAAGTTACAATATGCGGCTTTACATTATCGGGCAGTTCAAAAGTGTATATATCAAAACCGCCAAAACCGCTCAGGTTGTTTGACGAAAAGAAAGCAAGATTGCCATCAGCGGTCACAGTTAATCCGTTTTCATCACCATTGGTATTAATGGGATAACCCAGGTTTACAGGTTTTTGCCATTTGCCATCTTTATCTAAATGACTAACAAATAAATCTTTGCCGCCCATGCCAGGCCACCCATTTGAACAGAAATAAAGTGTACTATCGTCAGCATGAATAAACGGCGATTGCTCGTCATAGGCGGTATTGATGTTTGGACCCAAATTTTCAGGTTCAGACCAACCCTTATCTGTTACTGTCGACTTCCAAATATCATAGCCGCCATACCCGCCTTTACGGTTACTTACAAAGTAAAGTGTATGCCCATCGGCACTGATAGATGGCTGCGATTCCCATCCGGGGGTATTTATAGGTGGGTTAAGATCATAAGGCTTGCTCCAGTCGTCGCCTTTTTTTTGGGCTATGTAAATATCACATCGGCCTAAACCATCAGGCCGGTTGCAACCCGTAAAAAAAAGATATTTGCCATCCTGTGTTATGGATTGTGCACCCTCATTATAAGTAGGTGTATTGATTTTATCGCTCAGGTAAGTGGCCGGTTGCCATTTTCCGTCTACTTTAATGCTTTTATAAAAATCTTCGTTATTGGCAATCTTACGCGTAAAAATTAAAGTGCTTCCATCGCCGGTTGCTACTGCCAGGTATTCATCATCACCTGTATTTATGGCGGGGCCCATGTTTACAGGTTTGAAAGTTACGGGATGTTTTAACGCTTCAAGGCTAAAATCACAGTCTTTCAACAGTTTTTTAGCGAAGTAAATATTTTTATCGGTGATGTTAGGGTAAGTAAGATATTTCTGCAGATGTGCCTGTGCCTGGGTGTATTCCGAATTTGAAATCTCCATATCGCCTATTTTCAGGTATACCGAACGATTGAATTCAGGATTAAGATTAATAACTATACGATATTGTTCAATTGATTCTTTATAATGATGGCCTAGCCGCAATACGTCGGCTAGTAGGGCATGGGCCTCTATAAATTTGGAATCGGCATCAATTGCTTTATTTAATTCTTCAACGGCAGTATCATATAAATTATCATCCATGCTTTGGTTTGCCAAAGCGAAATGTTTGATAGCCTGCTTGTTAGTGGTTGAATATTGCCCTTGGGCATTTACAAAAAACGACGATAAGATTAAAAAAATCGATATAAAAGCAATTTTCATCTGTATCAATACGATTTTTTGTAGTCTAAGTTACATTTATTAAGGGATATTTAAATATTTATGAGTTTGGAGTGAAATTTCCCAATGCGGGTTAGCCATCACGTAATCCACAATTAGCGGCGTCATTTCTTTGGAGCGCGACCATTCCGGTTGCAGGTATAATTTGCAATCGGGGGAAACCAAAGCGGCATGTTCTTCGGCCCATTCAAAATCTGATTTATTGAATACAATAACTTTCAATTCAGCAGCTTTTTCAGCAACGCTTTTTTGCGGCCCTTTAAATTTTTTTGGAGACAGGCATATCCAATCCCAATTCCCTGAAAGCGGATAGGCACCGGAAGTTTCAATAAAGGTTTTAATGCCCTGTTGTTGAAGTTGTTGTGTAAGATAATCTAAGTTGTAAATCAATGGCTCACCGCCTGTAACAACAACTGCTTTTGAAGGAAATTTTACAGCATTGGCAACTATGGTGTCGGCATGGGTAAGTGCATGCAGTTCGGCATCCCAGCTTTCTTTTACATCGCACCAGTGACAGCCTACATCGCAGCCTCCCAACCTTATGAAATAAGCGGCCTTACCGGTATGGAAGCCTTCGCCTTGTATGGTGTAAAATTCTTCCATTAAAGGAAGCAGCGTGCCGTCGTCAGGAATTTGATGTGCCATTAAGCCGCAAAGGTACTTTTTTTGAGATGAAAGGGTAAAGGTGAAAGCAGAAAGTGACATTCAAATAAACTAAATATAAGCTTTAAGCTTTTTGCTTTCAACTTTTAGCTTAATTAACTAAATTTATAAAGTGAAAAAACTATACCTGTTATTTATATCATTAGTTGTACTCTGCCTGTCGTCATGTGTCGACATTGAGGAGCATTATGATTTTAAACAGGATGGTTCATGTAACGTAGTTTATGGCTTTGATATGAGTAATGCCGTATCTGTGTTGATGAACCTGATGTCGGACTCGGTACGTGCCACCCCGCAGTTTTCAATGTCAAAAGACACTACACTAAACTTTTACAGCGCCCTGCCCGACAGCACCCAGCAGAAATTAAGCCCGGATGAAGCGAACATGGCGAAAAGCAGTAACCTCACTGTAAAAATGGATCTTCGAAAAAGCATCATGAAGGTGAACATTAACCACCTTGCAAAAAATGCTGCCGACCTTGAATATTACCTGCAACACATTTCTAAAATATCCATGAACGGGCAGATCAATGATGTGGCCAAAAATAGCACCGGAAAAGGGTTTGACGCACAGCAGCTGGTGGCCGGACAAGATTATTACTCATATGAAGTAACCCCGCATAAATTCTACCGCATAATTGATAAGACCAAGTTTAATGCGTTTTTGAAAAAAACACAGTCGACACTGGCAATGGCTAAAGCTATGCTGATTGATATGCCTTACAAGATCGTGCTCAACTTTGCCCACCCGGTAAAAAAGATAAACAATACAAAAGCCATTGTGTCGGCTGACCGTAAGCACGTTACATTAATAACAAATATGGATGAGGTAATCAAAAATCCATCCGTAATGAACTTAAAGATTGACTTCTAATACATGAAATGGTATAAAATACCCTACAACATACAAACCGACCAGCCATTTCTTAAACGAATAAAATTAGGTGACAGAACTGTTTGCCTTGTGGGTTATGAAGGCAAAGTGCACGCCTTATCGGCGTTTTGCCCTCATGCCGGTGCTGACCTGGCGCAGGGCTGGTGCAAAGATGAACAACTGATTTGCCCCATACATCGTTATTCTTATAATATCAATACAGGTAAAGGCGCGCCCGGGCAGAATGATTATATAGATGTTTTCCCTGTTGAACAAAAAGCTGATGGCTTGTATGTAGGGTTTGCCGGGTTATGGGAAAGACTGAAAGGCGGGTTTAAATAATCTTCTTGTAGAGACGCAATACCTTGCGTCTCAGCGACGATAGCGTTCAGGACACGCAAAGTATTGCGCCTCTACTGGTAAACTTCTTTTTTCGCTGATGCCAGCGTGTTTTTAAGTAAGCCAATAATGGTCATTAAGCCAACACCGCCGGGTACCGGAGTTATCCATGATGCCTTTGGTGCTACATTCTCAAAATCCACATCACCGTATAGTTTAAAGCCTGATTTGGTAATTGTTGAAAGTTCACGGTTCATGCCCACATCAATTACTACAGCACCGGTCTTTACCATGTCGGCAGTAATGAAGTTCTTTTTACCGATGGCCACAATTAATATATCAGCTTCTAAAGTGAAATTCTTAATGTATGGAGTTTTACTATGGCACATGGTAACTGTACAATTGCCTGGATAAGTATTGCGGGCCATTAGTATACTCATAGGCGAGCCTACTATATTGCTGCGGCCAACCACTACACAGTGCTTGCCTGATGTTTCAATACCATATTCCTGCAGCATTAAAGTAATGCCATAAGGCGTGGCGGGGATGAAGGATGGCAGGTTACGTTGCATACGCCCTAAGTTCACCGGGTGAAAACCGTCAACATCCTTGCGGTGATCAATGCGTTCAGTTACTTTTTCAGGGTCGATGTGTTTGGGTAGGGGTAATTGTACAATGATGCCGTCAATGTCCGCATCCGCATTTAATTCGCTTACTTTATTAAGCAGTTCTTCTTCAGTAACATCGCTTTCGTAACGAACCAGTGATGACTTGAAACCTACCTTTTCGCAGTTTTTCATTTTGCTGGCTACATAAGTTTCGCTGCCACCATCGTGACCAACCAAAACAGCCACCAAATGTGGTTTCCTGCCGGTGTCGGCTAATATTTTAGCCGCTTCTTCAGCTATTTCAACCTTAAGTTTTTCTGATACGTATTTGCCGTCGAGTATATTCATAATAGTCAAGAGTTAGGAATCAAGACCGAACCATTGCAGCTTCTTGCTTCCGGGTTCCTGCATCTTGATTCTATAGACATTAGTCTAATTTCAACACCGCCATAAACGCGCTTTGCGGTATCTCTACGTTACCAACCTGACGCATCCGTTTTTTACCGGCTTTTTGTTTTTCCAATAGTTTACGCTTACGCGATATATCACCACCGTAACACTTAGCGGTAACGTCCTTACGCATAGCCTTTACCGTTTCACGAGCAATAATTTTCGCGCCGATAGAAGCCTGTATGATGATCTCGAATTGCTGACGAGGCAAAAGCTCCTTCAGCTTTTCACATATTTTCTTGCCAAAATCATACGAGTTACTACGGTGAATAAGCGATGACAACGCGTCAACTGGCTCGCTGTTCAATCGTATATCTAAGCGAACCAAGTCTGACTGGCGGTAACCTATCTGATGGTAATCAAACGAAGCGTAGCCCTTTGAAATTGTCTTTAACTTATCATAAAAATCAAAAACGATCTCGCCCATCGGCATTTCAAATATTAATTCTACGCGGTCTGAAGTAAGATATGATTGATTGATGATCATTCCACGTTTTTGAATACAAAGCGACATCACCGGGCCAACGAAGTCCGATTTGGTAATGATGGTAGCTTTAATATAAGGCTCTTCAACAAAATCTATCCGGCTTGGGTCGGGCAGATCAGATGGGTTATTAACTATTGTTTCATCGCCTTTTGTGGTATGCGCAATGTACGATACGTTGGGAACAGTTGTAATAACCGTCATGTCAAACTCGCGCTCTAATCGCTCCTGGATAATTTCCATGTGCAGCATACCCAGAAAACCGCAGCGGAAACCAAAGCCTAATGCTGCTGATGATTCGGGTTCAAATACAAGTGATGCATCGTTTAGCTGCAGCTTAGCCATTGATTCGCGAAGCTCCTCGTAATCTTCGGTATCCACCGGGTAAATCCCCGCGAATACCATTGGCTTTACTTCCTCAAAACCTTGTATTCCCTGTTCGCACGGGCGTTCAACAGTTGTGATGGTATCACCAACCTTTACTTCGCGTGCTTCTTTAATACCTGATATAATGTAACCCACATCACCGGTTTTAATTACATCTTTCGGCAACTGGCGAAGCTTAAGCGTACCGACCTCATCAGCAAGGTATTGCTTTTCAGTAGCCACAAATTTTACCTTGTCACCTTTGCGTATCTCGCCGTTTACCACTTTAAAATAAGCGATAATACCGCGGAATGAATTAAAAACCGAGTCAAATATCAGTGCCTGTAGTGGCGCCTTGGGGTCGCCGACAGGAGGTGGGACGCGCTCAACTATGGCGCGTAAAATATCATGTACGCCTAAACCGGTTTTACCCGATGCAGCTAATATCTCTTCGCGTTTGCAGCCGATCAGGTCAACTATCTGGTCCTTTACTTCCTCGGGCATAGCGCCGGGAAGGTCCATTTTGTTAAGCACCGGGATGATCTCCAAATCGTTCTCTAATGCTAAATACAGGTTTGATATGGTTTGCGCCTGTATACCCTGCGCCGCGTCAACAATTAATAAAGCGCCTTCGCAGGCAGCTATAGAGCGTGAAACTTCATAAGAAAAATCTACGTGCCCAGGTGTGTCAATCAGGTTAAGTGTATATTTCTGCCCGTCAAGTTCATAATCCATCTGTATAGCATGGCTTTTTATAGTAATACCACGCTCACGTTCCAGATCCATATCATCAAGCAATTGCGCCTGCGATTCGCGTTGGGTTATGGTGTTGGTATATTCTAATAACCGGTCGGCAAGGGTACTTTTACCGTGGTCAATATGTGCTATAATGCAAAAATTACGAATGTGCTCCATTTATCGCGCAAAAATAGCTTTTTAAGGCGATAGTTTTTAAAGAAATATGCTATTCCGGGGCATTAATATAAGCAGATTTGGCAACAAGTTTTTTTTACTTATTTTTCCCTCATGTTAGCACTGCTATTATCAAGCCTTTTGTCCCTGTTCATGTTTTTTGTTTTCGGGACATTTGTAACAAAAGTAGCCAAACTGCCCGCTAATTTCACTGAAAAACTATTGATGGGCTTGGTTATAGCAAATACAGTAGCCTCAGTTTTATCATTGTTTTTAGCTATTAATGGTACTGTTTTGTTAGGTTTACTGGTATTATGTTTGCTGCTTATATTTTTTATTTGGCAGGAATTAACCGCCCTTTTAACTCTGAGTGCAGATAAAAAGAATGTTTTGCTGTTATCGCTGCCGTTTATCGCAATAGCGTATATTATATCATTGAATGCCCCTGCTAATTATGATACCGGGTTGTACCACATACAATCCATTGAATGGATAGAGGCTTACCCGGTAGTGCCCGGGCTGGCAAACCTGCATGGCAGGTTTGGGTTTGATCCTAATATATTTACTTTTTTCGCGCTTACCTCGCTTTCGGGTTTGTTTAAACAAGCCATATTTTCAGTGAATTTTACTGTATTTAGTGTTCTAACAGGGTATTTTATCAGTGCGCTTTATTCACTCTATAAAGCAAAAGGTTTTTCGGGATTACTGGTCTTCTTTCTGCTGGTTTTCCTAACCATGATATTTTTATATGATAACCTGTCATCACCGACACCTGATTTTCTTTCTATCACTATACCCTTATTTATTTTATCAAGGGTGATACAATTGGCAGAACGAAAAGAACTTAGCTTAAACCATTTTATACCGATAATCATTTTAAGCGTTTATATTTTAACAACTAAAATGGCAACCATCCCGGCTTTGCTGCTTGTTGTTTGCTTATGTTACAAGTATAAAGCAGAGACCAAAAAGCTGCTGGTATTAGTCCCTGTATTAGCGTTGATAGTTTTGCCCTGGCTAATACGCAATGTTATTTTATCAGGCTGGTTAATTTACCCTTTTCCATCATTAAACCTGTTCAGTTTTGACTGGCAGGTGCCTGTTGCAAAAGTTATTGCTGAAAAGGCTGCGGTGACCGGTTGGGCGCGCAGCCCCAATGCAGGTTATGTTGCTGCCGCAAAAATGGACTTTGCAACCTGGTTCCCGCTTTGGTGTCGGCAACTAACGTTGCAAGGCAAACTGCTTTTCTCTGCTGCCTTATGCTGCCCCATATTTATTTTTATAAGCCAATTATTTAGGAAAAACAATATTGGGTTTTTAAAGAATATAGTAGTAATAACCTCATTTGCCGGGGTAGTATTTTGGCTGTTCCTTGCGCCTGAATTTCGCTTCGGCCAGGCGTTTATAGTATTTTCTGCTATATCGCCTTTGTTGCTTATACCTTGTAAAACGGTTGTTGGTAAAAAACCATTGTCCTTATTTGCATTGCTGATGCTGGGATTTTTATTTATCCAGTTGTTTACAGGCAAGAATTATGTTTTGAACGCTGCTTATCAAATTAAGAAGCTTGCCATCAGGCCGCAACTAATTCAAACCCCGGCTAATTTAACTTTCAAAGCATACCTGATAAACGGAACGGTGATTTACGCTCCTGTAAAGAGTGATAAATGCTATTGCCATATTATTCCGTGCGCCGCGCATATTGATTCAACTATAACTTTGAGAGGCCAAAACATTGCCGAAGGGTTCGCTATTAAGCAAAAATAAAGCCAATGTGAAATTATCACATTGGCTATTAATTAATAGTTAATTAAATGGCTTTTAATTGGTTATAAATATTGGTGTTTCGCCAATAGTAACGCTAATAGAACCATTTTTTATTGTAGCCGGGGCGTTGGTTATGGTACTGCCCGTCGGGTTCAGCTTATATATAGTTGCAGCATTAATGGCAATTTTATAGTTATATGTTGCCGATTTATTAGATGCTGTAGGCTGATACAAGGCATAAATATATTTGGTGCCATTGCTGTAAATATCAACCATTGGGTTGCTGTAAATAGTTTTTTGATAAGTATAACCACCCATTAAAGCATTTAATTGAAGCAGGTAATTAGCAGCAGGTCTGCGTGTTAGGTTTGATTGCTCGGTTAAGCCCGATGTAGAAAACTGGGTAGGGTTATTCGGGAAAGCATCAAATAACTGGTAATAAAATAAACGTTTAATACCATGCTTTAAATAAAGCAATGATGACCTCACTATCCAATCGCCTTGCACAAGCAAAGCGGATTTACTACCAATAGCAGGAGCCCTGAAGTTACTTTGAGCGTTAATATCATAACCGCTTTCAGTGATCCAAACTTCCGGTTTATTAGGGATGCTGTTAGCTATAGCAACCATTTGGTCGGCGTTTGATGCAGCATTTGAAAGCTCAGGTGCCAGGCCAATGTTGTTTGCTTCATTATAATAATGGTAATTAATAACGTCAAAGCAAAGGTTTACGCTGCCATCAGCCCTATAACCGCGGTGTGTTTTACACCAGTTGATCATGCCCTGAACGAAAGCGAAGTTTGCAGATGCCAGGCCGCCCATTACCACAACCATATTAGGGTCGGCATTTTTAACACCTACGTTTTTACCTAATTTACCCATATCTCCATCGTAAAAAGCCGACATATTAGCTGCATATTCTTCGGCAGTTTGTTCAGCCTTGGCGCCTTTCCACCATTTGTCGCGTTCGTTATCGCACTCAATATACTTAACAAGCCCAAGGCCTATTTTAACTACGTTGATAGGGTCGGCCGTCCAGCGTGGTACTGCGTAAACGCTTACCTGTGATTTATCAACAGCAGCGTTTGAGCCATATCTTGCTGCAAACTGAAACGCCATTTTTCCCTGTAGTATATATGAGGCGGGCGCGCTGCGGTCAAGACCATAAGGGGCGGGTACGTTTTCCGCGTCCTGCTGGCCTGTAGGATAAGTTTTTACCAGCCAGTCCGGGCAGCACTTAATGTCGGCCAGTATAGTTATACCTGCTGCTTTTGCACCTGCATAAATCGCGTCCAGGTTCCAGCTTCCGGCAGCGCATGGATTAAAAGTGTAATTTCCTTGTTTTGATTCCATGAGGTTCCAGTCCAGATAATGCCTTACCATAGTGAAGCTGTTGATCAGGTTCATTTTTGGAAGATACAGGGCACTTACATCATTAGGATTGCTGGGGTTTTGTAAAAAGTCCCAGGCGTAGCTGTTAACACCAAACATGTTTTTTAAAGGAACTGAGCTTTTGGTAGTAGCTAATGTTTTACTAAACAACACAGTGTCTGATTTATCAAGTGTTGCTGTGGTTGTTGCCGTCGTCGCAGTGTCTTTCTTACAACCAGTAAACAGGGGGGCAGCGGCTGCAATAATTAAGATGCATTTGCTGAAGGTAGTGTTAGTGATCTTTTTCAAATTCTTAAAAGTTTCGTTAATAAAAAAATATACTGTAACAACGGCGTTACATTTTCTTTTATTGCCTAATACGAAAACTTTTATATTATTATTTTACATCCCGGTAGTCTAAATCGGTTAAATCTTTTACAGAACCGAAACCGATCACGTCTTTAATTACCTTGCCATCAGTCATTTCCATGGCACGTATTAATTTGTCCGACCCGAATTTATTTTTTATTTCATGCATGGTTTTTAAGGCTGTTTCTTTGCGGTCCATGTCCTCAAAAAGGCTGTAAAGCATGTTACCATTATTAACAAAGTTTGTAACAGCAACGCGCATAGTGGTAATAAAAGTATTTAAGATTGGTCCGGTATGGGTTGTTTCTTCAAACTTTGACATCCGCAGGCGTATCATCCGCATCAGGCTTACGGCATCCTGTACAGGCACAGTAATGGCAAAACCATCGTCCCAGCGTGTTCCGTCTTCATATTGCGCGGTAAAGCCTACCGACTTACAATAAAATTTATGGTGAACCATGCGTTTTTCGAGCGTGAGGCATAGCGTCATGAATAGTTGCTCAATATAATTAATGTGTTGCCTTTTCTCGGCGGATATTTGCCGCATGGCCTGCATGCCCCGGTAGTCATGCGCTACAATATTGGTTTCAATAAAATTGAGGCGGTAATGCCAGTAAATCCCATCAATGCTTTTAAAAATGGCTTTCAGCCTTTGCGGGGTAGCATACCGCATCTCAAGCGGGGTATTTATGCCGTTGCGTTCCAACCTGTACGACATGTTGGCGCCTATACCAGGCAGGTCGCCTAATTTTAAGGTACGCAGCACATCATCTATATTTTGTGGATTGATCATCATCAATCCACCGGTTTTTTTACCGCGTACCGATGCCAGCTTAGCTAAAAAAGCATTTGGCGCTACTCCAATAGAACATTCCAGCCAGTCGCCAACCTTATTTAGAATATCCTGCTTAATTTGCCGGGCAATAAGCAGTGGATCGGCATGGTCATAATTACTTAAATTGATGATAGCCTCGTCAATACTTTTCGGCACCACATCATTGCAATAATCCATCAAAACGTTGATGATCTTTTTATGAAACTCGCGGTAGCGTGCAGGGTTACTTTCTACAGGGATAAATTCAGGACACATGGCCATTACATCATTTAAACGTGTACCGGCTTTTATTCCGCGTTCTTTGGCCTCGGTAGATAAAGATATGACACAGCCATATTTCCCGGTATACA
>Ga0206923_1172_pt1 | contig 12790 bp, 5 predicted proteins | sample Alteio_BWOrgHeat_64_FD_152961 | JGI IMG/M metagenome (GOLD analysis project Ga0206923, IMG submission 152961) | Enriched cells from forest soil in Barre Woods Harvard Forest LTER site, Petersham, Massachusetts, United States -... | ecosystem: Environmental > Terrestrial > Soil > Temperate forest > O...
GCAACAACGCGTTTGTCGGACAGTTTGGTGATTCGCATCTGCCGAACCTGTGTTACATCAATCAACTCTTTTCCCGCGGCGACCAGATTCCGAAGTGGAGCGACCAGGACTACCTGGCGTATGAGCGCCGTGATAAACGCGAGAACACCGGCATGTCCGACACCGATGGTACGGTGATGCTGTTCATGATGGCGCGCAACAGCTCGGGCGGCGCCTCGCGTAGTTACTCCAACTCGTTTCCCGCGGGCGCGCGGCTCGTCAATTATTCGACATACAATAATGCCTTCGGATTTGGCGCCACGGTCGGTAATGACGGCATCCTGCGCAACGACAGCAATGGATTGGTCATCGCTCCCGCCGGTGGCTATTGGGCATTTTCGTGGTCTGTTCCCGGAATGCCGGCGGTTTGGAATGACGGAATGTTCGGGCAGGTAACACCCATCACCATCCTGCAAAACGGGCAACCGGTTGGCACGCTGAGCTACAGCCGCATGGACGGCACCAATGGCGATCCGAATTTCAACCCGTACAACATTCCGAACAATCCCACCGGCACCTACGCCTATACGATGACCGTCCCGCTCGTTACCAGCCCGTCGAACCTCACGTTCATCGCTCACGCGGACGGTTCCACGGCCAACAGCCTGATGAAACTCGATGGCGGCGTTGATCTCAATTCGCAGATGGGCCTCGGACCGCAAACAGGCGAGAAGCGGGACAATCCTCCGGGCGCTGCCACCGACGTGTTTCTCGGTTACGAACAGATGGGTTTTGTCCAGCGCGTCGCTGAGAAATTCGCTGCCCGTGATGTTTCACGCAACGTCATTGGCTCGCCCGGCTGTGAGACCTACCAGGCGACCATCGGTGCCGCCGGCTTCACCGTCAACAACGGCAGCGGCCCGAACACCGGCGTTGGCGCGGTCACCTGGGTGTATCACGATCCTGCAGCCAACACCCAATTGGCATCCCCCACCCTGCAGTTCTTTCCCGCACCCCAGAACGCCGCCGGCCAGCCGATCACCGTTTGGGTGAAAATTGGGTACACCGACCAGCCACAGAATGCAGTCCTGTATTACACCACGGCCGCCTCCACAAACGGAATGCTGTATCCCGACGGCAGCGCGGGCGTCGGTAAAGGCACGACGCAGGTTGCACTCCTGGCCTTTGACAGCAACGGTCCCGCCGATGGGACAGGCACGCCGGTGTGGTGGAAGACTACGCTGCCGGCGATGCCGGCGGGCACGGTGGTGCGCTACAAGGTCGGCGTGTACCGCACCGACGCGGGTTCGTGGTTTCCCTTCAGCGCTTCCGACATCACGATGAAACAACGGATGGAAACCATCTACCAGATCACAAACTTTAACGCGCAAACCGTTACCGTTTATCCCCACAACGACTACGATTCGCGCTCGCTACAGACCGGGCTCGACGAAGGGTTCCACGTCCTGCGCACCAAGACGTTTTTGCAGCGCAGCGGTCGCGCCTCGATTTATAATCTCAACGTCCAGACCTTCTACTACGACACACGGGCGCCTCAGGGCCAGATCCTGTTTCCGGCCAGCAACACCACAATCACCGGTTCGAGTTACGGTGTCGTCGTCCGCGCCGATCGCACGACCAGCGCCGTCTGGTATCGCATCATCGACAGCAACGGCACGGGTACCTGGGCTCAAGCTTCGTCGATCTCGCCGTCCACGCCGGGACTTAACACCGTTTACCCGCTGGAATGGCGCTTCAATTACACGAACGTTCCCACCAACGGCACGGCGCTCATTCAGGCACGGCTGCTTAGGCTCTCGTCATCAGCCAATATGAATCTCACGGATGACGTAGCCGGCCATTTCACGACGCTTAGCACCCCGGTCATCACGGGTGCGATCCTCGACCATGTGGGGGATGGGATTCCCGATTGGTGGCGGGCGCAGTACTTCCCGACCGCCGATCCCACGGGGCAAACAACAAACAACCAGTCCTGCGCCACATGCGACCCCGATGGCGATGGAATGAACAACCTCGCCGAGTATATTGCTGGTACGGATCCGACCAACCCAGGTTCCGGGCTGCGCATCATCAGCATCACGCCGACCAATGGGAACAACGTCATCGTCTGGACCAGCGTGAGCGGCAAGAATTACCAGGTGTATGGGACAACAAATATAACCAGCGTGAGCTACGCCGCCATCAGCACCAACATTCCCTCGGCAGGCTCGACGACGAGCTACACCGACACCGGTGTCACGGGCACGACGAAGTTTTACAAGGTCAAGATCGTGCAGTGATTTTCGGTTTCGCCGAGACAAACAACGGCTCTTGATGTTTTCGTGGGTCTTGTGGTATGGTATCAATCTAGGAAGCGAGGGAACCCAACAAGTGGATCAAATTGTCGAGCGTTATCCGAAGACAGTGACCCTCAAGGGCGGCTTGGAGGCAATATTGCGTCCGTTGGAGGCGTCAGACGAAAAGGCGTTTCACGATTTTTTCTTGCGCGTTCCTGAAACCGAGCGGGTTCTGTTCAAGCACCGCGTCACCGAGCCTTCGGTCATTCGTGATTGGTGCCAACGCATCGACTACGGAAAAATCCTGCCGTTGCTGGCCATTGCGGATGCGCGAATTGTTGCGGACGCGTCGCTGCATCAACAGCTTGGCGGGTGGAAGCGTCACATCGGTCGCATCAGCATCGTGGTTCATCCGGAGTATCGGGGTCGCGGCCTGGCGCGGGCGCTGGTGCGGGAGTTAATCGATATTGCGCGGGACGCCGGCTTGGAAAAGCTCGAGGCCGAGTTTATGGGGGAACAGCAGAGCGCGCGCCGCGTGTTTGCCGAAGTCGGCTTCAGCGATCTGCTGGTGCTGCCGGATTACGTCAAAGACATGCAGGCCATTTCCCATGACTACGTGTTGATGGGTCGGCACATTACTACCGACGAAGAATACGCCGGCATGGGCTGATTGATTTGGGATAAGAGGGAGATTGATAGATGAAACTCGGACTTCATCGTACGCCACGGAATCGTTCAAGCGTTTTAACAGCTGTCACGCGTCTCGCTTGTGGCGTGTTCGTTGTGCTCTTCGTGATGACGCTTGGCGTCCCAGCCGCCATGGCGTGGACCACAATGAACATTCCCGGCGCCTGGGACGGCTTCAATCCGGCCAATACCACCGGCCCGTTTCGCATGAACAAAGTTTCACCGCCCGGCACGCCGGGAGGCGCCGATTGGTTTACCAATGTCATGTTCGTCGCCTCTTCGGGCGGGGACGTGACCAACGGCACTTACGGATTCAAGCTGGCGGCGGACGGCTCGTTCGCGAGCAACTGGGGCGGCTCGACAGTCGCCGTTGACGGGACAACCACGTTCACCTGGATTTCCGCCAATAACGGCACGATCACGGTGCAAAACGGCGCGTACTATTCGTTTCGCACACTCGACCCGCCCAGCGGCGGCAACGCCACGCTCGCCGTTATGAAGACCTCCGCCCGGCCCGTGGCGGTATCCCGTTCCGGTCAATCGCCGTCCACCCCTTCATCCTCGCAGAATGTGTCGATCAACATCGCCTTGAGCGCCGCCAAGTCGCCGGAAGAGCACATCTATGTGCGCTGGACAACCAACAATTTCACCGCGTCCACGATCACGGAGGCGACCGGCTCGGGCACGAACTATTCAGGCGCAATCCCCGCCCTGCCGACGGCATCGGTCGTGAAATACTATGTGTTCAGTTCGACGGCGACGACCGGGGGCACGCTGAACACCAGCACGGCAGATGCACTCACCCTCAATCTCGACAGCAATGGCGGCAGTAATTATAGCTACACTGTCTCTGCGGCAAGTCCGGCTGTTCCCTGGCCGGGGGCTGGTTACCCGAGCGATCCCGCCGCGAACATTCACCATTGGAAGGAAGAGGCGATCATCGGCAACGGGTACATGAGCGCCCAGCTCGACCAGAACGGTGCGCTCTACGACATCTATTATCCGAGCGTCGGCGATCGGCACGGCGTCAGCACCTCCAACGAAGGCTACCGTGGCCCTGAGGAATTCCCGAGCTGCGGCGGTCTCGATCAGGAAGCGAACGGCCAGATGAACGTCATCGCTGGCATGGGCGGCATCGCGATCCCCACCGGCGGCACGAATAATATCTATTGGCTCCAAAACGCGAACGGCTCCGACTATGTCAACGTCGGTCAGCGTTATGAGACGGACAACAACGTCGTGTATACGACCAACCTGTTTACCGCAGGCGGCAATAACATTCTCGTCGAACAATACGACTTCTGTCCGACCACCAACGCCCTTCCTTCCATTACGGATGGGACGCGCACGAATTATGGCGTGTACGTCAAACGCTTCCTGTTGACCAATCTTCAGGCCACGACCAATACGATCGACTTTTATTACGACGTCAACTTCAACATCAATGGCGGCAATGGCAATGACACGATGTATTGGGAGACCACCGCCAATGGCACGAACTACAACACAATGGTCGCGTTCGACAATACGGGCCGCACCGTTCCCGTGCAGGCCAGTGCTTGCGATCCGAACGGTTACACGACGGAGTATTCGCCCGCCTTCGCCTTTGGTTGGGACAAGCAAACTTCCCTCTACTTCGGCACCGCGATGAAATTGGTGACGAACTCGGCATCGGGCACGGGTTCGCCCGCGGACGGAAGCTGGCGTGACTTTACATCCACCGACAATCAAGAAGGCTGGATCGGCAAGATCATCACGCTTCCACCGGGCCAGAAGGTCGAAGTGGATGTAATGGTCGTAGGGTCCTGGGACGACTTTGCGGGCGCAACGGGCACGCACAATTTCTGGGGACGGCCGATGATCGACTGGTTCTACGCCAACAATATCTCCAATGTCCAGGCGACGACGGAAGCGTATTGGTCCAACTGGCTGGGTGCTGGCGTCACGGTCGATCTGCCGGGCTCGCAATACGACACGCTGTTCAAGCGGTCATTGCTGGTGACGGCCTTGCACATCGACGCGAAGACGGGGGCGATCATTGCCGGCATGCACAACGGCGCGTACCCATTCGTCTGGCCGCGCGACGGCGTCTACGCGGCCATCACACTGGATCGGACAGGTCACCCCGATGAAGCTGCCGCGTTTTACAAGTGGTGCCGCGACGTGGCGTATCGACCCGCGGATTGCGTGGACGGAGGCTTGGGCGTGTTTTATCAAAAATACACGACGGATGGGTACCAAGTGTGGACGTCGCCGCAATTGGATGAAACGGCCAGCATCCCCTGGGGCTTGTACTATCATTACCTGACAACGGGTGATTCAACTTTTCTGACGAACTTTTACAATCTTGCGTATCAGTGTGCCAGCGCCAGCAGTGAGACCAGTTGCAGCAACGCCCAGGTATACACGGCGTTCGGCCTGATGAACGGCAACAACGTCTGGGAGGATTCGTTCGGCCTGTTCATTTATTCCAATAGCAGCATCGTCCGCGGCCTGCGCGACGCGGCGAACATCGCAGACATCGTCGGCCAATCGGCCACGGCTGCTGTGTGGCGTACCCGCGCCAACGGCATCAAGACGGGCATCGATGCGCGCATCGATAATCGCGTTGAGCCGGCCGACATCAGTCAATTGGGTTTGGCGGTTCCTTATGAGGTCTATACGCCTAACGATCCCCGCATGACGAATGTGGTCGAGTGGGTCAATGGCCGTCAATCTGCTGGCACATGTGGCACGTGTTCGGGTGGACCGTACACGGACAATCTGGTTGAAAACGACGCGGTCAATTATCCCGCCAGCGTGGGATTGCTCAATCGTTACGCGCACAACGTCAACGGAAATACTGATAACTACTGGAACACGTCGCCCGGTGCCTACCTGCACAGCCCCTGGTTCCTGGCGACCTCCTGGTACGGCGAATACTACACGCGTTGGCAGGACTACGTCGGCGGTACGTCGCTGGTGGACACGAACAAGTACACACTGGACCTGCTCATCAACAAGCTCGGCCCGGTGGGACTGGCGAGCGAACAGATTGCGCCGTCCACCGGCACGCAGAAGTATCCAGGCTTCTGGCTGCAAACCGCCTGGCCCAATGTATGGGAGTCGCACTCGACGTTGATCGACCAGATGATGATGTTTCTCGATTACAAACCGGCGGGCTCGAATGGCGTCAATACCTGCTACTTCGCGCCGAAACTGCCGAGCGTCTGGAGCACCATCACGTTCAACAATCTCAACTCGCAGGGCCAGCATTTCGATATCACGATCACGGACAACCCGACCAATGTTCGCGCCGACATCAACAAGCACACGACCGGTTCTCTCAACTACGACATCTATTTGCGCATCCCCGCCGGCGTTACGCCGGTCATGGTGGTGACCAACGGCGCATACTATGTGCCCTCACCTTCAGACTACGATACGACGACCGGCCGCGTGCACGTCCATGGCCCGCTGACGTCAGCGGCCATCGGCAACTCCATCGTCGTCACCTATGGGAACAATAGTTACACCGGCGACGGGATTCCCGACTACTGGGCGATTCAGTATGGATTCAACCCGCTCGATCCGAGCGTGGCCAATCAGGACCCGGACGGCGACGGCTTTAGCAATCTTCAGGAGTTCTTGGCGGGCACCGACCCCACGAACCCCGCTTCCGCCCTGCGGATCACCTCGGTGGCGGCGCAGGGAAACAACATGCTGATCACGTGGAAGGCCGGCGGCGGCAAGACAAACATGCTGCAATATTCCGCAGGCACGGTCGGAGGAAGTTATACAACCAACTTTGTGGATCTGCCGCCGCAAGTGGTTCTGCCTCCACTCGGCACAATCGTCATTACCAACCAGACCGACGTTGGCGGGGCCACGAACTTCCCGAGCCGGTATTATCGCGTAAGGTTGGTGCCCTAGTGTCGCGACACACTTGATTTGAAGAGTGCGGCGGCGGCCTCGGAGAGGCCGCCCTACCGTGCCTGCGGATTTGAAGGCGTCTGGTAGGGCGCGCTCTCCGAGCGCGCCGCTGATTGCCCAGCAAATGAACTGCGTTGAACCACTAGGCAGTTGTCCCACGCTACTGTCGTGCAAGTATGGCTGCGGATTTGTGCGGCAACGTGATGTGGATTTTCCCGGCGCGCACCACGTAGACCGGACCTGCGTCCGGTCCGAGTCGCATCGCGCGTACCGTCGCTCCGTTTCGGAAATCAGGGAAACCCAGGCTTGCCATCGAGGCCTGATAAAACTCCACCGGTGCTGCGGTCATCACGTCGACGACACGGCTGTTGTTCGGGAAGGGGACGGAGACGTCCAGCGCCTGATCCTTGTCGCTGTTGTTCACGACGACGGCGACCACGTCAGCGCCGCGGGTGCGCGTGAAACCGAATAGATCGTTCTGGTCGTCCGTCAGGAATGTTTGGAACTGGCCGGTGCGCAGCGCGGGATACGTGTTGCGGATGGCGATTACGCGACGGTAATGCTCGATTACATCCTGCATGACCGTGTCCTGCGGATTGTCGTAGGGTTCGAGATCGCGCCAGAGCATCGGCTTGCGGTCCGTCGGATCTCCTCCGCCGAACATGCCCGCTTCATCGCCGTACCAGATCATCGGCGCGCCCAGGAACGTCATCTGGAACGTCGCCATCAGCTTTTGGATTTGATAGGCGGACGGCCCGGGTTTTGACTCGTTGTAATGCGCGCCGTCCTGCACGCGATTCCCTTGATTGTAATCGCGGTCCGGGTTCGCGATCATGCTGGCCAGCCGGTCGGTGTCATGCGAGTCGTACAGGTTCTGCATGACGTAGTTGACCTGCATCGGATAACTGGCCAGCAACTGCTTGAGTTGATGATCGAATTCGGTGGCGGAAAGCTTGTGCTTGTGGTCGATAAAATAATGAATCGCCCGCATGCCGAACTGGTAGTTCATCACCGCGTCCCATTCGTTGCCCTGAAGATACTTCGCGGCCATTCCCCAAATTTCGCCGGTAATGTACGCGTTGGAATTGATCCCCTTGACATGCTTGCGCCAATCGATCCAGAACGCCGCCGGAACATCCTGGGCCACGTCGAGCCGCCACCCGTCAACGCCATCCGCTGGATTGCCGTCCGGATCCATCCAGCGGCGCGTGATGTCGAAAATATATTTCTTCGCGGAATCCGACGCGTATCCCTTCTGCGCGTCCTTGTGGAAATTTGGCATCGAACCGCCGCCGTCCCAGGAATGATATTTGACGGGCGGCCCCCAGTCCGTCACATCGAACCAATCTGCGTACGGCGACTTCGGGCCATTCGCAAGCACGTCACGCAGGGCAAAACTGTTTCGACCCATGTGATTGAATACGCCGTCGATAATGACCTTCAATCCTTGCGCGTGCGCCGCCTTGACGAATTGCAAGAATAACCTGTCCGACGGTGTCCACTTCCATGTCTTCGGGTCGAGCGTTTCCGTGCCAGCGACCGTTTCATAATCACCTTTCGCGCCGAAATACTGGGAAATGTGACGGTAATCGACCGTGTCGTAACCGTGGTTCGAACTCGACTCGAAGACGGGACAAAAATACAGCGTCGTCACACCCAGGTCGCGGAAGTAGGGCAGCTCGCTCATCACCCCTTGGAAATCGCCGCCGAAACGGCGTCCGTACCAGTCGTTTGAAAACTGTACACCCTCCCGGGGGTGTTCCCATGCAGCCATCTTGTACCAATCCCAGCGCCACGGCAGCGTGTGCGGCGGGTCGTTTGCGGTTGTCCCGTTGCGGAAGCGTTCGGGAAAGATTTGGTACCACACCACATTGTGCGCCCAGCCGGGCGTCGGAAACCGCTGCGTGAGATCGGCGTTAAACCGTTGGACAGCGTGCGCGCCGTTGTTGTCGCCCGCCCCATACGTCCTGGTCGCGGCGCCGTCCGTGAGCACGAAGTAGTAAGATACCGTCTTATCCGTCCCGTCGGCGACCACCGAGGCGGTCCAATAATCGAAGCCGTAGGCGGTGTCGCCGCGCTGCATGGGAATATCGCGCTCGCGCTGGTCGTGCCAATGCAGAACCACGCCCTGAACATCATCATGCAATGTGCGCAGCCTTACTTCTGCCGTGTCGGCCGCAACGACGTTGTAATAACTGGTCCGGCTCGGGTCGTGGAGCACCGCAGCCATGTTGACGCCGTTGGAAATTGCCGGGCCGAAATCCCTGCCCTGCTCACCGACAAACACGCCTGAATTAAAGCCCTCATGTCCATCGTCTTCGCGCAACGCCGGGTCGGCCTTGGGATCCGGCATCCATATATTTCCGTTGACGATAAATTTATAGTGATAGACTCCTTCGTCGAGCTTGAGATGTTTCACATACGAACCGTCACCAGCGTCGGTCATCGGCGCACCGGCACGGTTCCAATCGTTGAATGACCCCGCGAGATTCACCGAATGGACCTCCACGGTTTTACTCAAGCTGGAGTCGTCTTTCGGACGATACACGAATCCCACATCGGTTTGCGTCGGGGACGCGCCTGCGGCGAGAATGTGCCGTGGCCAGAAGCTCGCCACGATGGTGAAAGACAGCAATAAGCCAACGATTCGTCGTCCTTGCATAATAGAAGCACCCTCCGGTGTCAGCCTATCAAAGGCCACCGTCGAAAGCCATCACTGCCTAACAACCCGTCAAAAAAACAGCAACGACGCGCCGCGTGAGGGCACGCGGCCTACAGTTTCCTTCGATTTCGGCGGTCTGTTGTAGGCCCGCTGCCCTCAGCGGGCGCTTTTTCAGCGCGCTGCTAACTCGCGACCCGCAGAATCGCCGCGTGTCGTGCCGTAACAACCCATTGGGCCGCCTTGACTGATTGACCGGAAAGAAGTTCGACTGCCGTGATCTGCCCAGGCAATTCAATGGTCTGCGGCGTCTGACTGCGATTAAGCGCCACGATGCAGCGGTTGCCGTCCACGCGACGTTCATACGCGTACAGCTCACGCTCGTTGTCTACGACAATGGGACGAAACGTTCCTGTCCGCAGGGCCGGGTTCGCTTTGCGAATCGCGATCAGCTTCTGATAGTAGCCAAACAACCCACGATTCTGCAGCGCGGGCTTATCCCACGGATAACACCGACGGCAATCCGGGTCCTTGCCGCCCTCCATGCCGATTTCGTCGCCGTAATAGATGCACGGCGCGCCCTCGAAAGTCATCTGCGCGGCCGCCATGAGTTTCAGCGAATCGACGTCGCCCTTCACCGCGGTCATCGGTCGCGCGGTGTCATGGCTGCCCAACAGATTGAACATGACCGCCGTGGTCTGCTCCGGGTAATCGAGCATGATCTGCCGCAACGTGTGATCGAGCGTCTTCGTGTCCAGCGTTTCATCTGCGAAGTACCCCAGCAACGCCTTTTGAAAACGATAGTTCATCACCGCATCAAACTGGTCGCCTGCCAGCCACGGCGTGGCGTCGTCCCAAATCTCGCCCACGATGTACGCCTCGGGGTTCGCCTCCTTCACGACGTGGCGGAATTTCGGCCAGAATGTTTGGATGACTTCGTTCGGCACATCCAACCGCCATCCATCCGTGTGCGCCTCGCGCAACCAGTACTGGGCCACCTTGAGGAAATACTCTTCCACCTCGGGATTCGAGTAGTTGAGCTTCGGCAACGTGTGAAACCCCCACCAACATTCATACCATTCCAGCGCATCTTTGTGGCGCGCAAACCGGTCAGGAATCGGCCATTTCTTGATGAAAAACCAGTTCCAATACCGCGACTCACGGCCCTTTTGTTTTACGTCCAAAAAGTACGGGTGCAGGCTCGAACAGTGATTGAAGACCGCATCGAGAACTACGCGGATGCCGCGCTCATGGCACGCTTCGACAAGTTGCCGCAACACCGCCATGTCGCCGAAATGCTCATCCACCGTGAAGTAATCGACCGTGTCGTACTTGTGGTTACTGGTGCTCTTGAAGATCGGCGTCAGATACAATGCGGAAATTCCAAGATCGCTGACATAATCCAGCTTATCGAGTATACCCTTCAGGTCGCCACCCATAAAATTGCGGAGCGCGGGCGTAGTGCCCCACGGCTCGGTATTCGCTGGATCGTTGGACGGATCACCGTTGTAGAAGCGGTCGGGGAAAATCTGGTAGAAGACCGCGTCACGGACCCAGGCAGGCGTCTCGAACGGAGTCTGTGCGCCCGGCTCGTAACAAAACCATTTCTCAGGTGTGCTTGAATTGAATTCCAAGCCTTTTGGCGTAAACCATCTCGGTTGGCCGCAGGCCTCCACGTGAAAGATGTATTCCCCGGATCGGATCGCCGGAACAGTCGCGCTGAAAAACTCGTTCCCGTTGACGTTCCCCAAGCGCGCCAATTCGTATTTGCGCTCCGTCCCGCCGTCGCGCCACACGACATGCGCGCCTTCAATTGCGTCGCAGGTACTCTGGAGCTTCAGAATGACGCGCCCGTTGCCAAGTGCATTGACAAACCGCCGCGATTGCGGCTCGTGACGCATGCACATGCTGGTTGGTTCGTGCGAGGACATTATTAGACAAGAGATGGCGGCCAAAATGGCCGCCCTACAAACATACGGGAAACGCAACCACTCACGGCCCAACAGTCCTTACTGAGTTCTTGCCGCCAAAAGTATCGTCCACTCCATCGGGATTCGTCGGATCCGTCTTCCAATTACCATCTACCACAAATTTATACTGATATTTCCCTGGCTTAAGCGGAATGCTTGTGGTCCATGCGCCCGACGAATCCTTTTGCATCAGGTTGGCCGTGGCGCTCCATTGGTTGAACTCGCCCGCGATGGCCACATTCTGCGCGGATGGGTCAATATACGTGAACGTCACCCCGGAGCCGTTCGCCGTCGTTACAGCGGTCTTCGGAGCCGACGCGTTCCCCGCCACGTCGATCACGGAATTGCCATCGGTCGCGACCGGCAAGCGCGCATCCGTTTCCCACCGCGCGCCGGCATCGATGACGTACTTGAATTTGTGCCGTCCCGGCGGAATCGGCACGGTCAATCTCCAGTGGCCGGCCCCATCGTTTTGCAGGAGCCATTCCCCATGCCCGGTGACCTTGCCGTCGGTATTGTCCAACCAGTCGTTAAAATCGCCGGCAACGTGGACCGTGCTGGCCTTCGTGTCGGTGTAGAGAAACGCGGCCGTCTTGCTTCCGGTGGCTGCACCGGCGCCTTCTTCCCCGCCCGCTTTCACTTCGATCAACGAGTTGTCGTCCGTTGTCGGTGGCAACCGCCGATCTTTCTCCCACCGGGCGCCGCCATCGACGGCGTACTTGAATTTGTATTTTCCCGGCGCCAGCGGTACGGTGAGTGTCCAGTTCCCCGATCCGTCGCCCTTGAGTAACCAATCCGTGTGCCCCGTGATCTTGCCGTCCAGGTTATCGGCCCAGTTGTTGAACTCTCCCGCGAGATGCACGCTCGTCGCATGTGCGTCGCTGAAGGAAAACGTGACCGGGACCTTGGTCGAGCCTGCCGCGTTGGTCGCCGAGGGCTGCACGCCGCCCACCGACACCGCCGAGTCTTCGATATCGTTGACCGTTTTCCGCGCAGGATTGGCCGGATCCAGCACCCATTCCCCATCAACCACAAACTTGTAACCATAATACCCGGGTTTCAGGTGAATCGTCTTGGACCATGCCCCCCGAATCGGCCTTGGCCATGGGCAGCTCGCTCCAATTGCTAAACTCCCCGGCCACGCTGACGGTCTTGGCGTCGTGGTTCGTATAGGTGAACGTCTGCTCGATCTGGTTCTCGGCGGGCGTGCTGGAAACCGCGGCGAATCCCGCGCTGGAGAATACGCCTCCGAGGAATAGCGCAAGGTAGCGCTTCACGTGTATGTA
>Ga0206923_1173_pt1 | contig 12757 bp, 15 predicted proteins | sample Alteio_BWOrgHeat_64_FD_152961 | JGI IMG/M metagenome (GOLD analysis project Ga0206923, IMG submission 152961) | Enriched cells from forest soil in Barre Woods Harvard Forest LTER site, Petersham, Massachusetts, United States -... | ecosystem: Environmental > Terrestrial > Soil > Temperate forest >...
GAACGGGTTACCAACAATAATCGTACGGGCTTGCGAATCATTTAAAATATATTCTATCTCAGCTTCGCTAAGGGTAGGATAAATAGAGGTGTTTACCGCACCGATTTGTTGCAGTGCCTGGTCATAATAAATATAATCCGGCCCGTTTTCCATAATTAAGGCAAGCCTGTCGCCTTTTTTTATGCCGATGTCAAGGAACCATGCCGAAATGGCGTCTATTTTTTCCAGCGCTTCGCGGTAAGTAATATCTACCCAGGTATCACCCACCTTATGCGATAAAAAGGTATGCGTATCAGGGTGTATGTGTTTTACTAAATAACGTATAAGGCTGGGTACGGTAGGGCGCTCGTTTTGCGGGTTCATTGGTGTATGTATGTAATAAACAAAGCTAATTTTATTTTTTAGAAATGGAAAGAACTGCGATGACACAATACCTCATACCTAAAAACCCCGCTTGTCATTCTGAGCGTAGCGAAGAATCTTATACGCCATACAAATTGGGTGCTTAGCACTTTGTGAAGATTCTTCGCTACGCTCAGAATGACAAGTGGTATATAAACAGAAAAGGCGCTAATTAGCGCCTTTTCTGTTTATATACTTATAAAGAATCTCTTATACCGAGAAACTCTCCCCACAGCCGCAAGTCCTGCTTGCATTTGGGTTATGAAAATTAAAACCTTTACCATTCAATCCGTCGCTGAAATCAAGTTCGGTACCGGCCAGGTATAAAAACGATTTCATATCCAACGCCATGCGTACGCCTTTATCTTCAAAAAACTGGTCGCCTTTTTTCTCTTCGTTATCAAAATCAAGGTTGTACGATAAGCCCGAGCAGCCACCTCCCTGCACACTCACCCGCAAAAAATACGAAGCATCAAGCCCCGAATCCTGCATCAGGTGTTCAATTTTACTTTTCGCTTTATCTGTTACGGTTACCATTTTAGTATATAGTAGTTAGTATCAAGTATCAAGATATCAGTTTTGATATTAAGACTAATTCTATTCAACTTGTCAAAATTAAGTACATATTATCTTGATACTATGTACTCAATACTAATTAATGATGTACTTTTTCGCTTTCAATAGCTTCCATGCCGTTTTTAACGCGGAAATCATTGATGGCTGCTTTAATAGCATCCTCTGCCAAAACCGAGCAGTGAATTTTTACCGGCGGGAGGGCCAGTTCTTCCACAATATCCATGTTGTCAATTTTCATGGCATCGTCAATGGTTTTGCCTTTTAGCCACTCGGTAGCTAATGATGATGACGCGATTGCCGAGCCGCATCCAAAAGTTTTAAATTTGGCATCGGTAATGATGTTATCATCGCCAACCTCAATCTGCAGGCGCATTACGTCGCCGCACTCAGGTGCACCAACCAGGCCGGTACCTACTTTATGACTGCTTTTGTCTAAAGTACCTACGTTACGCGGGTTGGTATAATGATCAATTACTTTATCTGAATAAGCCATTTTATTTAATTTTGCCCCCTAACCCCCTAAAGGGGGAATAAGAGATGTTTATTTATATATTTATTATCTTCAAAAACTCTGTTGAACTCCCCCTTTAGGGGGCTGGGGGGCTTAATGTTCCGCCCACTCAATCGAGTCAAGGTCAATTCCTTCTTTAAACATTTCCCAAAGCGGTGATAGCTCGCGCAAGTGGTTAACCGATTTTTTGGTAACTTCTATTGCGTAATCAACTTCCTCTTCGGTAGTAAACCTGCCTAATCCAAAACGTATCGAAGAGTGTGCCAGATCATCAGAAAGGCCTAAACTTTTTAATACGTACGATGGTTCAAGCGAAGCCGATGTACAGGCCGAGCCTGACGATACTGCCAGGTCCTTCATAGCCATCATTAAGCCTTCGCCCTCAACATATTTAAAGCTGATGTTAGCTACATGTGGTAAGCGATGTTCAATATTGCCGTTTACATAGCTTTCTTCCAGTTGGGTTAAAGCAGCTTGCAACTTGTCGCGCAAGGCCGAAAGGCGTTTTGCTTCGCTTTCCATTTCCTGTCCGCATAATTCGCAGGCTTTACCCAAACCAACTATTCCCGGTACGTTTAACGTGCCTGAGCGCATGCCGCGCTCGTGGCCGCCGCCGTCCATTTGGGCGGTAACCTTTACACGCGGTCCTTTACGCCTAACGTATAAAGCACCAACACCTTTAGGGCCGTATATTTTATGTGCCGATAAAGCCAGCAGGTCAATACCATCGGTATTAACATCAACAGGTATTTTACCAACAGCCTGTACGGCATCGGTCATAAATAATGCGCCGTGTTTGTGGGCAATAGCGCTAATTTCTTTTATAGGCTGTATCACACCGATCTCGTTGTTGCCATACATTACCGAAACTAAAATGGTTTCGGGTGTAATGGCAGCTTCCAGTACAGCAAGGTCAACCAATCCGTCAGTTTTAACAGGAAGATAAGTAACCTTTCCACCCATTTTTTCAACGTGTTTGCAGGCATCCAGTACAGCTTTATGTTCGGTAACAGTAGTTATAATGTGGTTGCCTTTGTCTTTATACATTTCAAAAACACCCTTTATCGCAAGGTTGTCCGATTCGGTAGCGCCTGAAGTAAAGATGATCTCTTTTTCGCTGGCACCTATTAATTTAGCTACCTGCTCACGTGCGTAATCAACTGCTTCTTCGGCTACCCAGCCAAACGGATGGTTACGGCTGGCGGCATTGCCAAACTTATTGGTAAAATAAGGCAGCATCGCTTCAAGAACCCGCGGGTCCATCGGTGTGGTAGCATTGTTATCAAGGTATATTGGGAGATCCATATTCTGTATCATGTAATAATTATACAAAGATAAGTATTCTTTTTATTTAAAATCATTCAATATAAAGCCTAAATAGTCATCTAAAACTAATAATTTGACCTATTGGTAACCTTAAAAAAATATGAGCCTTAAAAAAAGGTTCTATTTTTGAATGAATCTGATTTCTTGCTTTTTTCTAAATAATGCGTCGCATTCTTTTAAAATTTCGTATTTTTAGGTCATCTTAACCATGATAATGGCAACAACAAATTATAGTAACTAAGGATATGAGTATTGTCCATAATAAAGATATCGGAACCAAACAAAAAGCGCTTGCCATTAATCTTGACCTTAAAATTTATGGCTCGTTTGCCGAGATCGGTGCCGGACAGGATGTAGCCGCCAATTTTTTTAAGGCCGGGGCATCGTCCGGAACTATTGCCAAAACCATGTCGGCCTATGACATGACTTTTTCCGACGCCATTTATGGCGCCCAGCAAGTGAAGCGTTATGTTAGCGAGCAGCGGCTAATAGCTATGCTCGACCACGAGTACGGCCTGCTGATCGAGCGGCTGGCCGCGCAACGGGGCGATAGTACCAATTTCTTTGCTTTCTCTGATACCATGTCGGCGCTTAATTACAACAAAACCAACCAGGGGCATGGCTGGATGGGGGTACGTTTTCAGCTGGAACCAAACGGCGCTTTTAACGATGTAGTGCTGCATGTAAAATTGCTGGATAATGATAATAACTTACAGCAGCAGGCTGTAGGTATATTAGGGGTGAACCTGATGTATGCCTGCTTTTATTATAATGAGATTCCGCCGGTATTCCTGCTTTCGCTGCTGGATAATTTATCGCGCGACCGCATACAAATAGATATGATACGGTTTGAGGGCCCTGCCTTTAGCAAGGTTGATAACAGGCTAATGAGCCTGCACCTGGTAAAATACGGATTTTCGGACGCGGCCGTGTTTGGACCTGATGGTAAAAACCTGCAACCTTCGGAAGTTTTGTATAAAAAGCATATCGTAGTGATACGCGGGCGTTTCCGCCCCATTATTAATGTGCATTTGGACATGCTGAACACAGGCGTGAAGCAGTTTATGCAGGAACCCGATGTTGACAAGGAAAATGTGGTGGTGGTTACGGAGCTTACCCTGCAATCGTTAAAAGAACGTAATGCCGATGAAACTGCCGATATTGATGAAAAAGATTTCCTTGACCGTGTGGATATCCTTTGCTCGCTTGGGCAAACGGTGCTGATCTCTAATTTTCACGAATATTATAAGCTGGTGGCTTACCTGTCAAAGATCACCAAGCTAAAAATGGGCGTAGTTTTGGGTTATCCCAACCTGGAATATATTTTCTCTGAGGAACATTACGGCGATTTGCCCGGCGGTATCCTTGAATCATTCGCCACGCTGTTTAGCCGTAAAGTGAAGTTGTTTATTTACCCAACGCTGCGTGATGGCATGATCATGAATTGTTTGCGGTTTAATCCGCCCGCGCACCTAATAGACCTGTACCGTTACCTGATAGCCAACAATAAAATTGAAGACATCAGGCATTATAACGAAAAGAACCTGCATGTAGATACTGATAAGGTATTGCAAATGATAAAGCATGGCGAGCAGGGCTGGGAAGAGTATGTGCCTGCCGAGGTGGCCACTATGATAAAAAACAGGTGCCTGTTTGGATATGCCTGTGAGGTTGATCCCGCTAAAAGTGATCACGTAACAGAGTAGGATATGATAAAGGGCCCCACTGCTTGATTTTTAAAAACCTTATACAATGAAATATATCTTACAGCATATTCACCCTGTTTTTTTCTTAATTCTTGCCACCATACTAGAGGTGAGTGGCGATGCCATTATCCGTAAAACCATATACAACTATACCGGAGTTGAAAGGGTAAGCTTTGGTTTGATCGGGGCGTTATTATTGTTCGGGTATGGTTTTTTCCTGAACCTGGCCCCGGTTGAATTTGGCAAGGTGGTGGGGCTATATATTGCAACCTTGTTTATAGTTTGGCAGGTAATAAGTTTTATAACTTTTAAATCAATACCCTCTGTTCCTGTTATAGTGGGCGGATTATTTGTTGTAACGGGCGGATTGATCATTACCTTCTGGAAGAGCTGATCAGCTTGTTATCAGAGGCTCAGCGATAAATCTTTGCAAATAGAAAAAGACTTACGAAGTTTTTAAAACTTCGTAAGTCTGGTTGTATATATTTGTACATGAACAAAATAGAGCATATTGGCATAGCCGTTAGCGATCTTAAAGCCGCGGGCAGCCTGTATGAGAAATTGTTGAATACCACCATTTACAAGATAGAGGACGTGGAAAGCGAAGGTGTTAAAACCGCGTTCCTGCAAACCGGCCCCAATAAAATTGAATTGCTGAAGGCATCATCTGCCGATAGCCCGATTGCTAAATTCATCGCTAAAAAAGGCGAGGGAATCCATCATATAGCTTTCGAGGTTGATGATATTATTGCTGAAATGGCAAGGCTAAAAAGCGAAGGTTTTGTTTTGTTGAGTGATGAACCTAAGCGTGGTGCGGACAATAAGCTGGTTTGTTTTGTGCATCCTAAGAGTGCAGGTGGGGTGTTGGTGGAGTTGGTGCAGGAGGGGAGATAGTTATCAAGCATCAACCCTTATACTCACCCCCTTTAAAAGCAGCCAAGCGCCGAGCGTTATCTCATCAATAACTATCGGCGCGTAGCAGGCGGGTATCATTGTTTTTTCCGCGTCGGGGAAAATGATGATAGCGAACTGGCTTAGCAGCAATAGCAGCGAAGAGAATATGCCCCATACGGCCAAAACCCGGGGGATATATTTTGACCTGAGCAGCAGGTAATTGAATATAGCCGACCCAAAACCTAAAAATATGGCCACCACATTAAAGGTTAGTGCGTAGTTATAATGCATAACCGACAGGGCCTGTAATTGTACAGGATCAAATACTTTGGTATGGTCGGCATCGCTCACAAACTGCATGGCAACGTAGTAGCTGATTATTGCCACGCAGGCTAAACCTGTTTCTATCATCCTGAAGAATACGGCAAGCAGTGCCAGGCTGCGGTTTACGGGCCTCAGCAATACATAAAGCGCCCATATCAGCGCCACATCAATAGCAAACGTGATGATGTTATTAGCTATGCCGATACGGTAAAGCCGCTCGTTTGCCAGGATATTGGCGGCTGTTTTTGCCGCATCGCCGTTGATAATAAGCCGGGTTGGAAAGTGCACATAAAATTCGGCGAAAAGCCCTGTTGCCATAGCAACCAGGTACAGTAGTCCCGCGAGTTTCGCGGCTTTTAATTGCGATGCTGTGCCCGTGTGGTTTTCCATATTTCAATTATAGCCAATTTAATTGGGCTAAGCAATCTATGCCGGTTTAACCATTAAAAATATAAAAGCCCCCAAAAAGGAGGCTTTATATTATATTTTATTAAAATTTATTGTTTAAGCCAAACAGGGCCTTTACCGGTTAACCGTTTAATAATAACATATAGTATAGCCAGCGAAAGAGCAATATGGAAACATCCAAAACGGCGGGGTACGCCGGCATGGAGGCAGAAAATATAAATAATGCCGCCTATATTAAAAATAAGGAGGGCTAAACTAATTTTCCCAACCAGTTTTACGGCGGCTACGTTATCGGCGCCAAATTCAATTTTGCTCGGGAACGCCAATATAAACTGGGTGATAAACACCAGCACAACAATAATATGTACCGATGCCTTATCGGCGCCATAGCCCATGCTTTCGCCAATAATGGGTAAAATACTAAAGTAGCATAGTCCTGAAAGGAAAAACCTCCTGTCGGCTTTTAACGCGCCATAAAGTGTTAACAGGGTTAAAACAGAGCCCAAAATAGAAAAGACCCATAATACTGTTGAATCCATGATTGTTTAATTTAAGTTTGAAAATCAATTGGTTAGATAAATATATGTAATAGATAATTGATCTGCAATAGATTAGGGAATAATATTTACAAGGACTAAGCACTGGCTCAGGTGGCTCACCCTGGCTCAGGTGGCTCAGGTGGTCCAGGCTGGCTCAGGTGGTCCATGTGGTTCACCCGTGCCACTATTCTTCATCGATCAATTATTTTTACTTTTGCCTTTTTACTTTTAAATTAAAATGATACATTTGCACCTCTTTTATAAGAAGAAGAGCAATAAGAGCAATGAAAAAAGATCTGCATCCATCAAACTATAGATTAGTTGTATTTAAAGATATGTCAAACGACTATTCTTTCATGACTAAATCATGTATCGATACCCGTGAAACTGTAAAGTGGGAAGACGGTAACGAATACCCATTGGTAAAATTAGAAATTTCACATACCTCGCACCCATTCTATACCGGTAAAATGAAACTGGTTGATACCGCGGGCCGTATTGATAAATTCCGCACCCGTTATAACAAAGCTTAATAACGTAGTGTTAATAAAATATTTACAAGTCTCCCGATAACATCGGGAGACTTTTTTATTTTTGTGCTATGGCAATTATCCTGTTTGACGATAAAGCGCACCAAACTCTTCTGCCTTTAACTTACACCCGCCCCGTTGCCGACCTGCGCATTGGTATATTAACCATTGCCGAAAAGTGGGCAAAGCACCTTGATACAACTTATTCTTTTCATACGCAGCCCTATTTACAGGGTAAATTTCCGTTAAAAACCGGAGCAGGCGATATTTTTATCAACGGTTCTGTTTGTCCGGATGAAGGTTTGGTTGAGGCCATTGATAACCTCAAGGTTGGCGAAGCGCTTAAACAGGGCGAGTTTTTGATTGCCGCAAAAGCCGAAACTGATGCCGAATTTGACCGGGTGATAAATTACGGGCAGTATTTTATTGCTATAAAACATCCTGACGATATCTTCAGCAAAAACCATATTGAACTGCATAAAGACTTTAAGCTGCTTACCAAAGGCAGAACGAGCGCCGCTATCAGCCAAACAAACACCATAATTGGTAATGATTTTTTTGCCGAAGAAGGAGCCATAGCCGAATGTTCAACTTTTAACACTACTAACGGTCCTATTTATTTAGGTGCTGATACCGAAGTTTGGGAAGGCACCCACATACGCGGTGCATTTGCCTTATGCGAACATTCGCAGGTAAAGATGGGGGCAAAAATATATGGCGCTACTACAGTAGGCCCGCATTCGCGGGTTGGCGGCGAGATAAGCAACGCGGTGATATGGGGTTATTCATCCAAAGGACATGATGGTTTTTTAGGAAACTCGGTTTTGGGCGAATGGTGCAATATAGGCGCCGACAGTAATAACTCAAACCTTAAAAACAACTATGCCGAGGTTAAACTATGGGATTATGCCACACAGCATTACCGTAAAACAGGCTTACAATTTTGCGGGTTAATAATGGGCGACCATTCTAAATGCGGTATAAATACCATGTTTAATACAGGTACCGTAGTGGGGGTTAGCGCTAATATTTTCGGCGCGGGTATGCCGCTTAATTTTGTGCCCGATTTTTCGTGGGGCAGTGCCGATGGCTTTGAAGTATATTTCCTGCGAAAAATGTTTGAAACCGCTGAAAGAGTATACGCGCGCCGCGATCGTGTTTTTGATAAAACAGAGCAGGATATATTGGAAAAGATATTTGAGTTGACAGAAGAATACAGGGAATATTAAGTTGAATAATCACTAAAAGAAAATGAGAAAAAAAATTGTTGCCGGAAACTGGAAAATGAATATGGATTATAACGAGGGCCTAACCTTGTTTTCGGAAGTGGTAAATATGGTTAAGGACGAAGTTACCGGGAAGCAAGAAGCTGTAGTATGCAGTCCGTTTATACATTTACATAGTTTGGTACAGCTGGCAAAGGGTGCCGCGAAGGTAGCCATAGGCGCGCAAAATGCCCACCAGGCTGAGTCGGGCGCATATACCGGCGAAATATCAGCCAGGATGATCAAATCAACAGGTGCCGCTTATGTTATTTTAGGGCACTCAGAGCGCCGCCAGTATTTTGGCGAGGATAATGCCCTGCTGGCAAAAAAAACCGATACCGCGTTGGCTAATGATCTTAAACCAATATTCTGCATAGGTGAAACGTTACAGGAACGCGAAGCAAATCAACATTTCGGTATTATAAAAAGCCAGTTAGTTGAAGGTGTTTTTCATTTGGATGAAACGCAATTCAGCAAATTAGTTATTGCTTATGAGCCGGTTTGGGCCATTGGTACGGGTGTAACCGCATCGTCGGCGCAGGCGCAGGAAATACATGCCTTTATCCGCAAAGAAATAGCTGCCAAATACAGCCAGGCTGTTGCTGATGCAACCACTATATTATACGGCGGAAGCTGCAATCCAAAAAATGCCCCCGAACTATTTGCACAACCTGATATTGATGGCGGGCTGATCGGTGGTGCTTCGCTAAAATCGCGCGATTTTGTTGATATCGTAAAAGTGTTTAACTAAAAATTTAACGGGGCGGCACTTTGAAATACCTGATTAAACTCATACTGCCTCCTTTATTTGCATTTTGGTGTTTCGCCTTATTTATAAAGTTCAGCCATTTTTTTCATCATGTTGATGGAGTCGGCAGTTTGGGCGAAGACTCAGTATATGGATTAATTGCCTATTACAAAGTATTTGCGCCGGTTCAAATAGTTATTGCGTTGCTCACACAGTTTTTAATAGTGATGCCTTTATGGCGCAAAATATTAGTTAAACCGAAAACAGCCATCACCATATTTTTAGTAATATTTTTTGTTTGTATACTCTTTGCAACCGGGTTAGCCTATATTATTTGGGACCCTAAAACGCCGCTAAGCAGGTTAATTGATAATGCCCTGTTTATGACAAGTGTACAAATGTTTTACTGGGTTGTTGATTTTATGCTGTTAGGCATCATAGATTTTAAATCGTTTAAAAAAACCAAAGCAACCCATAAGCAAAAAGAACCTGATAATTAAATCTTCAATATCTTACTACTATCAATGAATTATTACGAATTACTTTTTACTACCATTACCACCGAAGACTATCAGCAGGACCTGCTGATCAATGCCCTGGGTGATATTGGTTTTGATACCTTTGAAGAAGTAGATTTTGGGTTTAAGGCCTATATCCCTGCCGACGATTTTGATGAGATACTGCTGCATGAAGTTTTACATCCTTACCAGGAAATGTTTACGTTTAGTTATGAGATAACCCTTATACCGCAAAAAAACTGGAACGAAGTATGGGAAAGTAATTTTGAACCAATAAGCATAGGCGACCAGGTTTTTGTGAGGGCAACGTTTCATGAACCCCGCCCGGAGTTTAAATATGAAATTGTAATAGACCCCAAAATGGCGTTTGGTACCGGGCATCATCAAACAACAGCCATGATGCTGCAGTTAATGCTGGAGAATGAATATGCCGGCAAAAAAGTGCTGGACATGGGTTGTGGTACGGGTATATTGGCCATAATGGCTGCTAAATTAGGCGCTAATAGTATAATCGCTATTGATTATGACGCGGTGTGCTATGAGAGTACCATTGAAAATTCATTACTTAATGGTATAGACAATATTGACGCTATTTGCGGCTCGAAGGAAGTGATCCCAAATGAGCAATATGATATTATACTTGCTAATATTAACCGTAATATTTTAATTGACCAGATGTTAAGCTATAGCAAGGTGCTTAAGCCCGACGGTGAGCTGTATTTAAGCGGTTTTTATGAAACCCCCGACCTTGATATAATTACAGACGAGGCCCGTAAATACGGGTTAAAATATATCACCCATAAAAATGATAAGGATTGGGTAGCCGCTAAATTTATTAAGTAATTTATTAATTTGAAGATTTGAAAATGACATATAATTTTCAAATTACCTCATTTTCAAATCTTCAAATCCTCACCATTTCTTAAATATCACAAACACAGCCAATACAATCAGCCCGAAACCAACTAAATGGTTCCAACCCAGTTTTTCGGTTTTAAAAAAAAGTGTGGTGAATACTACAAACACGATAAGCGTAATAGCTTCTTGTATGGTTTTTAGCTGTACCAGGCTGAAAGGCCCGCCATCACCCTTAAAGCCGGCGCGGTTTGCAGGTACCTGGAAAGTATACTCAAAAAATGCAAGTCCCCAGCTAATAAGGATAATAGAAAATAGCCCCAGGCTTTTCCCCCATGAAAACTCCTTGAATTTTAAATGCCCGTACCAGGCAAACGTCATGAAGGTATTTGATATAATGAGGAAGATGATGGTTTTTAATCCGCGCATACGCAAAGATATAGTAATTTGAGAATGTGTTAATTTGAAGCGTTTAAAATTACATACACATTTTCAACGCTTCAAATTCGCAAATTATTCTGACCTTACTGCGGATAAACGTTGTTTGTAACGTGCAAAAAACGCAGGCTTTGGATGGGTAAATAACAAAATTGTTGTTCCTTTTTCAACAGCATAGGGATTGGTAATGCTGTCGGTCATACTACTGCTTTCTACCATGTCATGAAAAGCGACGGGAGCGTCAAAATAACGGGTGGCATTTATATAAATTACATATTGCGCGCTCAGGCTATCGGGTGCCCATAGAGAAAAGCTGCTGTTCAGGCACACTGCCTCGGGTAAATTATAGGGGCCGCCATAATGATGCAGGGCGCCGGCCAGCCCGTAATTATCAGCATAAATAATAGTGTGCTGCTGCTGTTCGGGTGTGAGTTTATTGTAAGTAGTGGCCACTTTTTTGGTTAGTTCTTCCCAGCCAAACATATCGCCATAATCCTGGGTTGTGGCGTGATGCTTTTGGTCCTCCCAAACGGTCATGAATTTTATAAAATGGGTGTGCTTATTTATAAAATCAAACATAGCAAGTGTTGGCTTTAAAGGCAAAACAGGCAATACCGCAGGAAGCATAATGAGATTAGGTACGGTAAATAATAACAGCACTACAGCCCGCATTACATAATTTGATTTTATCCATCTTTCAAAGCCAAAGCCGCCCGCCGCAAACAGCATGGGGTAGGCCCCAAACAGGTAGTAGTTTTTGCCGCTCATTTCCAACAAAAAAACGAATATTAAAACATATGCAAATGCCAGGAACTGAAACTTGCGTAGTTTAAACGAGAATAGTAAAAACAAAAAGCCGGTAAGCCATATAAACAACGAAACTCCGTTACTAAGAAGTTGCTGGATAATAAAATCGGCAGGTTTTATATACTCCAGTTGTTGCTTTTTTAAAGTGGCCATGTGTGTAATAACCGGCAAATGATGCCTGAACTGCCATATGATATTGGGTAGGGCAATTGCAAAAGCTATTATTGCCGCACCCAATACATGCCTGCTCCACAACAGACGGCGCTGTTTGGTTATAAGCATGCTTATGATTAAAGCACCCGCAAAAAATACCATGGTATATTTGGTTAACAAGCCAATACCAATGGCAAGGCCCATAAAATACAAATACTTTACCGCGTTAGTATTAATGTGTTTAAGCAGCAGCCAAACGGTTAATACCCACCAAAACTGATCGAAAACAACGGGTTGTAAAAGGTAGCCGGTTGCCACAAACGATGGGGCAAACAATACAGCCAGGCATGCTAACGCGATGGCAAACTTTTTTCCGCCAAATTCAACAACTATTTTGCCGGTTAGCCATACAATAAGCGCGCTGCACAAGGTGGTAAATATGCGTGCTGCTGCTACCGAATTGCCAAAAAGCAAGGTTGATAAACGTGCAACAACTGCTATAAACGGGGGAACTTCTTTATATCCCCAATCCAGATGATCGCCTAGCGTTAGGTGCAAAAGCTCATCACGCTGAAAGCCAAAGCGGGCAATAGCCAGCGCATTCAGTGCTAGTTTAACAAATACAAAAATCAGTATAAAGTTATTATAACTTGATTTCCGGTTCCGGTACGGCATGCAGTTTATTAGTCGGTTTATATAAAGATAGTATTTTGAGCTGAAAGCAAAAAGATGAAAGCATAAAGCTTTTTTGTTTACA
>Ga0206923_1174_pt1 | contig 12701 bp, 14 predicted proteins | sample Alteio_BWOrgHeat_64_FD_152961 | JGI IMG/M metagenome (GOLD analysis project Ga0206923, IMG submission 152961) | Enriched cells from forest soil in Barre Woods Harvard Forest LTER site, Petersham, Massachusetts, United States -... | ecosystem: Environmental > Terrestrial > Soil > Temperate forest >...
AGCGGTATGGAAGCTGCTGCTTCCGCCATTGATCAACAGGCGGCCGTCCGGCAAATAGGCGATGCCTGGACAGAACATATCGGCTGCCACGCCATTGTTCAGCAAAGGGCTGACATTACCAGTTGATGGGTCAAAGAAAGCAGTCAGGGTGGTGCTTGGAGTAGTGCCGATGTCTGTCGAGATTTCCGACACGCTGTCGGACGACCACACTAAGACCTGACCACTTGGAAGCATCGCCGCCGCAACCGGAACGATCGGCGACTGAAAGGTAGCACTCCACGCACCGAGGGTCCCAGGTGGACTTGCCATCGTGAAACCGTCTTTATCTGGTTGATCGCCGAGTTTGTTATTGTTACAACGACGGGCCGAGAATTGCACATGAATTCCATCTAAGATTAATGTGAGCAACGGACGCGCATTTGTCTGCCGATTTGGCAGCACGGGCTTCGGTCTCGCATCGCCAAAACGATTGTTCGGAAGCCTGCCATCATGCTGGCGATGTCGCGCTAGCAGGGGGAGAGGCTGGCTGGCTGGCACGGTCGGGACTCCGCCGATTGACCACGGGAAGCATCGTTATCGTGGGTAAACCGCGGGAGACACAGATGCCAAAGGCCGCCGGCAGATCGAAGCAACAGGAAGGTTCTGCTGGCCGGCCGGGGCGTCTCCAACAGCATCCGCTTGGCCCTATGAGCAAACGCGATCTGGGTGGCGGCGATGACTGGCCGCAGAGTGGCAGGAAGCTCCGCCTTGTTGATGTGGTCTGATGACCGCGGGCCAGAGCCGAGACTGATATTTGGCACTGCTCACGGTCCCGTGATACTCGGTCCGGCAGATTTCTTTTTGGGTAACTGCCCAGGTTAACGGTCCGGATCAGGCGACCCGGAGGTCGGCGATCAGGCTGCTTGGGTTGGCGGTGAGTGTCCGCGGGATGTTCCAGCGCTGCTTTCTCGCGGTCGAGAGAACCGAGCGGATGACGCCGAACTCGAGGGCATGGCGTCGGTTGTTAGACAAACAACGCTAAGGTCGCGCAAAGGAGGAACGGATTCGATGATTCAGAGGCGCCGCTGCTCCTGACTCTACGCTACGGGCTCGCCACGGTCTGCGTCTAGAAACGTCCCCTTGATTGTGGACGTATCTGCATTTGTGGACGCATTTGGTGGACAGGACTCCGGCCTCGGCGCGTCAACTTCCATACCGTCCACAGACCGTTCGGTTCTGGGACAGCACAGATGCCGTTGAAGTCCGCGCTCGACCTGCCCAACAGGCAGCGAATTGCCTATCTCATGTGCACCGGCGTTCGCTGAAAGTTCCGCCTTAGCGTTGTATATCTAACAGCCGACGCTATGCCCTCATCTCCTGCGCCTCGTCGACCAGAAGCACTGGTCTGGACAGGGTGCTTTGGATGTGAGCCTGCCAGCGCTGGCGCAGGATCTTGGCACCACCCCAGCGATTGTGCGGGCGCAGTTCGACGCCGAAGAGGTCTCCCATCTCGCGATAGAAGTCGGCGATGTTGGCCTGCGGGCGACTGATGACGCCGACCGTCACGTCGCGCCGCGTCGCCAGCGAAGCGGTCAGGATGCGCAAGGCGGCGGACTTGCCGCAGCCGGGCGCGCCGGTGACGAGGGCGAAGCCGCCGTCGCCAGTGAGTTGCTGCACCCTCCAGCAGAACGATTCCAGGCGCGTGGTGACGTGCAATGCCCACTGCCGCCAGCACCGCGCCCGCTCGACCGCGCTCCCGGCTCCGCCAGCAGCAAGGCATGAGCCTCGTCGCCGCGCGGTGCCCTCTGGCAAAAAACGTTGTTCGGTTGGTGCCTCTGACGGAACGCGCGATGGCCGCGTCTGGTCGTGCAGCAGGCGGTCCACGCCGCAGGCCTAAGTTATCAGGATATTGACCGTTTTCCGGTGCTAGCTTGATAGACGATTCTCCGAAGCCGGTTCATTCCACCCATTGGACGATGCTCGGCGAGCGCATGCCAGGGGTTAAACGACATTGCCTCGCACTGTTTCGCGAACTCGCCAGCCCCATCTACCTCTTGCGGCTTGATGCGAACGGTGGCCACTGTGATAGGCGTCGAATGAATTGGCTGCCGGTTATCCTCATACCATTCGATCGAGACATCTTCCACGGGCATTGCTACCGGGTCTACCTGCAATTGCACCTTGAAGTCGAAGACAGCTTCCTGTTCGCGCAAATCACGTGCCAATGCTTCGCTCAGATAGTCGTCAGTCAGACCCGCGGCGGGAGCCGGCAGGGCAGTCGGGTCAGCCCTACGCGGAACAGCAGAGTATTTTACCGCGTGACCCTCGCCCCCGACCGCGTGACCAAGCCAGAATGGCGCGCCACTCCAGTATTTGCGTGTCAGCGGGCTGACCGTATGTTGGCCTTTTATGGCTTTCACGATTTCAAGCTCCTTTGGAGCCAGCAAAGCCATGTGAGCCCCTGCCACAAGGTCTCCAACAAGCGGAATATTTTTCCGGCTCATGGTTTCGACGTAGGCCTCGGGGTTTGGGAATGGAAATACCGGATGGTCGATCATTAGGAAATCCTGTGTCGTGTCGTCGTCCGCTATGGCTCGTGTTCCGACGACATCCAACAGCTTAATGGCTAAGCCTCGCGCGGTTCCGACACTATCTTTTTCGAAGGTTCCTTGCGAGTTGGAGAACCGCACGATGGCGATGAAAGTCCGGCCATGTTCGCGAAAGATTCCATGCCGTAAATCAGAGGGTACGTCCTCCACAATACGGAACTCCGCAGTAACACAACCCGTGGCCTTGGCATGCTGGCCGCGTCGCAGGAGACCATCGATAGGCTTCATCTGGCCGACCGTAAGACTGACCATTTGCTCGAAGGCCTTTTGGTCATCAAGTTCGGGATATTCCCGATTCAGTTCTGGGATCATAATGCCGGCGTCCTTTAGGTGGGTGTTGCCGAACGATTAGTTGGGTGGAGCGGCGGGGAGGATGACGCCAGGGCTAATGGTGCCGCCGCTGGCGTCATCGAGAATGAACCCATTGAGCATCGGCGTTGGGACGTCGGCTGGACAATGCCCCGACGGGAAATAGGTCTAAGCGGGAATTAGACCGAAATAGACCTGGTAATTACCATCACCGTCACCCTGCAAGGGCGCGCTCACGACCTTGTACCCGACCTGTCTTTCGACGGAGTTGGTTGTGCGAGCCGCCAAGACAATCATTTGCTTGGCGCTGAGCGAAATTGTCTGATCCGCGACCCTGTCATCTGCGGTGCCAAGAAGGTCACTTATCGCTTTGCCCAGGGCTTCGGCGGCATCTGGGATAAACGGTGCCGCAAGTCCGAGAATTGGAATTGCGGGAGGAAAGGCGGCGGCAATGGCAGCGCTCAGGGCCGTCATGCCTGCTCCGACGGCTTTCCGCATATCGTCCAAGTATTTGTCCGGGTCGCCATCGTCGTGCTCCATCAGCACTATGCTCAAGACGATACCGTTCGGCTTGCCATGGTAGAGTTCGATCAGGTCGGGCCGGGTATCGCCTTTATCAACGTCAGTATAGATTTGCGATCGTGTTGCCGTGCTTCCAGCAGGTGCCACTGCTCCGAGGATAACATAAGGTTCGTCTGCGCTCGAAAACGGCCCGTCACTGGTTTCCCCGAAGCAATTAAGTCCCGTGTAATGGACAATGACATCGTTAAGGTCGACGGAACCAACGTCCGGCCACCAGTAAATCGACCCCCGCTCGAACAGGCTGACGCGTCCCTTTTCGTTGTCGAACTGGGCTTCGTCAGCCAAAGGAAGTCCAAGCCAACTCGTCGGACCACCTAGTTCGTTGTAGCGATCATTGATCGCCCCATACACCCACACGCACTTGCCATCGGGATGCTCGTATATCACACCGTGCTGATAGCTAACGCGCCTAATGCCGGCCACTTTCTCGATGCCATCGAGGCCCTTGGGTTTTAATGGAGCTCCTGGTGCTCCGTTTAGTTCCGCCACTTTGTCATCGAACGATTGCCACTGCGATTGCGTAAATACGTCGCCGTGTTCTGAGGGAACAACACGAGCAGCTTTTGTCAAGTCGATCGCCATGTTCGTTCTCCTTATTGGATCAGTCTAGGGGAGACAGCGAATTGGTTCGCAGGAGTTACCGACAAGCCCATGGAGAATTCTAAGGAAGCCGAGACAATCTGTGACGGCGGAGACGGAAGTTCCCTGCCGTCCTTACGTGGGGGACTGCATGCCTGAGCGTCACCATTTCTTCCCGCAAGCCAATGTCGGGAGTGTGAAGCGTTGCCTGCTCGTGCGCCAAGCCAAGGACGTTCGTTGCGCCGCTCTCTCTCTTCTGTTTTTATTCAGGTTTAGACTCTTCCCTCCCGAGCAAATATTAGCCCGCCATTATGAATCGCATGTCAGCCAAATTCTTGCTATTGACGTCTTTACACCTCGCTCATTTGTGATCGATAAGCGCAATTATTCTTGGCAGACCGCAATTTCCTGGCATGATGCGAGCGAGGAACCGAAATTGGACTTTGTAAAAAATACTGATAGTCAAATTATCCAGAGCCTTGCCGACGCCGGGAACGTCACATTAAAACAGTAGCTTGGCACTTGGGGTCAATGACCAAAGGGACGGTGGCCGCGCCGATCGCCAGCGGGTTCACTCGGGGCTGTCCGGAAATGGCTCCGCCGACCGCGCCCAGAAAATATCGTATTTCCAATGAGATAAAGAGCGGCGCCCGCCGTCCGTAAAAGCTAACCTTCCCGGACCCCACCCAACGTCGGCGTCGCGGCAGCTTGTGACCACTTTTTACATGTATCCTGAACCTGGGCCAACCTCACCGAGAACGATCCCGCACTGCTGTGGCAATACTATACGCAGCTGGTTGCGGTGGAAGAGACATTCAAAAGTCTGAAAGGCGACCTGGCGATCCGCCAGGTCTTCCATCAGGAACAGCGCAGAATCGAAACCCACATCTTCATTGCGTTCCTGGCCTATTGTCTGCAGATCACGCTGCAGCGTCGCCTGCATGCGTTGGCCCCAGGACTGACCGCGCGGAGCACTCTCGAGAAATTCGCCGCCGTCCAGATGATCGATGTTCATCTGCCGACGACCGACGGGCGCGAGCTGCTGCTGACCCGCTACACCCAGCCGGAGCCAGAACTCAGGCTCCTGATCCAGCAGCTCAAGCTCCAGTTGCCACCACAGCCACCACAGCCACCACCGCGCATCGCCACCGGCTCCGTCCCTCGCCACCTTTTATCTCAAGTCTGATTGGTGCAAGCGCGAAGTCGACTGGTTCGTTACCGAGACGAGGCGCCGCCCAGCGCGGTGACGGTCTTCTCTACATCGTACGTATCTGGCCAACCCAAGCCGGAGATTGGCCGTCGGAACTTAAGGGCGAGGACGATGGAACATTACCTGGCTTCTTGTTCTTCGACCGTAAGCTCGCTTCGGAACGGCCGAAGCGGGTTCGCCCATTTGGCTGGGAAGATCCTAGCCAGGACGACCGGACTGGTGCTTTTCGGAACGCCCTTGCAGATGTCGTCGATTGGGCCGCGGTACGTCTCCAAAAACTGCGGGAGCAACGAGAGGAGCGCCGCCGTGAGGAGGCCGCTCACCGCAAGCTCGCCCAGCCCTCTGGCCAGGCACTCTACCTCTATGCTCGCGATACGCATCGCTGGCTTTGGGAACGAGCCTATGACGAGCTGGAGCAAGCGGGCTTTCGGGTCCTTCCAAGCGAGCCCGATCCTGACCCCGAGCGGGTAGGACCAGAAAGGCCCAGCCGCGTAAAACTGCACGGTAGCGTATTGCACGCAATGTTGTGTGGCGGGGTTGGGGCGCACTGCACAGTGTTTTGCCAGGGCGATCAGCATTCCGATGCCTGTATTGCACGCAATGTGATCCCCCGCCTTGGACCCCCCAGTTTGCTGCGTGCAATACGCCGGTCGTGAGGACACCATCGCGGCCAATGCGGATTGCATTCCATGATTGCATGCAATAAACGGCCCGTTTGTGCCGCTCGCGGACCAAATCCGGGATGTCTCGGTCAAAATTGTAGGAATTCGGTCCGTGTTCTCGTTTCTTACCGTGCACTATAGCGCGGATGGGCCCTCCACCCCGTATCGGGCGCACGACCTTGCGCGATTACGCCTTTCCCGGCCTCATCCCTTCGCGAACCCGGCGACCGCGAAGCCGGAGGGGTGCAAGGGCGCCGCCTCTATCGGCGGCGGCCGCGCAGCGGCTTCCCTTGCGGCCCGACCGGCGCAAGCGGTAGCGGCCTTTCGTTAAATTCCCTCGGTCAGGCTCCTCAACTCGGAGCGCATGCTTGCGAAGGCGGATGCAATTGGCTGGTCAGAAGATGTTTGCGTCGATCCTGCCGGTCCTACGGGAAATGCACATCGCGCGATGTGAAGCCGTCAGGCTCGGGTCGTCCGTGCGGCGTCGCCGCCGTTATGCAAGCACCATGTCCTTCTTCAGCCTCTTCATTCGACCTCGCGCGCACTCGCAAGGGCGGTCAGATCGGAATCCAGTTCATCCGAAGCGGTCTCGAAGGCTGCACTCGGTACCGAGTGCGACGCCGTTCAGGTGCGTTTGGTCGGTGAAGGCCCAGGGATCGGGTCTGCCAGAAGGGCCGTCCATTGGACGAGAGACATGGCTCACATGTCGACAGCCCGCGGGACTCGGACCTTGGTACCCCCACCGGACACGGACTCGACAGGGGGCCGCGACGGATAAAGAACCAGCCCACCATTCTCGAGTTCGACCTTGGCATCGGGATATGCAGCGAGAGCCAGTGCCAACGGCTCCTTGAACTTCTTCTTGAAATTCTTGATGTCTGCGAAGCCACTCCCGAACTGGTTGGCGAGATTATGCCAGGTAAGTTTGATTGGCTTCTCAAGTATGTGTAGGCGGTAAGCAAGCCAGAGATAGATGTCGATAGCCATTGATCGGTGGCCGAGAGAGCGGATCGCGGCTTCGCGGACCGGCAGGGGGTGTTCAATGAGACTTTTATAAAAGCCCTCGTCCAATCGGACACAGGGTCTCCAAAATTGAAGCTGATTGTCTTCGGTATCATCATTTGGAAGGATGGCATCATGAACAAAGCTGCCGTTCGTAACGAACGTCTGCTTGGCGCTGACGCGAAGAAATGTGAGACGGCACAGGCTGAGACGGCGCGATTGCTCGCGGACGAGATTGTAGTTGTGCCCTCCGTTCCCCATCCCCATGGAATTCAGCCATGTGTTCATGCTGCGGCCGAGCTCGACGTCGCGCGAGCGAGTCCTGACAGCTTCAGTTTGCAGGTAGAGAAGGATCATGCGTGCGACAGACCCGTACGGAAGCCCGATCAATTCGGTCGCGCTGGTTCTCCCGCTTTCCAAGAGCAGCTTTATGTCCCCACTTTGACGTTCCCAGACAGTTTCAGTTGTCGCACGATGCGGAAGAGCCGTCATGGCGAACCCCGCATGCATTATCCCAATGCGTTGCTCTTCGTCTGACATTACCCTGAAGGCAGCGTCTGCAGCGACACGCTCCGCTTTGGTGATGCTCTGAGCGCGGGTCACGTCGATGCCTTGGTGTAGGATGAGGTCGTGGATCTGAGCCATTGTGGGTCACCCTCAGCGCTAAGGTGGTAGAGCATGTTGTCCACAGCCGAAGAAAGCAAGATCGGACTTTGGTACCCCGAGCTATTAGAAGAGTTATTTGATTCTATTATTTGGAAGGGGGGGTCCAAAGTCCGATGTATAACCACGAATTCGGGGTTCCATAATCCGAAGCACGGGGTACCCGTGTCCGAAAGCGGTCTGTAGGCGACTCGGGACGCTATCGACTGGAGTTCCAGAATTCGATACAGGTCTGTGGATAACTTTGTGACAGTGACCATAGAGCTGAGTCCGTTCGAGAACTCGACTGGGCGTGACACTCAACCCTCTGAGAAACAGCGAAAATTCAGGGAAGTCTGGCCTGCGGGCAAAGATTGGACCGACAAGATCGGATGGCGGTCGGGCTGGCTCATTGTACGGGAGCCATGGGTTAGACCTGTGTGATGAGGGGGTACCAAACTCCGATCCTGCTTCAGATTGGCGCTTATCCACTTACTCTCGCCTAGCGTGGGGACCTGAATGGTTTCGAGCACGGTGAGTACGGCATGGGGGTACCAAAGTCCGAGTCTCTGGATGAACTTCATATGGCCACTGCGAACGGTTCAATGCACAGGATATCGGCGGATGTGAAGGCTCCGAGTCGCGAGACGGAACCTGAGAATGCCCCCGCGCCCAGGGGGTACCAAAGTCCGAAGCTATTGCTCTCGGCCCCAGATGACGAGGGGTACCATTGGGCCGAGTCGGTTCAGCCGGAGAGGCGGCGGTGGGGGTACCAAACTCCGAGTCGGCTTGGAGCAGATCGAAATCGATGGCGAGGGGGTACCAAGGTCCGATAGATGGCACCAAAACGGGTCTGGGCGAATCCAGAAAGGGCTGTGAAGGACGGGTCCTAGAGCTTTGATGGGTGCAAAACCCCCCGGCCGGTTGCCCTCCAAGAACCCTGGGGGTACCAAAGTCCGAGACGGCTGGGTGTGGGCAGGTAATCATCCGGGTACCAGTGTCCGAACCGTGAAACTGAGTCATGGCGACAGCAAACTGCCGCAACTAATTGTACCCGCAGGATACAGCGCACATCAAGGTTCCGCTGGCGCACGGCTGCGTCAACTGACCCATGCTGAGCAGATGGATTGCATCAAAATATCGAGTGCCCACCGCGGCTGGGCATCGTCTGGTGGGGTCTGTTCCGACGCTCAAGGCCGATGCGGTATTGTCGGGCTCCGATTCCCAGGGGCGTGCCGGCCAAGGCCTGCGGCTTGCCTTCACTTCCGTGTCGGGTTGGGAGGACCTTCCACGGGCCCGGGCGATTGGTTCACGGCGTCACCTACAGGGACCGCTAGCCGCTCAGCGAGCACATGAACCTCGCTGTCAGGAATCGAGGTTGCAAATCGAAAAATCCACTGCCCGCCATTGCGAGTGAGGGTGCCGATCCGCCTGCCTTGATAAACGATGTGACGACGGTCTGGCACTGGAGAACGGGGGCCGGCTCTGCCAGCCCCCCTGCCCTCAGCAGCTCGAATGAGAACGTCAAGCTGTGCGGCCGGATCTTCCGGCGATGCCGTGTCGGCAAGTAGCTGCCGATGCGCATCAAGAGCTTCGAGGATTCGCGGAAGGGCCGTTGTGTCGTTCTCAAGCACTTCCATGATGCGCCGCGCGGGAAGCACAGCGAGCCGCTGCGGCTCGTTCAAGCGATCGAGGATCTCATCTGGGAACCGCGCGAGCCTCAGGTAGAGACTAAAGGTGGACGGGTCGACGCCGAACTGAGCTGCGATTTCCTTCGCCGAAGTTTTCAGTCGATCCCTGACGTCTGAGAACCAGCGCGCGCGCTCAAGCGCGGAAATATCGGTGCGCCTTTCGTTCTCTGAGAACTGGATGCGGAGCATAGCTTGGTCATCGAGTTCCCTGACACGGGCAAGCACCCGACGCTGCAGGCGCTTGCATACCTCTAGTCTGCGGCGACCGGCTGCGACCTCGAACGCGCCGTCCGCTCCCCGCCGCGCGGTGATGGCGTCATTTTGTCCGTTCTTCTCAATATCGGCGAACAATTCGTCGAATTCGCGACCCTCAGCGCGCCCGCGAAGCCTATCCCTGGGTAGGCGGTCGACGACGCTATTTGCTTCAAGGAAATGGAATTCCTCGGCCGCATCTCCAGCTTTGTCTCGCAAGGCCTTCGCGCGCTGGAGTTCCGCGGCAAGCTCACCGTTTGTCGACGTTGCATGAGCGAGTTCAGCTTCCACTCGCGCGATGTGGTCGCGTAGAGTTTCGCCGACGGCGTTTAGGGCGGCGGCAGGCTTGTGAACGCCGGCGCCTTGGGGCCGTGCTGTTTCTGCCGGCTGAGTCGCCCTTTCAGGCTCCGCGGTGCGTTCCATGACCGCCTGCGCAAGGGAATTGAATCGTGATTTCGTCGTGCTCATGCACTGGCCTCCGGTGCGCCAGGCCGATCAGGGCCGGGTCCCCTGCCCCAGGCCCGATGTATTTCCTGTTCGATTGCTTGGTTCACCGCGTTCGCGCTGGCCAGGACGCGGTTGTAGGCCGCTCGGTCGGTACTAGGCTCGTACTCATAGAGGGTTTCCTTACCAAAGCCAGCCGTACCCATGATTCTAGAATGAAGGAATTCGCCCGGTAGAACGGCTTCGCCGAAGCGCTCGCGAATGAGGCTGACCAGCGCTTCCTGGCTGCGGTCGGTGGGATCATAGGCGCTGACCATCACCTTGGTGAACCGTGTGTCCAGTCCTGCGCCGAATGCTTCCCGGAAATCGGCCACATAGCTGGCGAGGTGCGCGAAGAATTCGCCAGTAGAAGCGAGGTCGGTCATCGTTGCTCGTGTCGGGACGATGAGGCCGGTGGCGGCGTGAAGCGCGACCGTCATTAACATGTTGACGTCGGGGCGGGTATCGACGACCGCGACGTCATACGAATTGCCAAGGCCCGTCAGGAAGCTTGTGAGCTCGTCGAAGTAGAGCACGTTCTCGACCTTCCCGTTCCCCGAACGTCTCGCTAGCGACTCCTCTGCCTGAGCGAGGATAGCGCCCGCCGGGACAAGATCGATAGATGACCAATATGTCCGCTGACAGATAGACCTAGCTGCAAGCTCGTGGCCCTCGTCTCGCGCATTCGTCCAGGCCGCGAAGCTGTTTGCAAGTCCAACCTCTGTCGAGGGATCTATTCCGAATTGGGCGGTGGTGCTTGCCTGGCTGTCGAGGTCGACGAGGAGGACGCGATAACCTGCGCGGGCCATGTATTGGGCGAAGTGCACGCTACTCGTGGTCTTAGCTGATCCGCCTTTGAAATTCGAGAAAACCACTGTTGCCAGTTGCTCACCGCGATCAGGGCGCCGCCATGGCAGGATACCGACATCGTTGGTGTCAGCATACAGTGCTCGGCGGAGGTTTAATATATCTTCTAAGGTCAATCTGTTGCGCGGGCCCGCTACCCTCTCCTCACCGCCTTTCGTGTGGGCCATTACATCTCGTAGATTCATCCCTAACAATGCGGCGATTTCCTGCGAGGAGAACGTGCGAAGACGCTTGCGCTTGTCAGGCGCGTTTTCGACCTCGATCGCTACACGCTGCGCCGAGCGCAAAACCTCTGCAATGCGCAGATATGTCGCTATCGGATCCGTATCAGCCATGAAGTTTCCCCATCGCGGTTCGCGCAAACCCCACCCGGCACGGACGCTTGTCCGATTCGGTTGGCTTGGATGCATCCAACTTAGAGGAGGTCGTGCCGTGGGGGAACAGAAAAGTGCGAAAGTTGGATGCATCCAAGTATGATAGCCCCCAGCGCGCGGATGGGCTCTGGCCTGCCATGGATCACGGTGGCGAAGGCGGGAACGCCTGGTCAATTAGCCATCTCACGATGGTGATTCAACGTCCCGATATCTTTGGACAAGGGAAGGCCCGCGTCTGCAATCGGCAATTCTGTGCAGGAAAGCGCCAAAGATAATGCGGAATTCCACTATCTGTTAATGCGGCCACCCTAGGCCGGCGTGGACGAAACTGCGCGCTCCACAACCTTGTGGCCGCCAAGGAACGCATGCCGTCATCAGCAGGTGAGGGGCCGCCAATTAGGCGCGGCAGCGGCGCCAGTGAGACGTTCTCTGTATGTCTGTTAGCATTCAAAACTGGTCCCAATCGGAGGCCAAAATCGACCCCTCCGAATCGGCCTGTGCCGGTAGTTAATAGGCGAACGCCGCGCGCTGCGGAATGAATACCTAGCGGCCAACCGCCTCATCCGACAAGGTTGCACCGGAACGGTGGCATCAAACCACATTCGCACGACATTCGGCGCAGCGCCGACAGGCGCCGGCGCCGCCGATCGCGCGGACAGGACGTACGGACTGCGAGCCGAGACCTCTGCCCAGGAACGTCCAGCACATTGACCAGCCGGGGAGGGGAGGGGGGTAGCTATCGGGCACACCGAGGCGAGACTGCCGGGGCGGGGCAGACTGGCCGGCACCTTGGATCGGCCGGCTCCGCGCCGGGTTCGCTGACCGCGCTATGGTCTGACAGATGGTGGCTGGCGCGGCTCTGACAGGCTAGAAATCTAGCGCGGTGTCTCAAAGGTCCTAGCCCTTCGGATCTGGTCGACGCCGTGTGATGGTGCCGGTCATGGCTCAGGCAGCTCCTCCCGCGCTAGGTATTTTGCTGGCGGCACGATCAGAATCCCGCGCCACGGGTGTAAAACCAGCAGATCCCGGTCGCTGGACACAATCGTGCTTGCCTGGGCCGCCAGCGCCAACTCCAGATACTTGTTGTCCGCGGGATCCCGACAATCCGTCACAGTGACCGGCGTCTCGAACCAATGGGTTCCGGACACGAGCTGGTCCAGCAGTTCCGCTCGCAGGGTCGCGTCCACGAAACGCGCCAGCCGAGGGCGGTGAAGCACATCAAACACCTCGTCGAATACCGGCTGGGACATCGCCAGTATGTTGGTCGCGTGCGCTTTTCGCAGCGCCTGATGTGGGACACTGCCCGAGTCCATAGCGGCGCTGACAAGCGCCGAAGCGTCGAATATGATCAGCGGGTCCGCTCCGCCTTATGAGCGGCGAGTTCAGCCTCCAGGGTTTCCGGCGTGAGACCCTTGGCCGTCGCATCGGTACTGAACCGCTCCATCGCCTCGAGCAGCGGG
>Ga0206923_1175_pt1 | contig 12699 bp, 12 predicted proteins | sample Alteio_BWOrgHeat_64_FD_152961 | JGI IMG/M metagenome (GOLD analysis project Ga0206923, IMG submission 152961) | Enriched cells from forest soil in Barre Woods Harvard Forest LTER site, Petersham, Massachusetts, United States -... | ecosystem: Environmental > Terrestrial > Soil > Temperate forest >...
ACTCTGAAAGAGTGATCGAATTAGCCATGGTGCATCCGCATGAAGGCGACGGAAGCGGGCAAGTTACAGAATGCACGCGCGTGTCCGCTCGGTAAATTGGGGGAGGTAGAACGGGCGCGGCCGGACGACCCACGGCATGTGGCGACGAAGGAGCCATCGTCCGAACCGAAACGTTCGCGGCTGGCTAAGTGGATGCTGGGCATCGGGACTGCGCTGATCGTCTACGCGCTGGTTGGCTTTTTCCTTCTACCCGCAATCATCCAGTCGCAGTTGCTCAGACGACTGCCCGCGCTCACCAAGCGCGCGGTCGTCGTGCAACAGGTCAGGCTAAATCCCTTCGCCCTATCCCTGACGATCCGGGGATTCACGCTGAAGGAGACGAATGGCGATGTGTTTTGTTCGTTCGATGAGTTGTACGCGAATCTTCAGCTGGTCTCGCTCTTCAGGCGCGCTTTCGTGTTCAAGGAGATCAGGCTCAAGAAACCGTTTGGGAGCGCCGTCTTTCAGCAAGACGGAAAGTTTAACTTCTCCAATCTGTTGGGCGCGTTACCGCTTGAAACCAAAACGAAGCCCGAGTCGCAAAAGTTGCCGCACTTCGTGGTCGAGCGGTTGAGCATCGAAGACGGCACGCTTACGTTTAGCGATTTGCACCGAAAGTCTCTCCTGAAACTCAGTCGGATCGATCTCACGCTTATCGGGCTTTCAAGCGATACCAACGCGCCCGTCTCGACGACGCTTTCCATGCTTTGGAACGAGACGGGGGAAGTTGCGGTGCAGGGCACGGTACTCCCGTTCACACACTCGGCCGACGTTCAAATCCAGGTGGCCAATCTGGATGTGCGGGTCGTCCAGCCATACGTCGCTGAAATCTGGAAACTGGAAATCACGGGTGGTGCGCTCACCGCCAAGGGACGCGTTCTGTATGCGGCGACCGGGCACACGGCCCCGGTGGTGCAGTTCACGGGGGAGCTTGACGTTGCCAATTTCAAATCGGTGGACACGCAGGCACATGCGGAGTTCCTCAAGCTGGATTCGCTCGCACTGAACGGAGTCGACCTGCGTTATCAGCCCCACGGACTCGACGTCGCGGCGGTCAACGTTGTCGGCCTGCGGGGCAACATGGTCATCCTCCCCGACAAGAGTTCAAACTGGAAAGGCATGGTCAACAATGCCCAGCAACTCCAAGAGCTGATCGTGAAGCTCCAACTAAACAAACTCTTTCCGTCCCAGATCGGCACGGTGTCCTTTGAAAACTGCTCGTTTGGTTTTACTGACCGGTCGATCGAACCCAATGTCGTTTCCGAGATTCAGGAAGTCTCTGGCAGTCTTACGGGACTATCCTCCGTCGCGAAAGGGACCATGAGAGTGAACCTGCACGGAAAGGTGGACGACCACTCGACGTTCACAGTTACGGGCACAATGAACCCACTGGCGGACGATCCGAAAATCGATCTCACTCTTTCGCTAAAGAACGGGGAAATGACACCCGGGTCACCGTACGCGGCAAAATTCGTCGGTTACCCCATCCACCAGGGCCAGCTTTCACTCGAGGCGCACTACACCGTTAACCAGCGCGTGCTCAAGGCGGAAAACAAATTCACTGCACGTCAATTGAGGCTGGGTGCGAAGAACAACAGTCCCGACGCCACGCCACTCCGCATCAAACTCGCCATCGCATTGCTGCAGGATCGCGACGGCGTCCTCACATTCGATGTGCCCGTGAACGGCAATCTCGACGATCCCCAATTCAAACTCAGCCCGATCATCTCGCAGGTTTTCATGAACCTCATTACAAAGGTCGTGAGCAATCCGTTCGCGTTGCTCGGCTCGCTGGTTGGCGGCGGCGAGCAACTGAGCTTCGTGAAGTTTGAGCCGGGCCGGGCCGACTTCGCGACCGGGGAGACCAAGAAGCTGGACACGCTCGCGAAAGCCCTCTTCGCGCGTCCCGCCCTCGAACTCGAAATCACCGGCTCCGTCGACTCCACGAACGACCGCGTCGCCCTTGCTAGAATCAAACTCCACCAACAGCTCACCGCCCGTCGGATCAAGGAACTCACCGCCGAGGGAAAAACAACCGGCTCCGTCGACACATTCCAAATCGAGGCACAAGATTACGAGCGGCTAATCCACATCACCTATCTCGAGGTTGTCGGCACAAAGCCGGTTGTCACCGCCACGGCGCCGTCTTCGACGGCGCCTAAACAAAACTTCGGGCCGCGCAAACCATCAGGCGAAGACGCGAAGCAGCCGTCGCGCTTTCCACCCCAAGTCGCAAAAGCCTTCGACGGTCCCACGTTCACGGACACGGAAGCGAGAATCATCGAAACGATCGAAGTCACGCCAGACGATTTCCGCGCCCTGATGCAGGCGCGCGCGGACAGGGTGCGGACGTATCTGCTAGAGACTGGCCAGGTTAGTGCCGAACGGATGTTCATCGTTGCGCCCAAACCCGTCGATCCATCGTACCAGGGCCAGAGCCGGGTAGACTTGTCGCTGCAGTGAGTATTTGGAGGTAGGGTTGTACCCCATAGCACCGGGTCAGCCCCTCGCGTAGTGTAACTCCAGTTAACCAACCCAAAGACGTACCAACAGAAGGATGGAAGTATCATGAGAGTAACATATCCATTGGCGCTTGTAGTGGCCGCGGCTGCTGTCTTAGTCAGCAGCGGACCGCTGCGCGCATCCGACACGGATGACCGTATCGAAACCTCGTTCAAGAATACCTACGCCTATAAGACGTACCTGAAGGACGAACACATCAAGATCAGCGCCAAGGACGGGGCTGTTACCTTGTCGGGCGACGTGTACAACGAAACCCACAAACCGATGGCCCAAGACACCGCCGCTGCGTTGCCCGGGGTTACGACCGTGGACAATCGTATCGAAATCAAAGGCGACCAACCCGCCGCGAGCTCAGATACGTGGATCAGCATGAAAGTAAAAGCGGCGCTGCTATATCGTCGCAACGTCAGCGGCACCAAGACCGAGGTATTCGTGAAAGATGGCGTTGTCACATTGAAAGGCGTTGCCGCCAACCAGGCCCAAAAGGACCTGACCACCGAATACACCAAAGACATCGACGGCGTGAAAGGTGTGGAGAACGAGATCATCGTGTCCAAGAGCCTGGAAACACCCGGCGAAACAACGGGCGAAAAGATTGATGACGCTTCGATCACTGCCCAGGTCAAGGGATCATTGCTGTCGCATCGCTCGACCAGCGTGCTCAAGACCAAGGTCACGACCAATGATGGCGTGGTCACAGTGAGCGGCCAGGCCAGGAACGAAGCTGAAAAGGCTCTGGTCACCAAGCTGGTCACCGATATTAACGGTGTTCAAAGCGTGGTCAATAACATGACCATTGAGGCGACCGTGTCCAGTAACAAGTAGACATTACCTCATTGCTGGCTGGCGCGAGAAGTAAATGGCGCACCAGCCGGCAGTGGAAGCCAAGGCAAACTGAAAGGAGAATCATATGTTGTATACGATAGCTGTCGTACTAATCGTTCTGTGGCTGCTGGGACTGGTGACCAGTTACACGATGGGCGGGTTAATTCACGTCCTGCTCGTGATTGCCATCATCATGATTCTTGTCAACGTCATTACTGGGCGCAGAGCCGGTTAAGAAGCAGTTCTCCGAAATAAGGAAGTCAGAGGTTCAAAATGAATTCAAAAACGATTGCAGCCATACTGATCGCATTAGGCATCGTGGTGCTCGCCTACTCGGGCATCACATACAACACCCCGGGGAAACCCGTCGATTTCCTCGGCATGCACTTCGAGACCACCCACAGCCACTTTATCCCTCCAGTTGCCGGTGCGCTCGCACTGGCAGGCGGGGTCGTGTTGCTTGTCGCAAGCCCAAGAAACACGTGAGTCACGTTAAAGACGGTCACCTGACCTGTCTGTTTATGCGATGGCAAAAAGTAAGCGTCGCGATCTGCTTGGGCCTGACATGGCTGAGCCTGGGACAAGTCTCTCAAGCCGCGGACGATCAACGGGCGCGAGCAATCGTGGACCGAGTAGCTGGATTGTTTACCAGCCAATCCAGCATCGCCACAGTGGAAATGCAGATCACCAGGGAAGACTGGCAACGGAAAATCTCGATGCAGTTCTGGTCGCTCGGCAAGTCGAACATCCTCGTCCGTATTATCAGCCCTCAGGAAGATGCAGGCACGGCCATCCTGAAGGTGGGCAGCAAAACCTGGTACTATCTCCCGAAAGCGAAGCGCACGATGACGATGCCGGCTTCGATGATGATGACTTCGTGGATGGGCAGTCACTTCACTCTCAATGACCTGGTAAAAGAGAGCCTTCTCACCAACGACTATGTAATTGCAACCTCTTTTGAAGGACAGCGGGATGGGATCGGGATGTCCGAATATACCCTGACACCCAAACCAGCCGCGGCGGTGGTGTGGGGTAAAATTACTTTGGAGATCCGCCAAGCTGACCAGATGCCCGTCCGGCAGCGGTACTATGATGAGGATGGGAAGCTGGTTCGGGAGCTGACTTTCTCCGAATACAAAACCGTAAGCGGCAGGCTCATTCCGACGCGGCTGATCATGCGATCCATGGACAACATCAGCAAGAAGGCAGGCGCGGGTGGGGGTGTTCTGGCTCAGGGTGTGATGCGTCCCCAGGACCAAGTAATTGAACAAACAACGATCACGTACGAAAACATCGTCTTCGACGGGCCAATCACTGAGGGGACGTTTTCCTTGGAGAACCTCAAACAATGAGCGGCCGGCTGATGTGTCTCGCGTGGCGCAATCTCTGGCGTAATCCCCGTCGCACGGTGATCGCCATGACGGCGATCGGCTTGGGCTACGCCATGCTGTTGTTCGTGGCATGCCTGATGGCTGGACTGAGGCACCAGATGATCGAGAGCGGTACGGGTTTTGTTCTTTCGCATATGGAGGTCCACGCTCCGGATTACTACCCAGACCGTCCCACGTACCAGACGTTGGGAGGGCGAAACGGGACCGATGTCAGCTCGCTGGTGACCGCTATCGCCGCCGATCCCCGGGTTCAGGCTGCGAGTCCCCGGGTGTACGGCTACGGCTTGGTCAGCGCGACCCATCAATCGGCCGGGGTGCAACTCCTCGGCGTAGTCCCCGATCAGGAACGGAAGATTACTGTGCTGCAAACTCGAATGGTAAAAGGGAGTTACCTGACCGGACAGAGGCCCAAAGGCATCGTGATGGGAGATAAACTCGCCGCCACGATTGGCGTCGAAGTGGGATCGGAAATAGTCCTGTTGACGCCGGCGGCTGATGGTTCGACGGGAAATGATCTGTACACGGTAGCCGGGATATTTCACACGGGGCTTGACGCCATGGACCGGAGTCTCGTGCTCATGTCTCTCGCTTCTCTTCAGGAGTTGTTGCGCTTGCCACCGGGAAGGATCCATGAAGTTGGTATCAAGCTTCGTGACATCACCGCGGCGACGGCGACGGCGGCGGCGCTTGAGGTGCAGCTGAATAAAACCGTTCCGGTTCGGGTGAGGGCTTGGCCGGAGTTGGCACCGGAGCTGGCCGACTACGTTCAGTTCAATCGTCGTGTTACTTTTATTCTCTTTCTTATCTTCTTCTTGTTGGCAGTCATGGGGATCGTCAATACGATGCTCATGGCAATCATCGAGCGCACGCGGGAGCTTGGTATGCTGATGGCCGTGGGAATGCGTCCAGTTCAGGTAGTGGGTCTTATCGTGGCGGAGGCGGCAAGTTTGGCTGGAGCCAGTCTGATTCTGGGAGGATTACTTGGGTCACCACTCCTCTGGTATTTGCAGGTTCATGGTCTAAACCTGGGTGGCAAAGGAGACGCGGTATCTCTGGCCGGCGTCATGGTGGGCCCCCTCTGGTACGGTCGCCAGGATTTCACTGCCTACACTCAGGCCGCTCTAGGGCTGGCCGTCACGGCTCTGCTGTCGGCCCTCTATCCCGCAATGCGGGCCGCTCGCTTTCGGCCGACGGAGGCGCTCCGAAAGGTTTAGCGATGATGGGTATTCTCCTGCTTGTGAAGATCGGGTGGCGCAACCTCTGGCGCAACCCCCGCGGGACCCTGCTGACAGCGCTGGCCCTGGGTTTGGGTCTGACCTTGCTGCTGATTTCCTTGGGCCTGCTCGATGGCAGCCACGAGCAAATGGTTGGTAACGGGGTGAGATTCGGTACCGGCCACGTCGTCATCCAGGCGGAGGGATATCAAGACACCGGCTCTCCGAATCTGTTGCTGCCGGCGGGGGTCGTGTCCACGACCGGGGAGTTCTTGCATACGGAAGCTCTGAAGCATGTTGTACGGGGCGTGAGTCCCCGTCTGCTGGCCTCTGGACTGCTGAGTTCCGCAGTCAACGCCAGTGGCGTGAGCATGATGGGGGTCATTCCAAAAGAAGAGCGGGCCGTATCTCTGATTCCTCAGCGGATCGTAGAGGGGAACTATCTCAATGACGACCAACAATCGGGCGTTGTCATTGGCACGGAGTTGGCCCGTAAGCTTGAGGTGAAGCTCGGAGCCAAAGTCGTGCTTATGACCCAGGCGGTGCAACCGCTTGACACGGAAGCGACGGACGCGGGCGGGGAAGACATGCAGAGCACTCTGCTGCGGGTGACCGGGATCTTTCGCACGGGTATCCAAGCGATCGATGCCCACGTCATCCAGTTGCCGTTGCCCGAGGCCCAAGCACTGCTCGGAGTGCCCGGCCAGGTCACTCAGGTCGCGGTCCTCTTGAAACGGGAGGGTGATTCGTTGATGGTGGCCCGGGGTTTGCGGAAGCAGTTGACGGGAGTTCGGATTGAAATTCTCCCGTGGCGGGAATCCATGCCGACACTGGCTCAGCTCTTCGTGTTGGACGAGGCATTTAATTATGTCATGAACGGTGTGGTACTCGCAATGGTCGGGTTGGGGATACTCAATACCATTCTCATGCGAGTAATCGAGCGGCGTTACGAATTCGGCCTCTGTTCGGCTTTGGGCCTGCAGCCCGTGCAGCTTGCGGTCATGATCATTGGCGAGTCATTGGCTCTCACCGCGATCAGCCTCGCTCTCGGGCTGGTGCTGGGGTTGAGCGCCCAGCATTATTTCGCCACCGCCGGGCTGGATCTGCGCTGGTTCTTCCACAGCAGCCTCCCCACCGCTCTCGTTTTTGACCCGATCATCTACTCGCGCTTGAGCCTGACGCGAATCGCATCGTCCGTGGGCATTGTATTTCTGACGGCGACCATTATCTCCTTTTATCCGGCTCTCAAGGCCGCGCGAACCGAATTGCCCGGCGCATTGAAGGTATTTTAGCATGATTAGGAGAGCAACATGACCCAGTGGGCAGTGGAACTGAAGGACGTGAAGAAGACCTACCGCACGGGGCCAATCGAGGTTCCGGCCCTCCGCGGGATCGGCCTACGGATCGCTCCCGGAGAATTTCTCGCGATCGCCGGCCCGTCCGGTTCCGGCAAAACCACGTTGCTGAACATTATCGGCGGACTCGACCGAGCCGATACCGGAGAGGTGTTGGTGGAAGGGAAGAACCTTCAACTCTTATCCTCGGGAGAGTTGGCTCGTTTGCGGTTGCAGCGCCTAGGTTTCGTCTTCCAAGCGTACAACCTGTTGCCGGTCCTGACCGCCCTGGAGAATGCCGAATTCACCTTGCTCCTGCAGGGCGTTTCGATGGAGCAGCGCAAAGAACGAGTGCAAAAGTTATTCGCAGAAATCGGTCTTGCCGGCCTGGAACATCGCCGTCCCGGCGAGTTGTCCGGCGGGCAACAGCAGCGAGTGGCGGTGGCGCGAGCCATGGTCAGCGAGCCGGCGTTGATCCTGGCGGACGAGCCCACGGCGAATCTCGACTCGGTGACGGCGACCGCTCTCCTCGAAGTGATGGAACAACTCAATCGCATTCACAACACGACGTTCGTCTATTCCACCCATGATCCTCAAGTCATGGAACGGGCGCGGCGGCTGATTCGCTTGCATGACGGTCAGATCGCCAGTGATGTGGCGCATGCCGTCTCCGCGGTCTGAGCCATGAGCACAATCGCCCTCAAACAACGAACCCGGGAGATGTGGCACAAGCTGTCGCACCTCGATGCCCGTCCCGACCAAATCGCGACCGGTTTCTCCATCGGCATCTGTGCCAGTTTCTTGCCTCTGAATCCATCTCCAATAATCTTGGCGACCACGGTGGCGTGGTTGCTGAAGAGGAACGTGATTGCCGCTGTTGCCGGGGCGACGGCGGCAATTCTCTATATCCCGCTATTGCCATTGATCTGGCTGGCGGAATATCGATTGGGGAGGTTGCTTCTCCCAGTGCAATATCCGCAGACATTGAACCACGCACGACTGGGTGACGTTTTGCAAAAAGGTTGGGATGCCTACGCCGCCATGTTCGTTGGCTCGATCATCATCGCCACCCCAATTACGTTGCTCACCTATTTCATCGTCAAACAACTCGCCGAAAAATGGGCACGACAAAAAATGAGCCGCAACATTCAGACTGAATGCTGACTCGGTTCCGGCCATTGCCAACGGGTCAAATGCCAGGCGTGCCCTGCCACGGCGAGAGCGGCTACATAGCCGGGGGCGGGGGTAAGTTCATGAAGAGACCAACGGGAGGCTTCGGATGGATCTCCTTGGGTGCTGAGTACTGCCGCCGGCTCCCCGGGAGCCAGCGACACATCAAACTGATCCAGGGGTAGTGAAAGTCCTCCGCCCCGGGCCTTGATATAAGCCTCCTTGCGCGTCCAACAGCGAAAGAACGCCTGACGCTGCGTCTCGGTGGGGAGGGCACGGAGCGTCGCAATCTCGCGGCGGGAGAAAAACCGCTCGGCGATCTCTGCGACTGCCACATCGAAACGGATGTGCTCGAGGTCGATGCCCACTTCCCGACCGCGAGTGACCGCGAACAGGGCGACTGCGTGGGAGTGGGACACGTTGAACCGGATCGCATCATCGTCGGATTCACCGGCAAGGGCAGGCTTTCCATGAGCGTTGTAGCAAAAGGACAGGTTTTCGGGCGTTCGATGCAAGTAGCTGCCGAGGATGGCCCGGAGCACTCCGCGAGCAGCGATAAAGTGCTCGCGGTCTCTCTCAAAATAGAACCGCTCCGCCCTCACGTGCTCATCCGCAGCAAGGCTGTGGAGGAAACCCTGAATCTGCGAGGGGGTCTTGTCGAGGGTCGCCCGCCAGACATGAACCTCATCGTCACCCAACACTAGAATTCCTGGTGGAGCATGCCACGGAGGAACACGAGAGGTGATGGGTGTAGTTTTCATGTGCCGGTTCTCATCCGCCTCCACGCAGTTCTTGGGAGAGCACTTGGAGAAGGAGCGGCTGGGTTGTGTTCCAGAAAAAATGGTTACCGGGAAACATCCGCAGCGAGAAGGAAGCACTCGTTTGGTCACGCCAGGCTTCGAGATCGCCACCACTCACCCTCTGATCCTGCAAGCCGCCAAAGGCGGAGATGGGGCAGTTGAGGGGAGGCTCGGTTGCATACGCATACGTTTCGTAAACGGTGAAATCTGCCCGCAGGACAGGGAGCATGATCTGCATGAGTTCTACTTCTTCCAACACTTTTCCGGGAATTCCATTCAGGCGATGCAATTGGCCCAGGAATTCCCTCTCAGGCAGCGCATGGATCGGCCGGTCTCGATGGGGAACCTGCGGCGCGCGATCCGCCGACACAAACAGGTGAACCGGCTGAACGCCAGGCTGTCGCCGGAGCTGACGCGCAAGTTCAAAGCCAACCAATGCTCCTAGGCTGTGACCGAAGAAGGCAAACGGCTTGTCCAGAAGTGGAACCAGAGCTTGGGCGAGGGCTTCGATGAGAGGTGCAAGTCGGGTGAACGGCGTCTCCATCAGCCGAGTTCCCCGACCGGGGAACTGAACCGGACAAACCTCAACATCCGCCGGCAAGCCGTCCGTCCAGGTGCGAAAAATCGAGGCGCCACTACCCGCGTACGGGAAGCAGAACAGCCGCAGTCGGGCCTGTGGGTTCGGTTTGCGGCAGACAATCCAAGAGTCAACGATGGTGGCGGTGGTCATGGATCGATCTTTCCTACTGCATCATTTTCTTCTGGGAGTAACGTCACGCTTCAGTTTCGTTTTACCCGCTCCGGCCAAAACGCAAACTGGAAGCGCTGGCCCGGATGTCTTTCATTTCTCGAGATACTCCACGATCTCTGACCAATTGCTCTCCCATTCATTAGGGAATTGTTTGGGGGAGAATCGCCGTTCCCAGTTGTCCGTTCCGTGCGCGGGATGCTTAACACAGGCAAGGCCAACTGCTTTTTTCGTTGTGATCCAGAACTTTGGACCCTCGCTCTTCTTGGGCGAACCTAGCCAGACGAAGACGACGAATTGGTTTTCCTGCGTATCCTTCCATTTTTCGTCAGATTCACGAAGAATGAACGTGTTTGCCCGGTCTGGATGACACGATTTCACCTGAATAAAGCAATGCCGCTTTCCATCTTTTGTTCCGGCAAGAAGGTCGTCATCGGAAAAGTTCTCGGGAAGAAGCGCGTTAGGTATGCCTCGTTTTGACAATTCAGCCGCCACGTAAAGTTCACCGGCGTGACCGCCGAGTTTCTTAATCCATTGTGGTGTTTTCATTCTCTTTCATCCGAACAGCCTGCTTTGCCACTGTCCATCTATCGTAATAGGTCATTTGCGTTAACTACGCACTTCCATTTTCTTCCGGTTCCGCAGATTGTGCCTGGTTGAGGCACGCCGTCAGTTTCTCCGCCAGGACTTCTACGTGAGGCTCGTACATCAGATTGGCGTGATTGCCTGGAACGACGTGGACCTCCACTCCGCCACTGGCCCATTCGCTCCAGCCTGACGTCGGGTCCGGAGATGCGCCGTCTGGCGTTTCACTCGCCTTGAAGAAGGTGATTCGACCCGGGTAGAGCTGTAGTCCGTAGTTCTGCGTCGCGCGCAGGTCGTTCCTGAGGAGTTCAACAAAACGGCGCGCTCGGGAGACATCAAGCTCCGCGGGTACCAAGCCGGCGCTCTTCGCCTGTTCCAACATAAACGCCAACTGTTCGTCCTTGGGAAGCTCCGCCAGGGACTCCATCGGCCCAAACGAAATACCAAAGTATCGTTCAACCAGCCCGACCGCGTCAGCATCTTCCTCCGGAAACGTCTCGTCGGCAGTGGGAATCCGACCATCCAGCAGGGCGAGTAACGCCACCCGCTGACCTTGCGCGTGAAGTTGCTGCGCCATCTCGAAAGCGACCACACCTCCCATCGACCATCCTCCCAGCAGGTACGGCCCCGTCGGCTGCACAGTCTGCAAGGCCTGGATGTACCAGGCCGCCATGTCTTCGATCCGCGTGTGGGGATCTTGTCCGTCTTCCAGCCCCCTGGCTTGCAGCCCATAGAAGGGTTGATCCGGATGCAAAAACTGCGCCAGATGAACGTAGGGGAAAACATGTCCGCCCGCCGGATGCACGAAGAAGAGCGGTCGTTTGTTGCCACTGGGTTGAATGGGCACCAACGAGCCCTGCGGGCCGGGCGTGGCCGGCTGACGGAGAACACTGGCGAGATGCTCAACTGTAGCTCCCTGAAAGACGGCCGTCAGCGGCAGTTTTTTGCCCAGCCGTTTCTCGATGAGGGCGAACAGACGCACCGCCAGCAGCGAGTGTCCTCCCAACTCAAAAAAATTGTCTCTCACCCCGACCGGTCGAACGCTCAGAACCTCTTCCCAGATGTGCGCGAGTTGAAGTTCCAGGTCATCGCGGGGCGCGACGAACGCCTTCTCCAATTCGGGTCGTAATCGGTCAGGTGCCAGTAGTGCTTGGCGATCCACCTTCCCGTTCGGCGTCACCGGCAAAGCCTCGAGCAGCACAACCACCGCAGGCACCATGTGATCGGGCAGCTTGTCTTTGAGAAAGTGACGCAACTCATCAGCCGTTGAGTCCGCAACCACATAAGCCACCAACCGCTTTTCGCCCGGCGCGTCTTCCCTAGCCAGGACCACAGCCTCCCGGACGGACGGGTGCTGGCAAATGGCAGCCTCGATTTCTCCCAATTCGATGCGAAACCCGCGGATCTTCACCTGGTGGTCGGCCCGGCCGAGGAACTCGATGTTCCCATCGGGCCGATAGCGGGCCAGGTCGCCGGTCTTGTACATTCGTGCTCCGGGCTCGGCACGGAATGGGTCTGGAATAAATCTTTCGGCGGTCAACTCAGGCCGGTTCAGGTATCCACGGGCGACGCCGGCTCCGCCGATATACAAATGACCGGTGACGCCGATCGGAACGGGGTTGCCGTGCTGATCCAGAATGTAGATCGTTCGGTTAGCGAGGGGACGACCAATGGGTACCCGCTGATACGTCGTCTTGTCATCTGGACGGAAAACAATTTCGAAGGCCGTTGCCGTGATCGTCGTCTCGGTCGGGCCGTACGCATTGAGGAGTCGGATTGAATTCACCGATGTTCGCTGCCAGAGCTTGAGAACATCAGGCGACATCGTATCTCCGCCGACGATGAAAAGTCTGGGCTGAATGTTTGGGACCAACTCCAGAACGCCCGTCCATTCACGCGCCAGTTCCTGCCAGTAGGCGGTGGGAAGATTGAGGACCGTGAGTCCGAATTCTGAAATCTTTCGATGAAACTCTGCCGGATGCCAGACGTTCGTCCCCATGATCACCAGCCGGGCCCCGACGATCAGTGTCGGCAGGATTTCCTCCAACGACACATCGAAACTCAACGAAG